>OLFZ01001261.1_pt1 | contig 22788 bp, 15 predicted proteins | sample 1604861 | NCBI WGS metagenome assembly OLFZ01 (sample SAMEA3888895, study PRJEB22519) | human gut metagenome | biome: human gut; feature: human-associated habitat; material: faeces | place: Denmark | collected 2011 | reverse complement strand
TATCAATCCAGAATCCCTGCTTAGCGACATTGAGTGCTCCGTCTTCTGGGTTGTCCAACAGTACCGATACGTCAATGCCGTTGTATATCTCTCCGTCTATTTTTGCGGTGAGTGTCCATTTGGCATTTGGCTCCAAATTGCCTATTTTAACCTTTATAGGTTCTACAATATAGTGAGCATCAAGCATTTCTGATGTATTCTCAATGTTCAGCTCATACTCCGGTGTAATAGACAGGCGGTAGGTTACGGTTTTGCCCATGGGCCATTCTGCTCCGTTGAGAGAGGCGCTCAGAATGCGGTCTCTGCCTGAGATGTTATCGTGGAACTCTACCTTCAGCTCGCTGTCTGCGCCTAATGTCTGGGGCAGGAGCATGAGAGTTGATTCGCCGGCGTTGAGGTCGGTGCCGTTCGGAGTAGTGCCAGTTGTCGCCTTATTGGGTGTGACGGTGAAGTTGGCTGTGCCGTCGTTGAGAGACCATGTAGAGCTAACCATGTCGTACGAACCGGAGTTCTTTACGTTGGTGATGCTAACGCTCTTGATTGTACCGGCGGTCATTTGTGCGCCAGTCTTTATCTTTACAGCGGTGCAAAGGTGCTTAAACTGCAGACCTACGGGGATGCAGTTGCCCTCTTTGGCGGGACTGTCTATGAAGTCTGTAGCTGCGGCAACGATGTCGCGCTGAGCTTTTGCTTCTGCGGGAGTGGTGTACTGCAGGGTTGTGGCTGTCGGTGAGTTGGGTACAGCCTGGAACGTGGCATCCGTTGGAGCCCATGCCAAGAAGCGGAGCTGGCGGTTGGAGCCTGGCCAATAATAGATGCGTTGTGGAACCCAATTCGTTCCGTTGTTGGTGGCTATCTCGTTCATGAAGAACTGTGAGCCGATATTGCCGTCTTCCTTGTATGCTGCCACGACATTAAACTTGTCGTACATTGTGGTCTGCATGGCTGCGCGCGTCATAGGCTTGTTGTCGTCGTTGCCGATGCCGTCCGTCACAATGGCTCGTACGCAGAGAGTGTCTGCTGAAGCGTCAGAACGCAGGACGTAATGAGCTACGGTCTGTGCGTCGTTAACGTTGGCAGCACGTGTTTCGGCAGCGTCAGTCACTCCGAAGCTGATACCCTCTGACGTGCCCTCCGCCTTTCCGAAGAAGTCGTCGCTGCTGCATGAAAAGAGGGACGCTGACAGGAGCACAGCAGCGATGCTGGCTGTCATTTTGTGTATATTATGTATTCCTTTCATCATTGTTAGTTTTTGTTGGTTTAAAAGATAATTGGTGAGTGTAAGGGGAACATTCAACCCCTTACACCCTGTGACATTTCCTTGTCTATGCTCTTCACTCATAAGCGATGTTATGGGTGAAGAGCGTGGTTTGTATCATTGGTGTGCGTATGGATAGGGACGCACATCTATGAAAGAAATCGATTACTGCATGATCTTAGGCTCGTCATTGAAATCTGCCCAGTTGCTAACAGTAGTCTTGAACTCGATTGGGAAGAGCTGTACGTTCGGATCCGGGTTGATGTTATTCTGGTTAATCTCAGCAATGTAGTTGTAGCTCAAGCCCTGCTTCTGCTCTGTATTGAATCTAACAGTATGGTTGTAGTCTGTTGTAACGCCACCCTGATCAAGAGTAACGGTGAATGTTACTGTATACTCTGTATTTTCAGCTGTCGGGATGAGATACATGTGGTCTGTCTCACCAGAACCTGTACCTGCTACGAGATCTGTAGGAGCCATTGCTGTATTATTTGCGAAAATAACTACGAGATTCTTGCTAGTTGCGTCAACGGTCCACTTAGCATTTGCAGCGGCAGGAGTGATAGAACCTTTCTCGTAAGCGTTGGTAATCTTTACGTCCTTAATGGTAAGCTTAGCAGCAGCAGTATTGGGGAATGTGTTCTTGAATGTGAACTTCACGCGAGCAAGCTGGTGAGCGAAGTTAAGCTCAACTGCAGCAGGAGCAGCAGCGATTTCTGCACCCATTGTTTTTTCCTCTGCCTTAACATAGAGGAGGTCAGTTGTGGCATTGTTTGTGAATGTGATAGTACCGCCAGCCTTGGCAGCAGCGAATTCAACACCCTTTTCGCCAGCCTTAGGAGCGATAGCCTCGAAGTTGTAAGTTTTGCCAGCCTCCCAATACTTCAGAGGTGAGTATGTGCTTGTACCATCCTCAGCAACGTTTACTACCTGCTTGTTGAAGAGTACGTCATTACCACGCCAGCCGTACAATTCAAAAGAACCAAGGTTCTTGAGAGTTACGTCGTCAGCAGCACCACGTGTGCTCTTGTTCACGAAAGAGTTGAAACTGATAGCATTACCCTTAGCTACCTCTACAGTCTCGTCGTTGTTGCAGGCTGTGAGTGCAAGACCCATAGCAGCCATACCCATAATAAAGAACTTCTTCATAATTGTTAAATTTTTGAGTTGGTTGTTGATAAATTGAATATAAAATTAGAAATGTTTAAGTCGTTGTTTAGTGTGTCAGTCGTTTTTTGTGTTATTTCAGCGGAATCACGATATCCTCGTAATCTCCCCAGCCGTCAACCGAAACGTCGAATCCTGATCCGCCTTGCTTTCCTTCCTCGTCAGAGATTTCCAGACCCTTCACCACGATTACGCCGCCTTGAGGCTGAGCCTCAATCTGCTTTGTGACGTCGAAGTCGAAACTCTTTATAAGTCCGTTCTTCAGTCTTACCTCTAAGTTGAGCGCATAGCTGCGCGGTCCTCGTGTGGGCTGATAGAGCGAGTTGGGCCAGTCAGGAACGCCGAATGACGTCACAATGGCTTGCGCTCCCCACGGTTCCAGAGTGCAGTCGTAGAGTAGGGTGGCTGCGTCGGTTGTGGTATGACCATTGTTCATATATACTGATGCTGCCATTCCCGAGAGCGCTCCTCTCACAAGGCTGACATACTTCAGACCCTTGCTGAACTCGTATCTCACGAGATACTTGAACACCATCGGGTGCATCGTCACGTTCATCACCGGCATTTCTGTCGTGCGCTCTGACGTATACTTGGCGTTATAGTTGCCATAGAGCATGTCAGGCATTGTCACCGTAGGCTCGCCCTTAGCGTCGTTGTTCTTGAAGGGATTGCCCATATAGGTGGATCGGGTTCGTGTACGCGTCGTTGCCTTTGCCGAAGCGAAAGAATACATATCGTCAAAGAGGATATACTCCGTGTCGTTGTTATAGAACAGCATCTGATGGTTGCCCGGCTGCAGTCCCACTACGCCGCCTTCCGCAGGCATATTGATCATATCGTTGACGCCCGACTCGCTGAATACGTGCATACGCAGTCCGGCAGGGACGGCAGGTCGCAGACCGTCGTAGGTCATGCCATACTTCTCCGGCCATTCAGCCTCCGAGCCCCAAACCTTCTCGTTCAGATTAAGCTCCCATTCCTGCTGGTATGTAGCCACGACTCGGAAGTCGTACTTAGGTGAGTGGACATCATGGTCGAAGCACAGGTCCTTATGCTCACATGAGGTGAGCGTGGGCATGGCGAGAGCCATAGCGCACAGTGTGCCGATCATCAGTCTGGCTGATTTCTTGCAGTTAATCATTTCTCGCCTCCTTTCTTCGTTTTCGTGTTGTTGTTGCCATGTCCGAGGAGCCATACAAGCGAAACCTCCAGTTTAGTGGGTCCAATCCACTTGCGGTCCTTAGTGGCTTGCCATACGTAGTGTCCGTCGAGCGGAATATACTCATAATAACGTCCGCCCATATATCCAGCAGCGAGGCTGAAGTCAATGTTAAGTCTTTTTGCAATCGGCATAGAGTAGCCGTATTCTGCACCGACGGTGTAGCTCATGCGGTCCCAGAGAGTTCCGCCCGGCACGCCGCCCATATATCCCTTTCCTCCGAACTCGAAGTCGTACGTGAGCATCTGTGCGTTCAGTCCGATGTGGTGTCCCTGCAGCGGCTTCTCGGCAGCCTTTGCTCCGAAGTACTTTCGTACGCTGAGTCCGCCTCCGTAGATGCGCCAGTAGCGATGGTTCTTGTTATGGTTCCACCATCCGTACATCCAGTCTGCCGCTACCGTCCATCGTTTTCCGAGCGAAACCTCCACTCCGATGTTAGGCACGAGTAGGGCGTCGTATAGCATATTGGTCTTGATGGCGAAGTATGCGGGAGTGGTGGTGTCCACCTCAATGATTGGTTCCGGCTCAACCACAGTCTCTGTCTGCTTGGTGTCCTCCACCGGCTTCTCCACTATCTCCGGTTCCGGTGTCTCATACTTCTTTCGTATGGTGACGAGGATGGCGCTGGCGTTTCTTATGGATGGGAAGAACTTGTCGAGCATATAGTTCCATGTACGTCCGTAGTTCATGTCCATGAGTCGCTTCTTGCGGCTGTCCACGAGCGCTCCTTTTTTATTATATGTATATTCCGGAGTTTCGAGCAGCTGGTGTAGCACTTCCTTCTTGTGAGGCATATCTGATTGCTCCACGTAGTAAGCGAGCTTGTCCCAGGGCAGACCATTCCTGACGTACGACGATGCTGTCCTGCAAGCTGATGCGCTGGCGCACATACTGCTCCATGTTGGCGCAGCGACGCTTGGCGAGCTTACGGTTGAACGCATTGCCACCTTCAGGTGATGCCGATCCGCAGAACGTCACCTTAGTAAGTTCGAGTGTGGTGTCGTTAGTGACTTCGTTAAGAAACTCTATAACATTATTAAGGTTGGCTTCGTTGTCAGCGAATTTGGTGTCGAGAACGCTCGATGCCACCCTAAATCTGATACAGACTTCCTTCTTGTTGTAGTCTTGGGCTGATGCGGTCTGCATGGTGAGCGCCAAGAAGAAGAGTGCTATAAATCTTATCATATAGTAGTCTTGTATTAGTCAAGTTTTTAATTATTGTGTTTAGTTCTTTGTTTTGTGTGCTTCTTCGTCATTAAGTATAGTCGTAGCGTGCGGTGTGATTTATGTCACTCCGCTTAGTTTTCGGATGTAAATATAGTATAATGGATTTAATCGTGCAAGCTTTCTGCAAGAAAAAAATAGTTATTTTTGCTGTGTGGGGGAACAATGCTATCCAATATGGCAAAGTCTGCTGATGTCCTCGTCAAACGTGTCGCGGTTAATGGCACGCGTACGCATTGCCGACTTATAGTTATAGATGGTCTGCGTGGAATAGAAGAGCAGCGTGGCTATTTCCTGACTGTCCGTCACGCCCAGTCGCATAAGGGCATAAATGCGTGCTTCCGTGGTGAGCGAGTTAGGGGATGGCAGCTCTATTTGGGCTTCAGGCATGAGCAAGGCGTTCAGCTCGTCCACGAAGCCCGGATATAGTTCGATGAATGCTCGGTCGAAACGTGTATAGAAGGTGGTGGCTTCCTCCTCGGCAAGTTTGTAGCTGTTGATGGTCTTCAACAAATCTGCTGCCTGATTTGCCTTTATCTTACGGCTGACGAGCTTGCGATATTCTATGAGTTTGCGTATATAGACGGCACTGATGTCCATGAAAAGTCGCATATAAGTTTCACGTCGGTGGTTGGTGGCTATGAGCTTTTCGTTCAGTTCGGTGAGCTGTCTGTTCTGGCTTCTTATCTCACGTCGGCTTCTTGCCAGCCATTTGTTCTGCTTATATCCGAAGAAAGCCATTGCGAACAGTACGAGCGACATGAAGCTGACCACAGCCAGCACGCCCCTCACGATGCGCTCCTTATGCGCCAATGCCTCCTGGTTGGCAGTAGCGATGATGGGGAGGATGTTCGAAAACTCGAGCATTCGCAGACGGTTGTTATAGAATTTTGCGTCCTCCATGGAGCAATAAATGTATCGTGCTGCATGGTCAGCGTATTTTGCACCCTTCTTATATAAATATGTGGAAAACTCCTGCAGCGCCAGATTTTCCTTCAACGGACACACCATATCAGATATGGCTGCTTCTATGATGTATTTCTCGTAGAGCTGCGTCTTGCCAATCTCGCGATAATACCGTGCTACGCTGTATGCCGCCGAGGCGTGCACACGGCTGTTGACCGGGCTATGCATAAGGGCTTTGGTATACAGGCTCAGCACGTTCTTGCCCAAAGGATTCTGCATGAAGGCGAGTTCGCCGCTGAGATAAGCATGCAGAGCCGTATTGTCATTGCTGGTGGCGCTGACCGTCAGCTTCAGATAGTGCTGCTTCTTCTTGTGCATATCGTCCTTAAATTCCGACTTGTCGCAGAACGACTCCCAGTAACTATATAGCCACGTGAAGGTGTAATAATAGTATTGTCTGAGACGTGGCGGAACGCCCTCCTTGCCTATTTCGTTAAGAAGAGCTTCAGACTGGCTGTAGAGTCCACCCGTTGACAGCACGGCTGCACGGTTGATGCGGTTGAGCGTGGTGAAGTAAACGTCTTTGTCGCTCTGCGAGAGAGCCAGTCCACGGTCTGCGTAAACCAGCGCCGAGTCGTAACGATAGGTGTAGTATTCGCGATAAATCTTGTCGAGAATGGCGAGTCGTGCCGCATTGTTGTCGGCAGTTCTAAGGCACAGCTTCAGCTGTTTCAGCTTTTCTTCCTTCTGTTTTGCGTAAACGTCACGCTTCTCAATATAGCTGTCGAGAAGCTCCAGAAGGTGTCGTTCGTCCGTGATGTCCGTAATAGCCAAAGTCTGTTTTGCCATAGCAGACACGGGCATAAGGATAAGAAGAATGTAAAGAAACAGTCGCATAACTATGGTTTATTGGGTTTAATGCTGCAAATTTAGCATTTATATCCGAAATAAAACCATCTACTTTGATAAAAAACTCTAAACCTACGAACTTTATGGTTATTAGTAAGTTATGCTTTCCTATATTCTCATTGTTATCTACTTTGCGTTTACGCAGGCATACATTCTGCCGATATAGCAAGTAATTTTGCAATCGAAAACCAAAACGCATCACATATATGAACCTTAAACTCAAAACATTCTCTTTTGCCCTTATGGCTTCAGCCTCAACGGGCGTGTATGCACAAACGCATACAGAAAACAATTCTGCCAACGATTCGGAGCAGCCTAAGAAGGAAGAACGCAACGTCATGCTCAACGCAGCTGACGCCAACAAGCCTCGCGAAATCCAGATTGGTCTGCCGAGTGAGGACGTCACCGTGTATGAGAACGGCTTGCCAGCCGTCTATTCTTCGTCCGTGCACAGGTTGTCCGCCCACTGGCGCAGCGACGCTTCGCTGAAAGGCACCGACCTTATGACACCCTCAGAGAGTGCCATCCGTACCGGTAACATCGCTTATGCCGTTTCGGCTTTCAGCGAGTTGGGCGAAAAGAAGTTCAGCGGAAAGCTTAATTATAAGGCCAATCACTTCGGCATGCAGAACTTCGACCTCAACCTTTCCGGCGGCATCGGCGACCGCTGGCTCTACACAGCCGGCATGTATCAGAACTTCGATCCGGGCAGCTTCAAGCTCCGCTTCACCGATTACGCCGACCGCACGCAGATTTATCACTTAGGTCTGACACGCATCCTCGGTGACGGCAAGGGCAGAATCTCCTTATTATATAAGTATTCTAACAGCAAGAACCCTGGCAACTTCGCCAATGCAGCTCCCTTCATCTATGCCGGTGACGGCAGCATCAAGAAGCTGGCGGGCTTCGATCCCGGCCTCGATTCGTACGTTCAGCGTCAGGGATCGTTCAGGTATCTCAACACCAAGACCGGTAAAATGGAGACATGGAACATGACCGACGGCAATGACAATCATGCCAATGAGGTGGCATTGATAAGCCAGTATCAGTTTGACAATGGCTGGCAGTGGAAGCTCAACGCTAAATATATGAATGCTCCACGCGCCAATTACGTGGACTACGGCGGCAGCACCATCTCCGAGGTAAGCGAGGCTGACGGTTATCAGCTCTCCGACGGTTCGGCATACAGCGGCCTCATAGAGGGACGCCGCACGTGGCTCCACGTCGGTAAGGTGAGCAATGCCCTTCTGACCACAGAGATGAGCAAGCAGATAGGCAGTCATAAGCTGATGATAGGCTTAAACGAATGGTATTACCATCTCAACTATTATTCTTCGTCATTCCAGTGGGCCGGCACCGTGGAGGCTCATCCTCGAACCCTCAGCCAGATGTACGTCAATCCGCTCGACCCCACGCAGACAGCCCGTCGCTCAGAGACGTTCGGCTATAACGAGCTTAGCCCTGAATACACCAAGGGCTCGGAGAACAAGCTGGCGCTCTATTTCACCGACGAATGGAGAGTCTCGCCGAAGTTCAAGGTGTTCTATGGCGGTCGTCTGGAGTATTACCGCATGGCTGCCGACCAGATAGCCACATCACGCTTCAGCGGCTTCCATCTTGGCAACTACAACACTTACTCCACCGCTGCCGACGGTTCTGTCGTGGCTATCGAGCACAGCATCGCCCCAGCCAATGTCACAAAGGACAAGCTCAACTATGCTGCCACATTGCAGATGACATATAATGTCACCAACCAGTTTGGGCTTACAGCCGACGCCACCGTAGCCACCCGCTTCCCGCGCATCAGCGAGTATGCCGGAACCGGCCCTACAGAGGAGCAGTATAAGCGTGTGACCATCCCGTTGGTTCGTGGCGGAATATTCTACAGAAACAACTGGATAGACCTCTCATCGATGGTGACATACATATCGAAGAGCAACAACATCGACCAGCAGAACCTCACGAAGCCCGGCACATCAGAGGGCAAGACGGTGCTGCTCATCTATAACATCCAGACCTTGGGATGGACAACCTCAGCCGAGATTTCTCCGTTCAAGAACTTCCACATGCACGCCCTCTTCACTTATCAGAAGCCGGTGTATAAGAACTATAACGCCAGCGTGACGTTCAGCGACGGTCAGACCATGAGCGTCAATGCCAACAACAAGATAGTGAAGGAGATACCGCAGGTGCTCATCGAGCTGGATCCCAAGTATGACATCACCAAGAACCTCAACGCATGGCTCAGCTTCCGCTACTTCGGCAAGACCTACGCCAACCTTCAGGAGGCACTCTACTTCAACGGTCATTGGGAAACCTTCGGCGGCATCAACTGGAATGTCAACAAGAAACTCAGCCTCGGCGTGAGCGTCGTCAACTTCTTGAATGAGAAGGGAGCAAAGGGAACCATCAGCGGCTCGGAGCTTATCACGAAGGAAGAGGCTGGCAAGTATGCCGGCAAGTATATGAGCGGCAATTACCTGCGCCCGTTCACAGTGGAGTTCAGCGCAGGCATCAAGTTCTGATGATGTGAGAAAGAGCAAGAACAAGAATTATCTACCAATAATAAAAACCATACAACAATGAGAAAATCAATAATGCTGATTGCGGCAATGTGTATGACCTCGGTCATGACATTCGCCCAAAAGACCATCCGTGTGTCAACGGACAAGACTGACCTTGTGATGAAAGTTTCGCCGAAGGGCCGCCTCTATCAGGTTTATCTCGGCGACAAGATGCTTAATCCGTCTGACTATGACAACCTCAAGTGGGACGTGTATGCGGCTTCGGACGGATCCGTCAGCCAGCGCGGACATGAGGTGTATGCCACATCAGGCGCTGAGGAATACTTCGAGCCAGCCGTGGCAGTTACGCATGCCGACGGCAATATGACCACCTATCTGTATTATCAGTCGTCTGAGCAGAAGGCAGTGAAGGGTGGCACGGAGACCATAATCACCCTTCAGGACAAGGTCTATCCTCTGACCGTGAAGCTCCATTACGTGGCATACGCCAAGGAGAACGTCATCAAGGCTTGGAGCGAGATATCACATAAGGAGAAGTCGCCCATCACATTGTGGCGCTACAGCTCGACGATGCTCTACTTTAACGCCAACAAGTATTTCCTCACCAACTATCACAGCGACTGGGCAAAGGAAGGACAGCCCGAGACCACGCAGCTGAGCAGCGGCAAGAAGATAATCGACACCAAGCTCGGCACACGCGCAGCCATGCACACCGAACCTTTCTTCGAGCTTGGCTTCGACGAGCCAGCCAAGGAGAACGAGGGCAAGGTGATGCTCGGTACGATAGGATGGCCCGGCAACTTCCGCTTCACCTTCGAGGTGGACAACGTGGGCGCTCTGCGTGTTATTCCTGCCATCAATCCTTATGCTTCCGACTATAAGCTGAAGGCTGGCGAGGTGTTCACGACACCTGAATTTATCTTTGCCATGAGCGACAACGGTATGGGAGAGGCATCGCGCAACCTGCATAACTGGGCACGCCAGTATCAGGTGAACATGGGTATGGACGACCGCCTCACTCTTCTTAACAACTGGGAGAACACGGGCTTCGACTTTAACCAGCAGAGCCTTGCCGAGCTGATGAAGGACGCCAAGGATCTGGGCGTGGATATGTTCCTGCTCGACGACGGATGGTTTGCCAACAAGTATCCGCGCAAGGACGACCATGCCGGACTGGGCGACTGGGACGCCACGAAGAGCAAGCTGCCAGAAGGCATACCAGGACTGGTGAGAGACGCAAAGAAGGCAGGAGTGAAGTTTGGTATATGGATTGAGCCGGAGATGGTCAATCCCAAGAGCGAACTCTTCGAGAAACATCCCGACTGGGTGATAATGCAGCCCCAGCGCGACACATATTACTATCGTAACCAGCTGGTGCTCGACATCTCTAATCCAAAGGTGCAGGACTATGTGTTCGGCATCGTGGACCGCATCATGACCGAGAATCCCGACGTGGCTTACTTTAAGTGGGACTGCAACAGCGTCATAACAAACATCTATTCGCCCTACCACAAGCAGAACCAGGGCAACTTCTACATCGACCACGTGCGTGGCATCTACAATGTGCTCACACGCATTCACAAGAAGTATCCGAAGCTGCCTATGATGCTCTGCTCAGGCGGTGGTGGCAGAATGGACTACGAGATGCTGAAGTACTTCACCGAGTTCTGGTGCTCGGACGACACCGACCCGTACGAGCGTCTCTACATCCAGTGGAGCCTGTCGAAGTTCTTCCCTGCCAAGACAATGGGTTCGCATGTGACAAACTGGAACAAGAACACGTCCGTGAAGTTCCGCACTGACGTCTGCAGCTCATGCAAGCTTGGCTTCGACATCGACCTCAAGTCGCTCTCTGCTGACGACTATAAGTTTGTGCAGCAGGCAGTAAAGAACTACAACAGCATGAAGCCGATGATTCTGGAGGGCGACCAGTATCGTCTTGTGTCGCCCTACGAGGGCAGCCATTGCGCCATCAATTATGTCAGCAAGGACAAGCAGCGTGCGGTGCTCTTCGCCTACGACCTGCATCCTCGCTATAAGGAGCCGCAGCACAACGTGAAGCTGCAGGGTCTGGACGCTGGCAAGACATACACCGTAAAGGAGACCAATCTGATGCCGGGCAAGCAGTCGGAGCTGGAGTGCGACGGCAAGCAGTATAGCGGCGACTATCTGATGAAGGTGGGCCTTAACGTATTCACGGCGCAGGACGGCACCAGCCATGTGCTGACGCTGGAGTAAGCATCGCGTGCACAAAATGTAACGAGCCTTCGTACCAACTGGGACGAAGGCTCGTCTCGTTTGGGATAATACCTCCCAACTGGTAATAAATTCTGAATTTGAGGTATGGCTGTTATTTGGTAAAATGCTTAACTTTGCAGCGTGAAAGTTTTTTTGATAACCAAATAACAGCTATAAGATATGTATATAGAGAAGATAAAGACACCTGCCGACCTTAAGGGCATGGACATCGAGACACTTAACATTGTGGCTGACGAGACACGTCAGGCTGTGCTCAATCGTGTCAGCAAGCTTGGCGGACACGTGGGACCCAACCTTGGTTTCGTGGAGGCTACGGTGGCATTGCATTACGTCTTTGATGCACCGAAGGACAAGCTGGTGTTTGACGTCAGCCACCAGTGTTATCCGCATAAGGTGCTGACAGGACGTGCTGCCGGATTCCTCGGCAATGTGGACGACATGAACGCCATATCGGGATATTCGTCTCCGGCGGAGTGTCCTGAGTACGACAACTTTGAGGTGGGACATACCTCCACATCCATCAGCCTTGCCACGGGACTGCAGAAGGCACGCGACGTGAAGGGCACGAAGGAGAACATCATTGCCGTTATCGGCGACGGATCGTTGTCGGGCGGCGAGGCTTTCGAAGGACTTGACGAGGCGTCGGAGCTGGGCACGGGCATCATCATCGTGGTGAACGACAACGAGATGTCCATAGCCGAGAACCACGGAGGAATATACAAGAACCTTCGTGCGCTGCGCGAGAGCAACGGCATGTGCGAGCACAACTGGTTTAAGGCGTGGGGCTTCGACTATAAATACCTGGAGCAGGGCAACGACATCGCTAAGCTCATTGAGGTGTTCCGTAGCGTTAAGGACACCGACCGTCCCACCGTAGTGCATATCCACACGGAGAAGGGTCACGGTTATGCTCCCGCTGTGAAGAACAAGGAGGCATGGCATTGGGGACTGCCGTTCAATCTGGACGACGGTAGCCGTCCGGTTCGCAATGCCGACGGAACCATGCCGGAGGTGAAGCCGTGCGAGACATATCAGGACCTCTTCAGCGACTGGATGCTCCGCGAGATGAAGCAGGACAAGACGCTCATCGCCGTGACAGCAGGAACGCCGACAGCAGCCGGCTTCACAGCCGACAAGCGCAAGGAGGCTGGCTCACAGCACATCGACATGGGCATAGCCGAGGAACAGGCTGTGGCTATGATTTCGGGAATGGCAAAGGGCGAACTTCACCCCGTCTGGTCCGTATACAGCACCTTCTTGCAGCGCACCTACGACCAGATAGCGCAGGACCTTTGCATCAACAGCAATCCGGCTGTCATCAACGTAGTGGGTGGCGGTGTCAACTCGATGAACGACATTACGCACATCTGCCTCTTCGACATCCCGATGCTCTGCAGCATCCCGGGACTCGTGTATCTGGCTCCGACCACCTGCGAGGAATACTTCGCCATGATGCGTTGGGCTATACTTCAGGACAGGAAGCCGATAGCCATCCGCATGCCGAGCAACGGCGTGGTGCACACGACGGAGAAGGTGGACGAGGAATATGGCTATGAAGCCAAGTATAAGGTTATGCACAAGGGTTCTGAGGTAGCGATTATCGCAGCCGGATCGTTCTATAAGAAGGGCGAGAGCGTTATGCGACTGCTTGCCGACAAGGGCATAAACGCCACGCTCATCAATCCTCGCTACCTTAACGAGGTGGACGCTGTGACGCTGGAAGCGCTGAAGGCAGACCATCAGCTGGTGGTGACGCTGGAGGACGGCAGCAAGGACGGCGGCTTCGGAGAGCGCATCGCTTCATATTACGGCACGTCGGACATGAAGGTGCTCGTGGGTGGAGTGAAGAAGGGACTGTATGACCGATACGACGTGGAGCAGCTGCTTTCGGACAACCGTCTGCTGGACGAGCAGATTGTAGAGGACGTAGCTCGAATTTTGAATTAGGAATTTTGAGTTAGGAGTTGAGAGAAGAAAAAGTTGGGAGTTGAGGGTTGAAAGTTGAAAGTTATGATTACCTTTGTCTGGCAATATCGTTGATAGAAGAAGCAGCATATCATAACTCTCAACTTTCAACCATCAACTCTCAATTCATATATATGGCATTATCCAACATAGAGAAACATTATAACAAGCATCCTGAAGACCTTCGTTTGCAGCGCAGACACGGCATCGTGGAGTTTGAAACCACGATGCATCACTTGCGCCGCTTCATCCATCCCGACTCGTTCCTGCTCGACATCGGAGCAGGAACCGGTCGCTATACCTCTGCGCTCATGGCTGAAGGCTATAGGGTGAAGGCAGTGGAACTGGTGCGTCGCAACATCGAGGTGTTCCTCAAGCGCGAACCGGGAGCCGACGTGGTGCAGGGTGACGCACGCGACATGCCGTTCCTGCCCACGGCAACGGCAGACGTGACGCTGCTGCTCGGTCCGCTCTATCATCTCATCGGCGACGAGGAGAAGCTCAAGGCGCTGAACGAGGCAAAGCGTGTGACCAAACCCGGCGGACTGATTTTCGTAGCTTATCTCATGAACGAATACAGCATCCTCTCGTATTGCTTCGACGAAGACCGTATAGGCGGACTGCTGGAGCGTGGAGCCGTGGACAAGAACTTCCACATACAGGCATCGCCAGACGAACTTTACGACTATGTGCGCCTGGACGACATCAACCGTCTGGACGAAAGTGCAGGGCTGGAGCGTGTCACCATCTTCTCGCCCGACGGAGCGTCCGACTATATGCGCACCCGACTCAACCGCATGAGTGACGAGACGTTCGCACACTTCATAGAGTACCAGAAAATCATCTCGGAGCGTGCAGACCTGATAGGAGCCGGCAGTCATGTGGTGGACGTGGTCAGGGTTCCCTTATAATATATAATGTAGGCAGACAAGGCAATGAAGAAAGCAATAGTAATGGGAGCCACGTCCGGCATCGGTCTGGAGGTGGCGCGTCTCCTTGCGGAGCGAGGATATAAGGTGGGCGTGGCAGGACGACGTGTGGAGCGCCTTGCAGAGGCTGTGCATAAGACGGACGGCATCGTGGCGTACCGTCAGATTGACGTTAACGACGAGGCGGCGCCGGAGCAACTGAACGACCTTATAGCAGAGCTTGGCGGCATCGACCTCTATTTTCATAGTTCGGGAATAGGGTGGGAGAACGTCGGGCTTGACGTAGAGCGAGAGATGAAGACCGTCGAAACAAATGGCGTCGGCTTCACCCGTATGGTTACGGCAGCGTACAGATGGTTTGCGGACAACAACGTGGGAGGCCATATAGCCTGCATCACCTCCATTGCCCGCACGCGCGGACTGGGAGCAGCGCCGGCTTATTCTGCCACAAAGCGCTTCCAGTCGCATTATCTGGAGTGTCTTGCGCAGCAGTCGCGCATGCGCCGCCTCGGCATCCGCATCACCGACATCCGCCCCGGCTTCGTTGCCACCGACCTGATAGCCGGCAGCAACTTCCCCTTGCAGCTGTCTGCAGAACGCGTGGCAGACACCATCGTCAAGGCAGTGTTGCGAGGCAAAGAAACAGTAACAATAGACTGGCGCTACCGTCTGCTTGTTGCAGCATGGGCAATGATACCACGCTGGATGTGGACAAGATTGCGGTTTGTGAAGTGAAGAATTCTTAAATCTAAATAATATGAAAAGAGTTTTATCAGATTTCTTATTGTTAACAGCATTCCTTACGCTATGCTTGACAGCTTCGGCAAAGCCGCGTTCTTTCAAGCAGGCGCAATCAATAGCAGAACGTCAAGCCCACAAGCTTGGCATCGTAATTGACCAGTCGTCCTTAGCCAAAGCTCCAAGGCTGAACGGCGTAACCGACGACAACACGTCCAAACCTTACTTTGTCTTCCCCAACGGTGAGGAGAAAGGCTTTACTGTGGTTTCGGGTGACGACCGCTTCCCTGAAATCGTCGGCTACTCGGACCGAGGCACATATTCCGAAGACAAGTTGCCGGAAGGATATGTGGATTTCCTTCAGCAGTACAAGGAGATGGTGGAGGCAGTGGAGAAAGGCGACAACTCAGCCCTCAAGACCATAGCAGAAGCCAGACAGATGCGCACGGAAGACACCAAGAGCGCAGCGGTGGCACCCTTGCTTGGCAATATACAATGGGGGCAGGACGAACCTTTCAACAGAATGTGTCCTCTATATAACGGAAATTATCGTTCTGTGACTGGCTGTACAGCCACAGCCATGGCTCAGGTTTTGGCATACTGGAAATATCCCGAGGTGCTAAAATCAGACATTGATTCGTATGATACACAAAAATATAATCTGCGGATTCCAACCATATATGCGGATGAACAAACGAATTATGACTGGGACAACATGCTCGACTCTTACAATGACGGCAACTATACTGACGAGCAGGCTGACGCTGTGGCAAAGCTTATGTATCATTGCGGTGCGGCGGTGCAGATGGATTATGGTTCGGTTTCGGGTTCATACTATGATATTTCCGCTTTGGCTAATAATTTCGGATATGATGCCGATCTTATGAAAAACCTTTATCGTTTCTCTTTTACCGTAAAGGAATGGAGCACAATAATAGACAATGAGCTTCTGAATAAGCGCCCTATACTTTATTCAGGAAGTTCGTCCAGTGGTGGTCATGCGTTTGTTTGTGACGGTGCGGACGGAAACGGACTTTATCATATTAATTGGGGATGGAACGGCTATCAAGACGGATATTTTGATATTACCATTCTCAATCCGGAAAAGGGAGGCACCGGTTCAGGTACGGCTGTTGATGGCTATAACCGTAACTGTCAGATGATTATCGGTATTCAGCCTGATAATGGCGTATACGACGAGCCGATTGTTAGTGTTCCAAGTATTTTTATCTATGTTATGTATAAGGGTAGTGGCACTAAAATTCTTAAAGGTACACGTGATGACGTTAATGGCAAGTTTAAGATTGCTTTAGATGATTACTTTACTAATATCACTAATAAGGATTTCAATGGATTTATTTCTTATGGAATAATGAATGAAGACGGTTCGTATACGCCGATAGCTGATGGTGTGGAAGTGAACTTTGCGGCTTCTGACGATGGCAGTTCGGGTTTCTATGGATATTTATTTGATGATATTGAATATGCTTTCCCCGTAGGAACCTACAACATATTCCCATTGTTTAGTGAGGACAGCGTGACATGGCGTAGATGTCCGGATTACCCTAATAGTGTTTATAGACAGCGAGTTGTTGAGGTAACTGATACAACATTGCAAGTGACAGAGACTCCGCTTACCGCTGAGATTAAAAATGTGGAAGAAGTGCTTGGCGATTTATATACCGATTTCACTATGAATTTGACAACCATCTCTCAAGTTGGCTTTGAAGGTTTTCTGGATGTGTATGCGTCGCCGACAGAGGATGGTAAAGGCAAACTAATAGGGTATTTGTATACTTCGGTCCTTGCCAATTCTTCAAAAGAGATTCCGTTCATGATGACAGTTCCTACGGGCTATGAGTATGTATGGGTGAAAGAGCATAGTAGCGGCAATATGATAAGCGGCATTCAGCACTTTGACGTCAATGAGTCTGTCGCTCCTTCTGTGTCGATTGTAAGTGTGGAGTCAAATGCAGAGCCTGGTCTTTACGAGACAGAAAAGGCTTATGATGATGGCAGGCTTGTGAAGATGCCAAAGACAAGAGAAGGCATAGCCAAGTTCAGATTCGGTCTGAAGAATGACGGTGGAAGAACCACGATAAACTATGCTGTATATGTCAAGAACACCGAAACAAATGAGGGCTATTATAGAATACATTATGATGTGAAGACTCCTGGTGACGGTCAGATCACTTATATAAACGATTCTATTTCAGCAAATCAATTAGATGGAAGATGTGCAGTTGCTACTGTCTGCACTCTTGGCAGTAACGGTTCGTACTATCTGATACCGACATCACTTCCGGAATGGACGCTTCCGTATGTTGACGACCCGGAAGGTGGTGTGACATATAATGGTTGCTACACAGCCGTCTATATCGGTGACAACGAAACTGGTGTCGGCGGTGTGGACGTTGAGAGCGGCATACATGTGATTGGCGGAAAGGGAGAGATTGTCCTGAAGTCAGGCAAGACATGCGTCATCCCAGTCTACTCAGCAGGAGGCATGAAGGTCTGCGAAGTGAATGTTGCGGAGAATACGGCGCAGCGTGTGGCTGTCAAGCCGGGATTATACATCGTGAAGAATCAGAAAGTGATTGTTCAGTAGCGGAATGTAAGCATAAACAATAAGGTGCCACTTCGGGTAAGAAGACCCGGAGTGGCACCTTTGTCTTATAATGAGAAAAACCTTGTTAATTGCCTTACAAGATGTTCAGGCTGACGTAAGCACGGTCGTCGAAGCTGAGGTTGCCCTCCACTAATCCCTTGGTGGCAACGAAGTCTGTGATGATGCGGGTGCGCCCATCATCCACACTTCCTTCCTCCTCTCGCTATATACAATGGCAGAAGCCGTGAGGCGTAATGACAATGCCGTCCTCACAGTCAGCAGCAGTATGCTTGCCGCAAATGAATTGTTCAGTTATGGTCATAGAGTCGTATTTTTCTATCGCGAAATTACTGTTATTTTCCTAAAACATAGGCAAAATCGAGATAAAATCTTCCTAAAACATAGGCAAAACTGAGGCGAAACTTTCCTAAAGCATAGGCAAGAGCAATGTAAAGCTTCGCTTAATAGTATGTTTAATCCGTTAATACTTACTTGAAAAGCACCCTAAAATTTGCAGGATTGATAATAAAATAGTAGCTTTGCTGTACGGAATTTAAAGACAGATGATTATGAAGTACTTAGACCCAAAGGCAGATATCACGTTTAAGAAGATATTTGGCAATCATCCAGAGCGACTGATTAGTCTTCTGAATGCACTCTTGCCACTTAGCGAAGAAGAGCAAATACATGAGATAGAGTATTTGCCTACAGAACTTGTGCCCGAACTTGAAGGCCACAAGAACACCATTGTGGACGTACTTTGCACAGATTCCAGAGGAAGGAAATTCTGCGTGGAAATGCAGATGGAGTGGTCTAAAGCTTTCAAGCAGAGAGTTTTGTTCAATGCATCCAAACTCTATGTCAGTCAAGCGATAAAGGGAGAAAAATACTGTGCTTTGCAACCCGTATATTCCCTCAACCTTGTGAATGATATCTTCGAACGCAATACTCCTGATTTCATTCATAATTATCGCATTGTGCATGACAAGGACAGTAATAAGGTAATAGAAGGCTTGCATTTTACCTTCATAGAACTTCCTAAATTCACTCCCCATTCTGTCAGTGACAAGCGTATGATGGTGCTGTGGCTCAGATTCCTGACAGAGATAAATGCCAATACAAAAGAAATCCCAGCTGAACTTCTTAATAACCCTGAAATTGGAAAAGCAGTAGAAGACTTGAAGATTTCCGGCTTTACAGATGCAGAACTCAGAGCTTACGATAAGTTCTGGGATTCGGTAAGCGTAGAGAAAACTCTCCAGTATGATAGTTTCCAAGAAGGTATGGCACAGAGGAGTCTTGAAATTGCCAAGAAGATGCTTGCTAAGGGTATGGATGAAGTGATGGTAAGGGAAGTGACAGGGCTCTCTGCAGACCTGATACAGCATCTGAAAGCGGAAATGTAAACACTGCATCCCCATAGTTGTTCCAGACTGATAGTCTGTCATGTCCGCTATGCAAATATTGTATAAAAGAGTAAAAACCTGTTACAAAATAAAAAATGATTATAGAGTTTTTGAGAGCCGTTTTTTATGGTTTATGTTGCGCTTCTGACACTCTGATTTATCAAAACAGCCTCTTTTGTACTCCAATAGTAACGCTATAAGAGTGCAAGAGAGGCTGTTTTGTATGATAATAGAGGCTGTATTGGAGTGTAAAAGTGGCTCTATGGCAACCCAAAGATGCTTGTTTTGCTTAGTCATCCATTGCACACTTTCTTCCTTAACCGCATAATCGTTTGTGCATCAACATGCTATCGCTGCACGCTCATAACTCAAGAATTTCGCACCAATAATTTCTTAGTGCGCTGAACGAGGAGTATTGAGCGTTAGAAATGCAAATATTGTATCGAACGGTGTGCCGTCCGAATTAGGAGTTTTGAGTTCTTGCTTAGGCAAGCGGCGGAGCCGAGTGGTGGATTAGGAATTATTCTCGGCTTCGCCTGCGATTTTGAATTATTCAATTTCAAAGATAGTATAAATAAACGACATAATCCGCATCTTTTCCGTAAAGATGCAGTCCATACACTGCATGAATTGGCGAAAAGATGCAGTCTATACACTGCACCCCCTATTGTTTCTCCGATAAAAGTTCGTTTCCTATCCCAACACCAAAGAAAAGCGCAGACCAAGAGCATCGGCAATGCGCAAGAAAGTGGAAAGCTGCATATCCGTCTGTCCCTTCTCGAGTGAAGATATATACTCGCGTTTCTTTCCTATCTTTTCAGCCAATGCTTTCTGTGTTACATTCTGGCGTTTACGTTCGTCTTTAAGAAGCTCGGCATAATACCAAGCTTTGGCTTTTGCCTCAAACTCCTTACGTTCTGCGCTGTTTTCGTCACCGTATCTTTCTTGTAGATGGTCGTCAAAAGTTTTGAGACCAGCAAGTTTGTTTTTGTCAAGTTTCAACATATTCAATCCTCCAAATAACGTTTAACAATGTTTTCGGCTTTTTTAATTTCGGCCTTATATTGTTTAGTGTCCTTCTTCAAGAACGAGTTCAGCAGAAGTACATTTTTGCTTTGTATAAAATTGTCGTGGTCAACTGCGAGTATAATAGTTCTGTATTCATTAGAACTGATGGAGATTCGGAGTTCATAGAAGTCCGTATTCTCTAAGCTCTTTACTATTTTTGAACTAACTACATATTGTGATTTTACAATCTCTAAAGCATAGTCATATTTCTTCTTTATTTGTTCGCTTATACTTGCATAGTATTCTTCGAACTCGTCCGAGAAGATAATGTTTCTTATCAAATTATCTCCCATATTGCAAAATTAATTAATTTATTACATACAACCAAATAAAAGTAATGTATTTATTACATATTTCGGGCTGTTTAATGCGTTGGCATCAATTGGTACGAACTCTCATCTCAATAGGTGCGCAGACTCGTTTCATCTGTCACGCAAGCTAATTTCAATTGTGGAGCGTCGGCGAAAGTGACGGTTTTAGAAGAGTTTTTTAGTTTTTACGTTTCTAATTCAATTGTTTTTCGTAATTTTGTGATGGATTTCTCCTTATTTCGGATTAAATCCAGACATTGTGGTAAAATATAAAGCATTCGCTATTATTTCGCGTTTAGCCAAGAGCCTCGGAAACTCATTTGGAATAAAAAGCACGAATAATATGTGACAGGTGACTCGTATAGTTATCCCTGTAGTATCAAAAGCGATGCACACGCAATAGGCGTGGTGCATTCTTAGAGATACTCTGGGGTTCCAATCCGAGGCCACCCCGTGCTAAACGCGATAAGGATGGCATCACGCTTTTCTTATGTCTTGTCGTATACTGTCGCGTTTGCGGATTGATAGTTGGGTGCCAACTAAAAACAACTATCAATTTTTATGGCAAATAACTCGCTTAATGATGCTCGTGCAGCAAAGAAGGATGAATTCTATACGCAATTTTATGATATAGAATTAGAAATGGAAGCATATCTTGATTATAATCCAGATGTGTTTCGGGGAAAGACTGTATTGTTACCGTGCGATGATCCAGAATGGAGTAACTTTACAAAGTATTTTGCGCAGAATTTTGATTTTTTGGGTTTAAAGAAACTCATTTCTACAAGCTATGCGCCTGAAAGTATGACTTATAAGAATGAAGTGCAATTATCTTTGTTCGAGACACTGTCACCGAAATACGACAAGGACAAAACCAAAACACATGGAAAGATATTTGTACTAACGGATGATACAACTGATGATGGTGTAATAAATTTAGATGACTTACAATGGGATTATCTTGAAGGTGATGGAGATTTTAGAAGTGATGAGGTGAAGAAACTAAGAGATGAAGCTGACATTATAATAACAAATCCACCTTTTTCTTTATTTCGTGAATTTTTGGCATGGATAGTTGAGGCAAAAAAACAATTCATAATTATAGGCAATATAAATTGTGTCACCTATAAAGAAGTGTTTCCTTTAATTCAGAATAATAGAATATGGATGGGCTGTACCATTCATAGTGGAGACCGAGAATTCGGAGTTCCAGATGAATATCCATTGAAAGCTGCTGGTTGGCGTGTTGATGAGAAAGGAAAGAAATATATACGTGTAAAAGGAGTAAGATGGTATACTAATATTGACCATGGACGTCGTCATCAACCGCTAATGCTGATGTCTATGGCAGACAATATTAAATACAGTAAGCATAAAGAAATAAAGGGCAAACAATACGATACTTATGACAATTATGATGCTATAGAAATACCATATACAGATTCTATCCCAAGTGACTATGAAGAATTGATGGGCGTTCCTATATCTTTCTTAGATAAATATTGTCCTGAACAATTTGAAATCATAGGTATAGCTAAAAGAGGTGCTGGTGACCCTGTATTAAAGTCCAAAGTATATACGAAAAACGATGCTCCTAATTACAGCGACTTAAATGCCACTCCTACAATAAAGGATAAAGATGGAGTTTTGCGTAATACATATCCAAGAATACTAATCAGAAAGAAGAAATAATATACAATGGAAGCAATCTTAAAAGAATACACAATCAAGGAGCTTTGCGAGGGCTTTACCTATAGCGATTTGGATGGTAAAGGTCTTTACGGTTTGTCCGGTCATATAACAATTCAACCAGAATATCAGCGTAATTATCTTTATAGTGAAAGGAATGGAGCAAAAGAAATTGCTGTTATAGACTCTATTCTAAAGAATTATCCTCTTGGTTTGCTTTATTTTAATTGTCTTGAAGATGGACAACTTGAAGTGCTTGACGGTCAGCAGCGCATCACGAGTATTGGACGTTTCCTGATAGGCAGGTTCTCTATAATGATAGATGGTATTCCTTATAAGTTCAAGGCTTTACCTGCTGACAAACGACAGTTGATAGAAGAGACGCGATTGTTGGCCTATATCTGTAAAGGTTCTGAGTCGGAAATAAAAGAATGGTTTAAGATAATCAATATAGGTGGCGTCAAGATAAATGACCAGGAAACACGCAATGCCGTATATTCTGGGCCTTTTGTCATGATGGCACGTAAAGAGTTCAGCAATAAGGAAGATTCACGTTTGCAGAAATGGGGCTGTTATATACATGGGTCGGCGAACAGACAGGAAATAT
>OLFZ01001259.1_pt1 | contig 22803 bp, 13 predicted proteins | sample 1604861 | NCBI WGS metagenome assembly OLFZ01 (sample SAMEA3888895, study PRJEB22519) | human gut metagenome | biome: human gut; feature: human-associated habitat; material: faeces | place: Denmark | collected 2011 | reverse complement strand
TCTGGGCAGCACCGGTGATCATGTTCTTGATATAGTCGGCGTGGCCCGGGCAGTCGACGTGCGCATAGTGACGCTTGGCGGTCTCATACTCCACGTGAGCGGTGTTGATGGTAATACCACGCTCGCGCTCTTCGGGAGCCTTATCGATGGAAGCGTAATCGGTGTACTCAGCACCGCCCTGCAAGGCCAGATACTTGGTGATAGCGGCGGTCAGGGTGGTCTTACCATGGTCGATGTGACCGATGGTGCCGATGTTAACGTGGGGCTTAGTTCTCTCAAATTTCTGCTTAGCCATTTGAAAAAATCCTCCTTAACAGTTTTGTATCGTGTGTGGGGCAGCGTTACATTCTAACACTGCCATTTTACAGTATTTGCGTAGGAAAATCAATCGTAAATTACGGTTTTAGAAATTTTCCTTGCCGGTACGCTTGGCGATGAGCTTCTCCTGCAGACCCTTGGGCAGCTCGATATAGTGGCTGGGCTCCATGGTGTACTGACCGCGACCCTGTGTGCGGGAGCGCAGGTCGGTGGCATAACCGAACATTTCGGCCAGAGGCACGAAAGCGTCGATCTGCTGGGCGCCGGAGCGCATCTCGTAGCCCTGGATCTGACCGCGGCGCGCGTTCAGGTCGCCGATCACGTCGCCCATGTACTCGTCGGGGACGATGACACAGACCTTCATGATGGGCTCCAGCAGCGTGGGATCGGCCTTGCGCATGGCCTCCTTGAAGGCCATGGAGCCGGCGATCTTGAACGCCATTTCGGAGGAGTCCACCTCGTGATAGGAACCGTCGAACAGGGTGACCTTCACATCCACCACGGGGTAACCGGCCACGGTGCCGGACAGCATCGCGCCCTGGATACCGGCGTCGATAGCGGGGATATACTCCTTGGGGATGGCGCCGCCCACCACGGCGTTGACAAACTCATAGCCCTTACCGGACTCGTTGGGTTCCACGTGGATCTTCACATGACCGTACTGACCCTTACCGCCGGACTGACGGGCGTACTTGGTATCCTGATCCACCGCCTTGCGGATCGTCTCCTTGTAGGCCACCTGAGGTGCGCCCACATTGGCCTCCACCTTGAACTCGCGGAGCAGACGATCGACGATGATCTCCAGATGCAGCTCGCCCATACCGGCGATGATGGTCTGACCCGTCTCCTCGTCGGTGTAGGTGCGGAAGGTGGGATCCTCCTCAGCCAGCTTCGCCAGAGCGACGCTCATCTTCTCCTGACCGGCCTTGGTCTTGGGCTCGATGGCCACGCGGATGACCGGCTCCGGGAACTCCATGGACTCCAGAATGATGGGATTCTTCTCATCACACAGGGTGTCGCCGGTGGTGGTGTTCTTCAGACCCACCACGGCGGCGATGTCGCCGGAGTAGACGGACTCGATATCCTCACGGTGGTTGGCGTGCATCTGAAGGATGCGCCCCATGCGCTCGCGCTTGCCCTTGGTGGCATTGAGCACGGAGGAACCGGTGGTCAGCGTGCCGGAGTAGACACGGAAGAAGCTGAGACGACCCACATAGGGATCGGTCATGATCTTGAACGCCAGCGCTGCGAAGGGCTCGTCATCGGAGGACTTGCGCTCCTCTTCCTCGTCGGTCTTGGGGTTGACACCCTTGATGGCGGGGACATCGGTGGGAGCGGGCATGTAGTCCACGATGGCGTCCAGCAGCTTCTGCACGCCCTTGTTGCGATAGCTGGAGCCGCAGACCACGGGCACCATCTCCACGGCACAGGTGGCCTGGCGGATGGCGGCACGGATCTTGGCGGTGGGGATCTCCTTCCCCTCCAGATACAGCTCCATGATCTCATCATCGAACATGGAGACTGCGTCCAGCAGCTTTTCGCGGTACTCGTTGGCAAGGTCGACCATATCCTCGGGGATAGGCTCCACGCGCATATCCTTGCCCAACTGATCGTAATAGATATCGGCATCCATCTCCACCAGATCGATGATACCCTTGAAGGTATCCTCTTTTCCGATGGGCAGCTGGATGGGGACGGCGTTGGCCTTCAGGCGATCGTGCACCATGTCGAGAACATGGTAGAAGTCCGCGCCGGTGATGTCCATCTTATTGACGTAGATCATCCGGGGGACGTGATAGTGATCCGCCTGACGCCAGACAGTCTCGGACTGAGGCTCCACGCCGCCCTTGGCACACATGACGGTGACGGAGCCGTCCAGCACGCGCAGAGAACGTTCCACCTCCACAGTGAAGTCCACATGACCCGGTGTGTCAATGATGTTGATACGCGTCTGGGGGAACTGATCCTTGGAGCCCTTCCAGTAGCAGGTGGTAGCGGCGGAGGTGATGGTGATACCACGCTCCTGCTCCTGCTCCATCCAGTCCATGGTAGCGGTACCCTCGTGCGTTTCACCCAGCTTGTAGTTCACGCCCGTGTAGTACAGAATACGCTCTGTGGTCGTGGTCTTGCCTGCATCGATGTGTGCCATGATGCCGATATTTCTCGTATTTTCCAGTGTAACCTTTCTCGGCATACCGTTCTCCTTTTTGTTTCGTTGGTTTGATTACCAGCGGAAGTGGGCGAAAGCCTTGTTGGACTCCGCCATCTTGTGGGTGTCCTCGCGCTTCTTCACGGCGGAGCCGGTGTTGTTGGCTGCGTCCATGATCTCGCCGGCGAGACGCTCGGCCATGGTGCGCTCACCGCGGGCGCGGGAGTAGTTCGTCAGCCAGCGCAGACCCAGGGTCTGACGACGGGCGGGGCGAACCTCCATGGGGACCTGATAGGTGGCACCGCCGACACGACGGGCCTTGACTTCCAGGCTGGGCATGATGTTTTCCATAGCCTGGGTGAACACTTCCAGAGGATCCTTCTCGGTCTTGTCCTTGATGATATCAAAGGCACCGTAGACGACCTTCTGGGCGACGCCCTTTTTACCGTCCAACATGATGCTGTTGACCAGCTTGGTCACCAGCACGGAGTTGTACATAGGATCGGGCAAGATCTCTCTCTTGGGAACATTACCTCTTCTGGGCACTATGCTTCCCTCCTTCATAAAAATATGATTTCACAGGTACTCAGCAGCTCGCGGGCTGCTGTACGGCCTGCCAAAGAGGTACATTATATATGAGAATATAAGAAACCTTTTCGGCAAAGCTCATGTCAGCAAGGATTACTTGCTCTTGGGGCGCTTTGCGCCGTACTTGGAGCGGGCCTGCATACGGCCGGACACGCCCTGGGTATCCAGAGTACCGCGGATGATGTGGTAACGGACACCGGGGAGATCCTTGACACGGCCACCGCGGATCATGACGACGGAGTGCTCCTGCAGGGAGTGACCCACGCCGGGGATATAGGCGGTGACTTCGTAGCCGTTGGTCAGACGCACACGGGCGATCTTACGCAGAGCGGAGTTGGGCTTCTTGGGGGTCGCGGTTCTCACGGCCGTGCAGACGCCGCGCTTCTGGGGAGAGCTGAGGTTGGTCTCCTTGTTCTTCAGCGTGTTCAGACCCTTCTGCATAGCGGGAGAATTGGACTTGTAAGTGCTCTTCTTACGTCCCTGCTTGACCAGCTGGTTAAAAGTAGGCATTTGGTTTCTCCTTTCATAAGATTTGTCGGGAACTTGTCCCTGTATTTTCCACGGAACAGAGGCACTCTATTCCGGCTGGAAACGATGCTCAGCCGTTCAGCACGGCTACGGCGGCGGCAGGCACGGCGATGCCGCAGGCTCTGCCCAGCTGCTGGAGCGTCATACTGCCGTCGCAGGGCACGTCCTGCGCACGGCACAGCTCCCGCAGCGGCTCGGTGAGCCGGGGATCGGCGTCGGAGGCCAGATAGACGGCGCGGGCGGCTCCCTGCATCACGGCGCGGCGGGTCTGCTTCAGCCCCACCACTCTATCTCTGGAAGCCAGCTCTCCGGGCACAGGTGCTCTCCTCCTGTCATCGCATAACAAATCTCGCGGGCGAATCCCGCGCAATTTGAAATTATAGCATAGGCGGAGGGAAGCGTCAAGTGGAATCGGTGGAAAAATTTGTGGATTCCTATGAAATAGAGCAAAAAATTTCGGCGGTAGTGACAAAAAGAGCCGCCCGAAGGCGGCTCTTTTATCATGGGGGAAGTAATTACTCCTGCTCGGGAGTCTCCGGGGCGTCCTCCGTCTCGGGGGCGGCGGGCGTCTCGTCCTTCGGCTGCTCCAGATCCTCGGCAGAGGCCGGGGACACAGGGGCGGTGGGGGCGGCGGGGGCGATGTGCATGGCTTCAGCCTCGTCCTCGCGCTCGGCCTCCGTCTCGGGCACCAGCTCCTCAGCCAGCTTGCGATAGGCCGTCAGACCGGCGCCGGCGGGGATGAGCTTGCCGATGATGACGTTCTCCTTCAGACCCACCAGATGGTCGACCTTGCCCTTGATGGCGGCCTCGGTCAGCACCTTGGTAGTCTCCTGGAAGGAGGCGGCGGACAGGAAGGAATCGGTGGCCAGAGATGCCTTGGTGATACCCATCAGCAGCTGGGTGTAGGTGGCCTCCTGCAGCTCCTCGCCGTCCTCGCGCTTCTCGCCGGCGGCGATGCGGGCGCGGACAGCGGCGTTGGCGTCCTCGACCTCCAGAATGTCGGCCATGGCGCCGGACAGCAGACCGACGGCGTCGTTGGCGTCCTCCACGCGCACCTTGCGCATCATCTGGCGGACGATGACCTCGATGTGCTTATCGTTGATATCCACGCCCTGCTGACGGTAGACCTTCAGAACCTCCTGAATGAGGTAGTTGTGGACAGCGGAGGCGCCACGGATGCGCAGCACGTCGTGGGGGTTCAGAGCGCCGTCCTGCAGCTGGCGACCCTTCTCGATGACCTCGCCGTCCTGTACCAGCAGGCCGGTGTGGGGCACCGCGTAGGTGCGGGTGTCGCCGTCGTCGGCGGTGATGATGATATTCAGCAGGCTGCCCTTGGTGGCCTCCTCGAAGCGCACCTTGCCGCCGATCTCGGCGATGGTGGCCATCTTCTTGGGCTTGCGCGCCTCGAACAGCTCCTCCACTCGGGGAAGACCCTGGGTGATGTCGCCGCCGGCCACGCCGCCGGTGTGGAAGGTTCGCATGGTCAGCTGGGTACCGGGCTCACCGATGGACTGCGCCGCGATGATACCAACGGCCTCGCCCGCGCCCACGGGCTTGGAGGTGGCCAGGTTCATGCCGTAGCACTTGGCGCAGATACCGCTGTGGGCGCGGCAGGTGAGCACGGTGCGGATCTCGGCGGAGTGGATGTCGAAGGACTCCAGCAGCGCGGCGTCGTCCTCGGTCATCATGTGATCCTTGGCGATCAGCACCTCGTCGGTGCCGGGCTTCAGGATGTCCTTGACGGGGAAGCGACCCTTGATGCGCTCGGAGAACTTCTCGATGACCTGACCGCCCTCGCTGATCTCGGACACCAGAATGCCCTTCTCCACGCCGCAGTCGGCCTCGCGGATGATGACCTCCTGGCACACGTCCACCATGCGGCGGGTCAGGTAGCCGGAGTCAGCGGTACGCAGGGCGGTATCGGCCAGACCCTTACGGGCGCCTCGGCTGGAGGTGAAGTATTCCAGAACGGACAGACCCTCGCGGAAGTTGGCCTTGATGGGGATCTCGATGGTCTTACCGGCGGTGTTGGCCATCAGGCCGCGCATACCGGTCAGCTGACGGATCTGCTTCATGGAGCCACGGGCGCCGGAATCAGCCATCATGAAGATGGGGTTGTACTTGTTCATGTTGGCGGTGAGGGCGTCGGTCACGTCGGCGGTGGTCTTTTCCCACTCGCGGACGACCAGCTTATAGCGCTCCTCATCGGTGATGAAGCCCATGTTGTACTGATCCTCGATGTCCACCACGCGCTTCTCCGTCTCGTCGATCAGCTCGTACTTGGCCTTGGGCACCGTCATGTCCGCGATGGAGATGGTGATGGAGCCGCGGGTGGAGTACTTGTAGCCGGTGGCCTTGATGTTGTCCAGCACCTCGGCAGCGATGGTGAAGCCGTACTGCTTGATGGTCCTGTCGACGATCTTGCCCAGCAGCTTCTTGCCGCACGTCTCGGTGATCTCGTAGTCGAAGAACTTGTCGGAGGGCGTGCCGTCCTCGTTGAAGCGCTTCACGAAGCCCAGATCCTGCGGGATGTTGCGGTTGAAGATGATGCGGCCTGCGGTGGCGCGCACCACATGGCTGACCTTCTCGCCGTTCAGCTCCTTGGTGACGCGCACCCACACGGGCTGGTGGATGCCGATAACGTGCTCGTTGTAGGCCATCAGCGCCTCGTCCTCGTCGCGGTAGATGTTCAGATGAGTGTTGGCCTTCTCCTCGTCGGTGAGCTCGTCGTAGGTCTTGCCGGCCAGCGTGAAGTCCACGCCCTCCGGCCACAGCTCGTCGTTGGTCATCTGGCTGACGCCGTTCTCAAACCGCTCGAAGGTCAGGTAGTAGGAGCCCAGCACCATGTCCTGCGTGGGGACGGTGACGGGGCCGCCGTCCTGCGGACGCAGCAGGTTGTTGGCGGACAGCATCAGCAGACGCGCCTCAGCCTGCGCCTCGGCGGACAGGGGAACGTGAATGGCCATCTGGTCGCCGTCGAAGTCGGCGTTGAAGGCGGTGCAGTTCAGGGGATGCAGCTTCAGAGCGCGACCCTCCACCAGCACCGGCTCGAAGGCCTGAATGCCCAGGCGGTGCAGCGTAGGCGCACGGTTCAGCATGACGGGGTGATCCTTGATGATCTCGTCCAGCGCGTCCCACACCTCGGTGCGTCCCTTGTCCACCATCTTCTTGGCGGATTTGATGTTGTTGGCGCTGCCGTCCTCCACCAGCTTCTTCATGATGAAGGGGCGGAACAGCTCCACGGCCATCTCCTTGGGCACGCCGCACTGGTAGATCTTCAGCTCGGGGCCGACCACGATAACGCTTCGGCCGGAGTAGTCCACGCGCTTGCCCAGCAGGTTCTGGCGGAAGCGACCCTGCTTGCCCTTGAGCATGTCGCTCAGGGACTTGAGGGCGCGGTTGTTGGCGCCGGTGACGGGACGACCGCGGCGGCCGTTGTCGATCAGGGCGTCCACCGCCTCCTGCAGCATGCGCTTCTCGTTGCGGACGATGATATCGGGCGCCTTCAGCTCCATCAGGCGCTTCAGGCGGTTGTTGCGGTTGATGACCCGGCGGTACAGATCGTTCAGGTCGGAGGTGGCAAAGCGGCCGCCGTCCAGCTGCACCATGGGGCGGATCTCCGGAGGAATGACGGGCAGCACGTCGATGACCATCCACTCCGGCTTGTTGCCGGACAGACGGAAGGCGTCCACCACCTCCAGCCGCTTGACCACCCGCGCCTTTTTCTGGCCGGAGGTGGTCTTCAGCTCGGCGTGGAGCTGCTCGCTGAGCTGCTCCAGATCGATCTGCTGCAGCAGCTCCTTCACGGCCTCGGCGCCCATGCCGGCGCGGAAGTCGTCCTCGTACTTCTCCCGCATGTCGCGGTATTCCTTCTCGGAGAGGATCTGGTTCTTGGCCAGCGGCGTCTCGCCGGGATCGGTGACGATATAGGCGGCGAAGTACAGCACCTTCTCCAGAATACGGGGGCTGATGTCCAGCAGTAGACCCATGCGGGAGGGGATGCCCTTGAAATACCAGATGTGGCTGACGGGGGTGGCCAGCTCGATGTGACCCATGCGCTCGCGGCGCACCTTGGCACGGGTGACCTCCACGCCGCAGCGGTCGCAGATCTTGCCCTTGTAGCGGATCTTCTTATACTTGCCGCAGTGGCACTCCCAGTCCTTGGTGGGCCCGAAAATGCGCTCGCAGAACAGGCCGTCGCGCTCCGGCTTCAGGGTACGGTAGTTGATGGTCTCCGGCTTCTTTACCTCGCCGTAGGACCACTCGCGGATCATTTCCGGAGAAGCGATGCCGATCTTGATGGCGTCAAATGTTGCGTAACTCATAATTCAGCTCCTCCCTTTTCTTAAAACTCGTCGCCTTCATCGTCGTCGGCATAGGAGGCGTCGACCTCCTCGTCGGCCACATAGTCGAAGCCGGCGTCCGCCAGCTCGTCCTCGTCGGCGTAACGGTTCTGTCTTTCGTTGTCGGCGTCCATGCGCGCCAGATTGAAGGTGTCCAGAGCGTCCTCGTCCTCCTTCAGCTCGATCTGGTTGCCGTCGGCGTCCAGCACCTGAATATCCAGGCACAGGGACTGCAGCTCCTTGACCAGCACCTTGAAGGATTCCGGCACGCCGGGGGTAGGCACGTTGTGACCCTTGACGATGGACTCGTAGGTGCGGACACGTCCGGTGACATCGTCGGACTTGACGGTGAGGATCTCCTGCAGGGTGTAGCTGGCGCCGTAGGCCTCCAGCGCCCACACTTCCATCTCGCCGAAGCGCTGACCGCCGAACTGCGCCTTGCCGCCCAGAGGCTGCTGGGTGACCAGGGAGTAGGGGCCGGTGGAGCGGGCGTGGATCTTATCATCCACCAGATGGTGCAGCTTCAGGAAGTAGACGTAGCCCACCGTGACCTTGTTGTCGAAGCGCTCACCGGTGCGGCCGTCGTACAGCCAGCTCTTGCCCTCGGGATCGAGGCCGGCCAGCTCCAGCGCCTCCGCAATGTCCTTGTCGGTGGCGCCGTCAAAAATGGGGGTGGCCACCTTCCAGCCCAGGGTCTTGGCGGCGTAGCCCAGATGAACCTCCAGCACCTGGCCGATGTTCATACGGGAGGGCACGCCCAGGGGGTTCAGCACGATATCCAGCGGCGTACCGTCGGGCAGGAAGGGCATATCCTCCTGGGGCAGCACGCGGGACACGACGCCCTTGTTACCGTGACGGCCGGCCATCTTGTCGCCCACCTGGATCTTGCGGCGCTGGGCGATGTAGACGCGGACGACCTCGTTGACGCCCGGCCCCAGCTCGTCGCCGTTCTCGCGGGTGAACACCTTGGCGTCCACCACGATGCCGCTCTCGCCGTGGGGCACCTTCAGAGAGGTGTCGCGGACCTCGCGGGCCTTTTCACCGAAGATGGCGCGCAGCAGACGCTCCTCGGCGGTGAGATCCGTCTCGCCCTTGGGCGTGACCTTACCCACCAGAATATCACCGGCGTGAACCTCCGCGCCGATGCGGATGATGCCGCGCTCGTCCAGATCCTTCAGAGCCTCCTCGCCCACGTTGGAAATGTCGCGGGTGATCTCCTCAGGCCCCAGCTTGGTATCGCGGGCGTCGATCTCATACTCCTCGATATGGATGGAGGTGTAGACATCCTCCTTGACCAGGCGCTCGTTCAGCAGGACGGCGTCCTCGTAGTTGTAGCCTTCCCACGTCATGAAGCCCACCAGGATGTTGCGGCCAAGGGCGATCTCGCCCTGCTCGGTGGCGGGGCCGTCAGCCAGCACGGTGGGATCGTCGCCGCCGTGGACGCGCTCGCCCACGGAGACGATAGGCTTCTGGTTGATGCAGGTGCCGTGGTTGGAGCGCAGGAACTTGATGAGCTTGTAGTCCTTCGTCTCGCCGCTGTCGTACTTGACGGAGACGTTGGTGGCGTCCACCTTGGTGACAACGCCGTCGCCCTCGGCCAGCACCGCCACCTCGGAATCCAGGCAGATCTTGTGCTCCATGCCGGTGCCCACGATGGGCGCCTCCGGCTTCAGCAGAGGCACGGCCTGACGCTGCATGTTGGCGCCCATCAGGGCGCGGTTGGCGTCGTCGTTGGGCAGGAAGGGGATCATGGCCGTGGCGATGGACACCATCATGCGGGGGCTGACGTCGATGTAGTCCACGCCGCTGCGGGGCACCTCCACGATCTCGTCGCGGTGGCGGCAGGTGATACGCTCGTTGGTCAGGCAGCCGTTCTTGTCCACCGGCTCCGCGGCCTGACCCACCACATACTGATCCTCCACATCGGCGGTCATGTAGGTGATGTCGTCGGAGACGTGACCCGTCTCGTGATCCACGGCGCGGTAGGGCGCCTCGATAAAGCCGTACTCGTTGATACGGGCGTAGGTAGCCAGATAGGAGATCAGGCCGATATTGGGGCCTTCAGGCGTCTCGATGGCGCACATACGTCCGTAGTGGGAGTAGTGCACGTCTCGGACTTCCATGTTGGCGCGCTCGCGGCTCAGACCGCCGGGGCCCAGCGCGGACAGGCGGCGCTTGTGGGTCAGCTCGGCCAGCGGGTTCGTCTGATCCATGAACTGGCTCAGGGGGCTGGAGCCGAAGAACTCCTTGATGGCGGCGGTGACGGGGCGGATGTTGATCAGGCTCTGGGGCGTGACGATGTCCAGATCCTGAATGGTCATGCGCTCGCGGATCACGCGCTCCATGCGGCTGAAGCCGATGCGGAACTGGTTCTGCAGCAGCTCGCCCACGCAGCGCAGACGGCGGTTGCCCAGATGGTCGATATCGTCCTTTGTCACAAGGCCGTGGGCCAGCGCGTTCATATAGTTGATGGATGCAAGGATGTCGTCCACGATGATGTGCTTGGGCACCAGATCGTCGGCGTGCAGGCGGCACTGCTCGATCAGCTCCTCGCCCTTGTACTGCGCCAGCAGCTCCTGCAGCACGTCGAAGCGCACCCGCTCCTTGATGCCGCAGGCCTCGCGGGGATCGAAGTCCACATAGTGGGACATGTCGCACATCTTGTTGGTGAAGATGCGGATGGTATCGCCGGAGTCCAGCGTGACGCTGATCTCATACACGCCCACCTTGTCCAGCAGGGTGCAGTCGTCAGCGGTGAGCACATGGCCGTCCTCGAACAGGATCTCGCCGGTAGCGGGATCGGCCACGGGCATGGCCAGCTTCTGACCCTTGGCGCGCGCCCAGAAGGTCAGCTTCTTGTTGAACTTATAGCGGCCGACGATGCTCAGGTCATACCGCCGGGGGTCGAAGAACAGGTTCTGCATCAGCGTCTCGGCGGAGTCCAGCGTGGGGGGCTCGCCGGGGCGGAGCTTGCGGTAGATCTCCAGCATGGCCTCTTCATAGGTCTTGCAGGTATCCTTCTCCAGCGTGGCCACAATGCGGCGGTCGTCGCCGAAGCGCTCCATGATCTCCGCGTCGGTCTTCAGACCCAGCGCGCGGATCAGGCAGGTGATGGGCAGCTTGCGGTTCTTGTCGATACGCACCCAGAACACCTCGGAGGTGTCCGTCTCGTACTCCAGCCACGCGCCGCGATAGGGGATGACGGTGCTGGTCAGCAGGGGCAGATCGGTCTTGAGGTCGATCTCCTTGCCGTAGTAGATGCCGGGGGAGCGGACGATCTGGCTGACCACCACGCGCTCGGCGCCGTTGATGACGAAGGTGCCGCCGTGGGTCATCAGCGGGAAATCGCCCATGAAGATCTCCTGCTCCTTGATCTCGCCGGTCTCCTTATTGTGCAGGCGCACCCGCACCTTCATGGGAGCGGCATAGGTGGCGTCCCGCGCCTTGCACTCCTCCACGTCGTACTTGGGCTTCTCATCCATGCTGTAATCAATGAAGCTCAGCTCCAGATTACCGGCATAGTCCACGATGGAAGCCACGTCAGCGAACACCTCGCGCAGGCCGGTGTCCAGGAACCACTGGTAGGATTTCTTCTGGATCTCCAGCAGGTTGGGCATCGCCATCACTTCCTCGTGACGGGCAAAGTTCTTGCGGAGTGTCTTGCCGTAGTACTTGTCTTTCGCCATCTCTACGATCACGCCTTTCCATAAGTTATTGAGCTCCGACGCGATACGCACGGGCTTGTTGGTTCATTTTCACCACAAGCCCTTGTGTTTCCGCAGCGGAGATGGTATACTGTGGTTGTGTAGGAATGGGGCTATAGCGCCACTCCTCCAATATAAAGCAAGTCATTATACCAAATTTTTTCCACATTGTCAATGCGTTTTCCACCGGTCTCCCGGTGGATTTTTGTATTTATAAGAAAAAAGACCGGCGAAGCCGGTCTTTTCTGCGTGTCGATAAACCTCACCCCTGTCATTCCGAACCAGTGACCGATGTCACTGGTGTGGGAATCCGTAACCTTTTCAGGCAGAAACCTGCGAAAAGCGCAGGATTTGTACGTTTTAGAAGCGGATTGCCGCGCCAGTGTGCGCACTGGCTCGCAATGACAGCGCTTTTTCGACAGTCTCTTTTCTATACATTTCTCACTTCGTCCGCTCCAGGCACACGACAGATTCTATATTCGCCGTGCCGGGGAACATGTCCACGGCGGCGGCGCGGACGGCTCCGTAGCCCTCCTGCGCAAACAGCTTCACGTCCCGCGCCAGCGTCGCCGGGTCGCAGGAGACGTACACAATGCGCTGCGGCTGCATCCGCGCGGCGGCAGATACCACGTCGGGGCTTAGCCCCTTCCGGGGCGGATCCACGCAGATCACGTCCGGTCGCAGCCCTCTGGCGGCGAAGTCCGCCGCCACCGCCGACGCGTCGCCGCAGAAGAACTCCACGTTCCCGATGCCGTTGCGCCGGGCGTTCTCTCTGGCGTCCGCAATGGCCGCCGGAACGATCTCCGCGCCGATGACGCGCCCCGCCCGCCGCGCCATCACCTGCGTGATGGTGCCGGCGCCGCAGTAGAGATCCAGCACCGTCTCGGTGCCGGTGAGCCCGGCGAAGTCCAGTGCCGTGCGGTACAGCACCTCTGCCATATCGTGGTTCACCTGATAGAACGACGGCACGGACAGCCGGAACGTCAGGCCGCACAGCCGGTCGGTGAGCACGTCCTCGCCCCACAGGGTGCGGTACTCGCCGCCCAGTATGGCGCCGGTGGGCTGGGTGTTCACGCCCAGCACCACGCCTACCGTCTCCGGCACCGCCTGCCGCAGCAGGGACACCAGCTCCGGCTCGTGGGGCAGCTTCTTCCCGTTGACCAGCACGCAGATCAGCGACTGCCCCGCCTGGTTGGTGCGGATGTACAGATGCCGCAGCAGGCCGCGGCGGGTCTTTTCATCGTAGCCGGGCACCCGATACGCCTCGATATACCGCCGCAGGGCATCCGCCGTCGCGTCCGCCGGGGGCTTTTGCAGCAGGCAGCGCTCCACGGGCACCAGCTGGTGGCTGCGCGCCTTGTAAAAGCCCACCTGCCCGTCGGCAGAGACGGGGTACTGGCTCTTGTTGCGGTAGTGCAGCGGCTCGCCGCTGTAAATGGCCTCCACGGAAACGTCGCTGCCGCCGATGCGGTGCAGGGCGTCCTGCACCCGCTGCCGCTTGGCGTACAGCTCCTCCTCCCTGTCCATGTGGCGGAAGTCACAGCCGCCGCACCGCCCGTACCACGGGCAGTCCGGCTCACGGCGGTGGGTGGACGGCTCATGCACCTGCACGACCTTGCCGAAGGCGGCGTTTTTCAGCACCTTGAGAATGAGCACGTCGCAGTCCTCACCCCGCAGCGCCCGGTGGACGAACACCGCTTGCCCGTCGATACGCGCCACGCCCAGCCCCTCGGAGGTATAGCCCTCGATGCGGGCGCGGTATGTCCTGTTCTTCTCCGGCATGGGTCAGAATTCGAACTTGCTGATGAGCTTGCTGATGGCCTCGGCAAAGGCGGCCAGCGTCTTGTTGTCCCGCCCCTTGCTGCGGCGGATAAGGCCGACGAGCATGTCGCCCAGCTGCACCAGCCTCTGATACGCGCCGGTGGTCTTGGGCGCGCCCTCGTAGGCGCGGGTCCTGCGCTCCGGCAGATAGCCGGGAGAGAGCTGCTTGTCGGCGATCAGGTCGTACTCCTCGGTGTACTGGGGCGCGTGGGCGGCAAAGCCCAGGGACTTCACCGTGTCGGCATACACCGGCGCCACATCTCTGTCGCCGTGCACCACGAACACATGGGTGGTCCTGGCCGGATCAAAGTGCTTGATCCAGTCGATCAGATGGTCGTGATCCGCGTGGGAGGAAAGCCCCTGGAAGTTGACGATCTTGGCGCGGACGGCGATATCCTCGCCGAACAGCCGCACGCTCTCGGCGCCGTCCAGCAGGTTGCGTCCCAGCGTGCCGGGAGACTGGAAGCCCACGAACACCACGGCGCTGTCGGCGCGCCAGAGGTTGTATTTCAGATGGTGGCGGATGCGCCCCGCATCGCACATGCCGGAGGCGGAGATAATGACCTTGGGCGTCTTGTCCATGTTCAGCAGCTTGGACTCGTCCACCGTCTCCGTCAGGTGCAGGCCGGGGAAGTTGAACATGTGGGTGCCGTCCTGCACCAGCGCCAGCGCATCGTTGTCCAGATAGCCCCGCAGGTCGCCGCAGAAAATGGTGGTGGCCTTCTTCGCCAGCGGGCTGTCCACATACACGGGGAAATCCTTCACAGAGGTGACAAGCCCCTTGTCCTTGATCTCCCGGATGAAGTACAGCAGCTCCTGCGTTCTGCCCACGGCGAAGGAGGGGATGACCACGTTGCCGCCCTTGCGCAGCGTCTCGTCGATGATCTCCGCCAGCTCGTCGGTGTAGCTCCATACCTCGGTGTGGTTGCGGTCGCCGTAGGTGGACTCCGTCAGCACATAGTCGGCGCTGGTGAAAAACTGCGGGTCGCGGATGATAGGCTGATCCACGTTGCCGATATCGCCGGAGAACACGATGGTGCGCTCCTCGTCCCCCTCCCGGCAGGTGAGCCTGATGCTGGCGCTGCCCAGCAGATGTCCGGCGTCGATGAACTGCGCCGTTACGCCGTCCACCACCGGCACGTCCTGCCCGTATTCGCAGGTCTGGACGAACTCGCGGACGCGCAGGGCGTCGGCCACGGTGTAGATCGGCTCTATCTCAGGCCGTCCGGCGCGCTTGTTCTTGCGATTCTGATACTCCGCGTCCTGCTCCTGAATGTGGGCGGAGTCCTGTAACATGATATCCAGCAGGTCGGCGGTGAGCCGGGTGGTGATGATTTTCCCCTGAAAGCCGTTCTTGATGAGCATGGGGATGCGGCCGGAGTGGTCGATGTGGGCGTGGGTCACCAGCACCGCGTCGATGCTGCCGGGATGGAAGGGCAGCGCGGTGTTGTCCACCTCGTCCCTGCCCTGCTGCAGACCGCAGTCCACCAATATCCGCTTGCCGTTGACCTCCAGACAGTGGCAGCTGCCGGTGACGCACCGGTCTGCACCGTAAAAACTCAGCTTCATGGCGTAAACTCCTTCTTTTCGTTGTGGGGGTGGGGTTGCTTCTTACTGTTGTTCAGTATACCACGTTTTTCTCCTTTGCACAACCGCAAACCGGTGCGTCTGCCCGACAACTGTTCACAGAAATTCTTTTGCATTAGACAAAAGAGTGTGGTATACTCTATTAGTATTGCTATGTACAAAATCCTCAGAAGCAGAAAGGATACAGATATATGGGACTGTTTACCAAGGTTTTCGGCACATACAGCCAGCGGGAGCTGAAAAGCATCTACCCCATCGTGGACAAGATCACCGCGCTGGAGGAGGACTATAAAAAGCTGACGGATGCCCAGCTGCAGGCCAAGACCCCGGAGTTCAAGGAGCGTCTGGCCAACGGCGAGACGCTGGACGACATTCTGCCGGAGGCCTTTGCCACCGTGCGGGAGGCCGCCGACCGCGTGCTGGGCATGCGCCCCTACCCCGTGCAGCTGGTGGGCGGCATCGTGCTCCATCAGGGGCGCATCGCCGAGATGAAGACCGGTGAGGGCAAGACGCTGGTGGCTACGCTGCCGGCCTATCTGAACGCTCTGACCGGCGAGGGCGTCCATATCGTCACCGTCAACGACTATCTGGCCAAGCGCGACAGCGAGTGGATGGGCAAGGTGCACCGTTTCCTGGGTCTGACCGTGGGTCTGATCATCCACGACATGAAGAAGGAGGAGCGCCAGAAGGCCTACGCCGCCGACATTACCTACGGCACCAACAACGAGATGGGCTTCGACTACCTGCGCGACAACATGGCGCTGTACGCCTCCGAGCAGGTGCAGCGGGGTCACGCCTTCGCCATCGTGGACGAGGTGGACTCCATCCTGATCGATGAGGCCCGCACGCCGCTGATCATCTCCGGCATGGGCGAGAAATCCACCCAGCTGTACGACATGGCGGAGATGTTCGCCGCCCGGCTGAAGAAGTTCGTGGTGGTGGAGACGGACGACAAGGAGGAGGAAGCCACCGACATCGACGCCGACTATGTGGTGGACGAGAAGAGCAAGAGCTGCACCCTCACCGCCCGCGGCATCAAGAAGGCGGAGGAATTCTTCCATCTGGACAACCTGTCCGACCCGGAGAACAGCACCATTGCCCACCACATCAACCAGGCCATCAAAGCCCACGGCATCATGAAGCGCGACGTGGACTATGTGGTCAAGGACGGCGAGGTGGTCATCGTGGACGAGTTCACCGGCCGCCTCATGTTCGGCCGCCGGTACTCCGAGGGTCTGCATCAGGCCATCGAAGCCAAGGAGCACCTGTCCGTCCAGCGGGAGAGCAAGACGCTGGCTACCATCACGTTCCAGAACTACTTCCGTCTGTACCGCAAGCTGTCCGGTATGACCGGTACGGCGCTGACGGAGGAGGAGGAATTCGCCACCATCTACGCGCTGGATATCATCGAGATCCCCACCAACCGCCCCATCGCCCGTATCGACAACGAGGACAGCGTGTACAAGACCGAAAACGGCAAGTACCGCGCCGTGATCCAGCAGGTGAAGGCGTGCCACGCCAAGGGGCAGCCCGTGCTGGTGGGCACCGTGTCCATCGAGAAGAACGAGCTGCTGGGCAAGATGCTCACCCGCGAGGGCATCAAGCACAACCTGCTGAACGCCAAGAACCACGAGAAGGAAGCGGAGATCGTGGCGCAGGCCGGTCAGTTCGGCGCCGTGACCGTGGCCACCAACATGGCCGGCCGTGGTACGGATATCATGCTGGGCGGCAACGCCGAGTACATGGCCAAGAATGACCTGCGCAAGGCCGGGCTTTCCGACGAGCTGATCGCCGAGGCCACCGGCTACGCCGAGACGGACAACCAGGAGATACTGGACGCCCGGAAGCTGTTTGCCGACAAGCTGGCGCAGCACAAGGCGGAGATCGCCGGAGAAGCCGACAAGGTGCGGCAGGCCGGTGGCCTGTTCATCATCGGCACCGAGCGGCACGACTCCCGCCGTATCGACAACCAGCTGCGCGGCCGTGCCGGTCGTCAGGGCGACCCCGGCGAGACGCGGTTCTACATCTCGCTGGAGGACGACCTCATGCGTCTGTTCGGCGGCGATCGCGTCACCAACCTGATGGAGCGCATGAACATCGACGAGGACACCCCCATCGAAAACAAGATGCTGTCCCGCGCCATCGAGCAGGCGCAGACCACGGTGGAGAGCCGCAACTTCCAGGCGCGTAAATCCGTGCTGGAATACGACGACGTGATGAACAAGCAGCGCGAGATCATCTACGGCCAGCGCAAGCAGGTGCTGGACGGCATGGATGTCAAGGGCATCATCATGGGCATGATGGAGAGCGCCATCGGTCATCAGGTGCGCAGCGCCTTCATGGGGCAGGCGCATCTGGACATGGCACAGTGCCGCGAGCTGCTGCGCAGCGTGGAGGGCGTATACTTCACCAAGTACACGGTGAAGATCGACGAGAGCCAGCTGTCCACCCTGACGGAGGACGACTTCATCGACATGTTCACCAAGGCCGCCGCCGACTTCTACGAGAAGAAGGAGCAGGAGATCACCCCGCCCGTCATGCGCGAGCTGGAGCGCGTGGTGCTGCTGCGTGTGGTGGATGAGTACTGGATGGAGCACATCGACGCCATGCAGGATCTGCGGCAGGGCATCCGCCTGCGGGCTTACGCCCAGACCAACCCGGTGGACGCCTACAAGAAGGAGTCCCTGGAAATGTTCGAGGAGATGGTCGACGCCATGAAGGAGGAGACGGTGCGCCGTCTGTACTCCGTGCGTCTGCGGCAGAACGAGGAGGTCAAGCGCGAGCGCGTGGCCAGCGGCATGACCGAGAACGTGGGCGGCGACGGCACCGTGAAAAAGCAGCCCAAGAAGGTCGTCAAGGTGGGGCGCAACGACCTGTGCCCCTGCGGAAGCGGCCTGAAGTGGAAGAAATGCACCTGCAAGGAGTACCATTCCTGACTGACGCTGTTTGCTTCCCCGCCGGGCTTCCTACGGTCGCATGACGGCAGCCAAATCGAAGATTTGGGCCGTCAAAGTGCCTGCGGAAGCGGCCTGAAGTGGAAGAAATGCACCTGTAAAGAATATCACTCCTAAACACCCACGGGCGGCGGCTGAAGCCGCCGCCCGTCTCATCTTAATGTAGGGGGCGGCGTCCCCGACGCCCCGTCCCCCTCCGGAAGGAGACGCTATGTTCCACACCCACACGAAAAACGATCTGGTCTGGCTGACCTCCGACGTGTTGGAAAACGATGCCGTCACCCACGGCTTTTCCACCCGGAAGGGCGGCGTATCCCCCGCCCCGTGGGACAGCCTGAATCTGGACGACCGCCGGGGCGACGACATCGCCAACGTGCAGGAGAACTTCCGCCGCCTGTGCGCCGCGCTGGATACGGACGTACAGCGGGCGGTGCTCAGCCGGCAGGTACACCGCAGCGACGTGCGCCGGGTCACGGCGGAGGACTGCGGCAAGGGTCTGTGGCGTCCGCAGGATTACGACAGCGCCGACGGCCTTGTGACCGACGTGCCGGGCATCCCCCTGATCGTGTTCTCCGCCGACTGCAACGTGCTGCTGCTCCACGACCCGGTGCGCCGGGTCATCGGCGCCGCCCACGCCGGCTGGCGGGGCACCGCCGCCGGCATCGCCGCGGAGGCGGTGCGGGTCATGGAGCAGGACTATGGCTGCGACCCGGCGGACATCCGCGCCGCCGTGGGGCCCGCTATCGGCCAGTGCTGCTTCGAGACGGACAGCGACGTGCCGGAGGCGCTGCGCGCCACGCTGGGCGCTGCGGCGGAGCCGTTCATGGTTTGGAACGGCAGCAAGTGGCACATCGACCTGAAGGCCGTAAACGCCCTGTGGCTGCAAAAGGCCGGGGTGACGCGCATCGACGTGTGCAGCCACTGCACCGCCTGCCGCCCCGATCTCTACTGGAGCCACCGGAAAATGGGGCTGCGCCGCGGCGAGCAGGCCGCGCTGATCGCGCTCCGGGAGGACACGCTATGAAACGTTCCCTTCTCTGCCTGCTGCTGGCGCTGGTGCTGCTGTGTACCACCGGCTGCTCCGACTGGGAGGCGGCAGACGATCCGCTGGGCGAGCTGTCCAGCTTCTATCAGACGGAAAACGACGAGCCGGAGCCAGAGCCGCTGACCGCCCTGACCCTGCCCTACGTCTCCGGTGAGACGCTGGATCCCGTCACCGCCACGGACACGGTACAGCAGACGGTGGGCGCGCTGCTGTACGAGGGGCTGTTTGCGCTGGATCAGCAGTTCCAGCCCCAGCCGGTGCTGGCGGACAGCTGGGAGTACGACAGCCAGCGCCTTGTCTGGACGATCCGCATCAGGGCGGACGCCCTGTTTTCCGATGGCTCTGCCGTCACCGCCCAAGACGTGGCCGCCACACTGGAACGGGCGCGCACCAGCGCCCGGTACGCCCAGCGGCTGGAGGACGTAACCGGCGTGGCGGCGCGGAACGGCGCGGTGATGATCTGGCTGTCCCGTCCGCTGAGCACCCTGCCCTGCCGGTTGGACATCCCCGTGGTCAAATCGGGCACGGAGAGCCGCGCGGTGCCCGTAGGCAGCGGCCCCTACGTCTTTGCGCAGGACGATGGCGGCGCGTACCTGACCGCCAGCACCCTCTGGTGGCAGGACGCCGCCGTGCCCCTGACCGAGATACGCCTTCAGCACTGCAAGGATCGGGATTCCGCGCTGTACGCCTTCTCCTCCCGCGAGATACAGCTGCTGGTGCTGGATCTCACCGCCAGCGACGGCACCGGCGTCTCCGGCAGCGGCGATTACACCGAGATCCCCACCCCCGTCATGCAGTTTATCGGCATGAACACCCGCCGCACGGCGCTGGAGGATCCGGCGCTGCGCCGGGCGCTGAGCGCGGGCATCGACCGGGCGACCCTCGTCTCCTCCTGCCTGCTGGGGCAGGGCACAGCGGCGCAGCTGCCCGCCTCTCCCGCTTACAGCGGCTATGACACCGCGCTGGAGACGGCTTACAGCGCCGCCGCCTACACCCGCGCCCTGAACGAGGCGCTGGGCGAGCCCCGCGAAAACGAAAAGCCCCGGACGCTGACGCTGCTGGTGAACCAGGAGAACAGCTTCAAGGTCACTGCCGCCGAGGAGGTCGCGTTCTCCCTGTCCAACCAGCGGCTGACGGTGACGGTGGACGCCGTGCCGTGGGACACGTTCCTCTCGCGGCTGCAGGACGGCAATTTCGACCTGTACTACGGCGAGTGCCGCCTGACCGCCGACTGGGACGTGTCGGCGCTGCTGGGCTGGGAAGGCTCCCTGAACTACGGCGGCTGGGGCGACGAGGAGACGGAGCGGCTGCTGTCGCTGTGCCGCACGGCGGAGGGCGACAGCCGGGACGCCGCGCTCCGTCAGCTGTGGGAGCACCTGCTGGACACAGCGCCCTTTGCGCCTGTGTGCTTCAAATCCCTGTCGGTGCTCACCACCGAGGGCGTGTTCTCCGGCCTGACCCCCACGGAGACGAACCCCTTCTTCCGCATGGGGCGGTGGTCGGTGCAGCTGGAAAAGTGAGGATATGACCATGCGTTTGGCACATACAGCCCTGTTCGCAGCCGATCTGGAGCGGGCGCGGACGTTTTACACCCGGTATTTTGACTGCACCGCCGGGGCGCTCTATCACAATCCCCGGACGGGCTTCCGCTCCTATTTTCTCACGTTTCCGGAGGGCGGGCAGCTGGAGCTGATGGCGTGGGACGAGGTCACGCCGCGCCCGGAGGGACGCTTCCGCGGCCTGGATCACATTGCCATCCACGTGGGCAGCCGCCCGGCGGTGGACGCGCTGACGGCGCGTCTGGCACAGGACGGCTATCCGGTGGTCAGCCCACCCCGCGTCACCGGCGACGGCTATTATGAGAGCTGCGTGCTGGACAGCGAGGGCACCCGCGTGGAGATCACAGGATAAAAGCGCGTAGGGGACGGCGTCTCGACGTCCCGCACAGGAATTGTAGGGGACGGCGTCCACGACGTCCCGTTTCGCGCGGTTCAACATACCGTCCTGTAGGGCGGGGCCCGTGTGCCCCGCCGCCGGGTACGCATTTTTCGGCGGGACACATGGGTCCCGCCCTACAGAGAAAACGGATTTCCGCAAAAACAACGCGGCGCCCCTTGCGGGGCGCCGCGCGTTTTCCGTCCATGTGTGGCACAGACGGAGGAGGGTTATATTCGCCGCTTTTACAAGCGGGAACCGCGGGGACTGATACTCAAAAATCTCAGCCGTTTACTACTGCTGCTCCGTCAATGGTCAGCTTACCGGTGTCACCGGGAACAAAGCGGCCGTAAAGTTCATGTCCAGCAGGTGCAGTCTTGCCAGTCTGTGTAAGCGTATTGCCGCTGGAAGTAGTTCCGGTAATAGTCACTTCGCCGACATTGGCCGTACCTACGACCACACCGACACGCCAGCTACCGTCAACAGTAGAATTCAGCTCCGTGTTTCTCACAGTGCAGCTCTCGATGGTGTGATAGGTCGCAGGGTTATTGCCTGCGTGGCCGATGATTGCGCCCACAGAGCCTTTAGCCGTGATCTTGCAATCTTCAACAGAACATTTCTTGATCGTGATATGCGTATCGACAGGACCATCATTCTGATTATTGTACCCAGCAGTCCAACCGATCAAGCCACCCACACGGGCACCGCCATCGCTGGTAATGGTGGAATTTGTCAGATGGCAGTTGTTCAGTTCGATCTTCGGCATGGAATCAATGCAGCCAATAAAAGCGCCAATGCCCAGATCGTTGTCCTTATCATTGATGTTCACTCTATCCAGCGTCAGATCATTGATGATCACGCCGGATTTGCCCGCAAAGCCGCCCGCCAGAAGTGGTGCATTCAGCCCCGTGATGGTATGACCGTTGCCATTAATAGTGATAACGCCGGCACCCTGATAGCCGTTAATACTGGCAGAAGTCCACGTCTCGCCATTTTTGATTTCAAAGTCCTGCGTGAGATTAATGACATTGTCGCCCGCACCAGCAGCAGCAAAGGACGTCAGAGCCGCCTCAAGCTCCGCCTTGGTGCCAACGCTGACAACCAAAGGAGTCTTCGGTGCGCTGGAATCATAAGGAGCCGTCACGTCATAACTGGTGTCGAAGCTGTCGCTTTCATGGCTGACCTGCGCCGCGTAGACGGTAATGCCAAAGCCATTGATTTTCAGACCCTGATAATCGTTGCCGGCCTCTGCTTTCATGTGGCCGGTCACGGTAACCTTAGCGATATTAGCGTTTTCCTCAGCCGTCAGCTTTTCGCCGTCAATGATAATAGTTCCCTTGTCAGCTCCAAGATCGGCAAGTAGGACATTCTCCTTGACTGGGACACCGTTGACCTTAACCGTCCACTCGATCACGTCCAGCAAAGACTTGTCGGCCTTCTTAGTGACCTCCGATGCCTTCAGGACGACCTTGTACTTCACAGCCAGATTGCCTGCGTTCTTGATCTGGAACTCTTCAAGATCATAGGTGCAGTTCGGCTCCCAGAGAACATCTCCCGTATCTTTGGTTTTCCACTGCAAAGTATCATTTTCTGTCAACTCTTTGACTTCGCCGTTATCAGTGGTGTGAAGTAGCTTAATATCCAGATTACCTGCCACGATCTTGTTCACACCGGTGGACGCCGTGTCGGTAAACCAGGCGAACGTTGTCCCAACCAGCATGACCACACACATGACCAGTGCCATGACGCTGGTCAGCAGTGCGCGCTTTGTCGCTTTTTTGTTGTTCATTTAAGAACCCTCCTAAGTAAAATTAGATTTCGCAAATACGCC
>OLFZ01001254.1_pt1 | contig 22877 bp, 9 predicted proteins | sample 1604861 | NCBI WGS metagenome assembly OLFZ01 (sample SAMEA3888895, study PRJEB22519) | human gut metagenome | biome: human gut; feature: human-associated habitat; material: faeces | place: Denmark | collected 2011 | reverse complement strand
TACCATTGAGAACTTCCGTCATGATCCTGAAAATCCAAACAGTATTTGCACCGACTTCGTAAGGAGTTGCTGTGAAGATAATGCAGGAAATCTGTGGATAGGAACCTTTCACGGGTTAAATCGCTATGAAAAGAGCACAGGTAAATTCCAACTTTACACTGCCAACGCGAACAAACCCGACGGACTTACCCACTCCTCCATCTGGTGCATCGTCAAAGATGAACAAGGAACAATTTGGCTGGGTACTTATTTCGGAGGTGTCAACTATTTCAATCCGGAATATGAAATCTATACCCGCTACAAGACAGGAGATACAGAGAAAGAAGGTCTAAGTAGCCCGATTGTCGGCAGAATGACTGAAGATAAAGACGGAAACTTATGGATTTGTACCGAAGGCGGTGGCGTGAATGTGTACAACCGGAAAAATAACACCTATCGGTGGTATCGCCACGAAGAGGGCAAAAATAGTATTTCCCATAACAACGTCAAAGCAATCTATTACGACCGGACTAATGAAATCATGTGGATAGGTACACACTTGGGAGGATTGAACAAACTCGACCTGCGTACCAACCGTTTCACAGTCTACCGGATGAAAGCCGGAGATCCAACCTCGCTACCTTCGGATATCGTCCGAGACATTGTACCTTATAAAGACAAGCTGGTTGTTGCCACACAAAACGGTGTTTGTCTTTTCAATCCGGCAACAGGCGCTTGCCAACAACTCTTCAAAGAGACGAAAGAAGGAAGAGGTATTGGCATGGTAGCCAGTCTTTATATTGATAAAGACGGTACACTGTGGATTGCGGCTACCGGGGAGGGTGTTTATTCTTATCGGTTCGACAGCGGTAAACTTACTAATTATCCACACAATCCCGCTAATCCGAACAGCCTTAGCAACAATAATATCAACAGTATCATGCAGGACAGTAATGGTAATCTATGGTTCTGCACCTCCGGAAGTGGTCTCGACCGTTACCGCAAGGAAAGTGATGACTTCGAGAACTTTGACGTACAGACAGATGGTTTATCCAGCGACTGCATCTACGAAGTATGCGAATCGTCCATACAGAAAGGAGACTTATTGCTGATTACCAATCAGGGATTCTCACAGTTCAACTATCCAAGCAAGAAATTCTATAATTACGGTACGGAGAATGGATTCCCGTTGACTGCCGTCAATGAAAACGCACTATTTGTGACACATGACGGAGAAGTATTCCTTGGCGGTATTCAGGGAATGATTTCTTTCTGGGAGAAAAAATTACATTTCACTCCCAAATCATATAATATCATTCTTTCCCGCCTGTTTGTCAACGGAAAAGAAGTAGTTCCGGGAGATGAAAGCGGCATCCTGGAACAGTCGATCTGTCATACTCCGGAAATCAGTCTGAAAGCGAATCAATCGATGTTTAGCATCGAATATGCCACTTCCAACTTCATCCCTGCCAACAGAGATGAAATTCTCTATCGCCTGGAGGGTTTCTCAGACGAATGGAACCATACTTACCGGAAGCAAACGCTGATTACTTATACAAACCTGAATCCGGGTAAATATACCCTTGTCATCAAATCACAGAGGGAAGGAATAAAAGAGGCCAGACTGCTGATTATCGTACTCCCTTCATGGTATGAGACATGGTGGGCTTACCTGATTTATACCATTGTCACTATCAGCCTGTTATGGTATCTTATTCAGAACTATAATTCGCGCATCAAACTCCGTGAGTCTTTGAAGTACGAAAAGAAGCATATTGAAGACCTCGAAGCATTGAACCAGTCGAAACTCCGTTTCTTCACTAACATCTCGCACGAATTCCGCACACCGTTAACGCTGATCGTGGGACAAGTGGAAACTTTGTTGCAGGTGCAGACATTTACGCCTAATATATATAATAAGGTATTGGGAATCTACAAGAACAGTCTCCAATTACGGGAACTGATTACGGAACTACTTGATTTCCGTAAACAGGAACAGGGTCACATGAAGATCAAAGTTAGCCAGCACAATCTGGTTAACTTCCTGTATGAGAATTATTTGCTCTTCCTCGAATATGCGAGCAGTAAACAAATCAACTTCAAGTTCAACAAACAGAAGGATGACATTGAAGTATGGTATGACCAAAAGCAGATGCAGAAAGTGATAAACAACCTGCTGTCTAATGCAGTGAAGCATACCAAGGCCGAAGATACAATTTCGATTAATGTATCGCAGGAGAAAGACCATGTCATCATTGAAATAAAAGATACAGGTACAGGTATCGCCGCTGCCGAAATTGATAAGATATTCGACCGTTTCTATCAGACCGAGCATCTCAACTCGCTGAATACCGGAGCCGGTACAGGCATCGGACTGGCACTGACGAAAGGTATTGTGGAACTTCATCACGGCACAATCCGGGTAGAAAGCGAACCGGGCAAAGGAAGCAGTTTCATTATCACCCTCAAACTAGGCAAGGAACACTTCACAGAAGAGCAAATAGCGAAAGATGATACGGAAACCATCCAGCAAACAGAGACTATTGTTCCTTCAGTAGAAATAATCCCTGATTCGGAATGGAAAGAAGAAGATAACAAGCGCATCGAAGACGCCAAAATGCTGATAGTGGAAGACAATGAATCTATCAAACAGATGTTAGTCGGTATTTTCGAAACATTCTATCAAGTCAGTACGGCTTCCGACGGAGTAGAAGCATTAGAGATGATACAGAAGGATATGCCGAGCATCATTTTAAGTGATGTCGTAATGCCACGCATGTCGGGTACGGAACTTTGCAAACAGATCAAGACGGACTTTAACACTTGCCATATTCCGGTGGTATTATTAACCGCACGTACTGCTATAGAGCACAATATCGAAGGTTTGAAGATTGGTGCGGATGATTATATCACGAAACCGTTTAATACCAATCTTCTGATTTCCCGCTGCAATAACCTAGTTAATTCCCGCCGGCTATTGCAAGAGAAGTTCAGCAAACAACCACAGGCTTTTGCCCAAATGTTGGCTACCAACCCGATGGATAAGGAGATGCTCGACCGCGCGATGGCCATTATCGAACGTCATCTGGACAATACGGATTTCAACGTTAATATCTTCGCCCGCGAAATGGGTATGGCACGTACGAACCTATTCACTAAACTGAAAGCAGTTACAGGCCAGACCCCGAATGATTTCATCCTAAGCATACGTCTCAAAAAAGGCGCTGTCATGTTAAGGAATAACCCGGAGCTGAATATCACGGAGATCTCTGACCGGATTGGGTTCTCCTCCTCCCGCTATTTCAGTAAATGTTTCAAGGAGATTTATCACGTCAGTCCGCTGGCTTATCGTAAAGGAGAAGAGAGCGAAGAAGAAGGGGACGGAGAAGAAACAGATTAGCAGGCAACTATACAAGCACTCTTGCAAAATAATCTTATATTATTAGGCACGGATCACACGGACTTCACGGATTAAAAAACGATGAGTATGAAAACAACAGCGTTAATCCGTGTAATCCGTGCCTAAATTTATGATATAAACGGTTTCTTAGTCCGGACATCTTCGCCCGAATAAAGAAGGTAACCTCTTAAGTGTACTATTTTGTACTTCACTTGTACATTCCTACTCATTCTTTTTCTTCCATTCGCTTATCTTTGTGTTCATTACATTATTTCCTAAAACATTCAGCATTATGAAAAACGTTTCGCGTCTAATTCCCCTATTGTCCGGCATCGTCACGCTGTCAGGATGCAATCATGCACCCCAAAAGAACAATGGGCAGAATAGCCAAAAGCCTAACATTATTTATATATTTGCAGATGATCTCGGCATTGGTGATTTAAGTTGTTATGGAGCAACAAAAGTGAGCACTCCCAACATCGACCGGTTGGCAGGACAAGGAGTACAATTCACCAATGCTTATGCAACTTCTGCCACCAGTACCCCTTCCCGTTTCGGACTCCTGACAGGTATGTATCCTTGGAGACAGGAAAACACAGGAATCGCTCCCGGCAACTCTGAACTCATTATCGACACTACCTGCATCACCATGGCAGATATGCTGAAAGATGCAGGATACGCAACCGGTGCAGTAGGCAAATGGCATCTGGGACTCGGTCCGAAAGGTGGAACCGACTTTAACAACCGGATTACCCCTAACGCACAAAGCATCGGGTTCGACTACGAATTTATTATTCCGGCTACCGTAGACCGTGTACCTTGTGTATTTGTAGAAAACGGACATGTCGTAGGACTTGACCCCAATGATCCTATCACCGTAAACTACGACCACAAAGTAGGCGACTGGCCTACGGGAGAAGAGAACCCAGAGCTCGTCACTTTAAAACCCAGCCAGGGACACAACAATACAATTATCAACGGCATTCCCCGTATCGGCTGGATGACCGGAGGAAAATCCGCCCTTTGGAAAGATGAAGACATAGCCGATATCATCACCAACAAGGCCAAGAATTTCATTGCATCCCATCAGGAAGAACCCTTCTTCTTATATATGGGTACGCAAGACGTACATGTACCACGCATCCCCCACCCACGTTTCGCAGGCAAAAGCGGACTCGGCACTCGTGGCGACGTCATCCTGCAACTGGACTGGACCATCGGTGAAATCATGCACACACTGGACAGCCTCCACATCGCAGACAACACCATCCTGATCTTTACCAGCGATAACGGTCCTGTTATCGACGACGGCTATCAAGACCAAGCTTACGAACTTCTCAACGGGCATACTCCGATGGGGATCTACCGTGGTGGGAAATACAGTGCTTACGAAGCGGGGACACGCGTTCCATTTATCGTCCGCTGGCCTGCCCGAGTAAAGCCGAACAAGCAACAAGCTCTTTTCTCTCAAATAGATGTGTATGCATCGCTCGCCTCCCTTTTGGACCAACCTTTACGTAAAGGAGCTGCTCCCGATAGTCAAGAACATCTGAACGTACTCCTCGGCAAAAATAATACAAACCGTGAGTATGTCGTTCAACAGAATCTCAATAACACACTTGCCATCATAAAAGGTCAATGGAAATACATCGAACCGAGCGACGGCCCCGCTATCGAGTATTGGACGAAAATGGAGTTAGGCAACGACAAACAGCCTCAACTTTACGATTTATCCTCCGATCCATCGGAGAAAACGAATGTATCAAAACAATACCCCGACATAGTGAAAGAATTATCTGAATTACTAGAATCCGTAAAAGAAAAATAGTTTATGAGAACAGGAAAATTGTATGATTTTGCACCAATCTTGAATAATTCTATCCATATTAGAATATTCAATCCATCTATCTTTGCAAGCGTAGATTCAATAAAATCACTTAATTTTTAATATATGAAAAAACATTTATCCACTCAAACTAGAAAAAGGATGCTCTCCTCCATCGGACTGATCCTGTTTTCTGTTTCTTTTGTACTTGCACAGGTACTTGTTAAAGGTACAGTGAAGGATAACTTAGGAGAAGGAGTGCCGGGAGCCAGTGTCCAGGTAAAAGGTACTTCGCAAGGAACAATCACTGACCTTGACGGTAAATTTGCTTTTAACGTGCCCAATAAAAATTCGATATTGGTTATTTCTTTCATTGGTTATGTCACAGTAGAAATGAAGGTGGACACTCAAAAGCCAATGGTTATCACATTAAAGGAAGACACAAAGACATTGGACGAAGTGGTAGTAGTCGGCTATCAGGAGATACGCAAGAAGGATCTGACTGGCTCTGTTGCCAAAGCCAGTATGGCGGAACTACTTAGCACTCCGACTGCTTCTTTCGGCGAGACATTGGGCGGACGTATTGCCGGTGTCAACGTAAGTTCGGGCGAAGGTATGCCGGGCGGACAGATGAACATCGTCATCCGTGGTAACAACTCTTTGACACAGGACAACTCTCCTCTTTATGTCATTGACGGTTTCCCGGTGGAAGACCCCTCCATAGCCGCAGCCATTAATCAGAACGATATCGAGTCACTCGACTTCCTGAAGGATGCCTCTGCTACCGCTATCTACGGTGCCCGTGGTGCCAACGGTGTCGTGATGATTACAACCAAGAAAGGAACAATCGGCCAACCTAAAATTAAATACGACGGAAGTTTCGGTATTCAGCATATCACCAAAACGATCCCGATGATGGATGCCTATGAATTCGTCAAACTACAGGCAGAACGTAGTCCCAAAGATATGGAAACTACCTACTTCATGAATTATGACGGTAAGAAATGGGGACTGGAAGATTATAGAAATATCCCGCAATATAACTGGCAGGATGAAATCTTCCGCAGCGCATGGATGCAAAGCCACAATGTCAGCCTGACCGGTGGTTCGGAAGGAGTTCGCTACAATGCTTCTTTATCTTATTATGACCAGGACGGTATCTTGTTGGAATCAAACTACAAACGTGTACAAGGCCGTATGGGTACTACCATCCAAAAGAAGAAACTGAAAATCTATCTGACGACCAACTATTCCAGTACTACAACTACCGGTGGTTCTCCTTCCCAGAACTCATACAGTGGTATGAATAACCTGTTCTATAGTGTATGGGGATATCGCCCTGTGACCGAACCGGACAGACCATTAAACTCGTTGATGGATAACATCATGGACGACGCGATAAACAATACCAACGACTATCGTTTCAACCCTATCATGTCTTTGAAAAATGAATATCGCAAGACGTACGCGAACTATATCCAGTTCAACGGATTTGCAGAATATGAATTTATCAAAGGATTGAAGTTGAAAGTTTCCGGCGGTTACACATTCGATACCCGCAAAGGGGAAACATTCAACAACTCGAAAACTCGTTATGGTAATCCGAAATCATCCGATAAGGTGAATGCAGAAATCTACCATTCTCAACGTGCAACGTGGTTGAACGAAAATATTCTAACCTATCAGACCAATATCAAACGGAAGCATTTCTTTAATAGTATGGTAGGTGTAACTCTGCAAAATTCTGACTATGAATACTATTCATACAAGACAGTGCAAATTCCAAACGAAGCACTCGGGATGGCAGGAATGAGTGAAGGAACTCCCAGTACGACCAAATCATTAAAGAGTTCCTGGTCTATGCTCTCTTTCCTGGGACGTTTGAACTATAACTACAAATCATTGTATTATGCAACGGTTTCTTTCCGTTCCGACGGTTCTTCCCGCTTTGCCAAAGGACATCAATGGGGTTTCTTCCCATCAGCTGCTGTAGGTTGGCGTGTTTCGGAAGAAGCCTTCTTCGCCCCGTTGAAGAAAGCAATCAGTAATGCCAAGTTCCGTGCTTCTTACGGTTCTCTGGGTAATAACTCCGGAGTAGGACGTTACGAACAAAAAGAAACAATGGGAACTACCAATTATATTGTTGGAAACAACGGTCTTGCAACCGGATTCAGTGCCAATAAGATGATTAACCAAGACCTTTCTTGGGAAGAAACCCGTGTCATCAATATAGGTTTGGACTTAGGATTCTTCAACAACCGACTGACTGCGGAACTCGACTGGTACGACCGTTTCACCACCGGTATGATTCGTGGTTCCAGCATATCTTCGTTATTAACCGGTTATTCGGCACCGAATATCAATGTGGCCGACCTGCGTAACCGCGGTATTGAAGTGAATCTGAACTGGCAGTCCAGTATTCGCAAATTCGAATACAGCGTCAATGTAAACGCTTCTTATAACGTAAATAAGCTGGAGAAATGGGGTGACTATCTGAACCGTGGGTGGATTATGCTCGACATGCCTTACCACTTCCTCTATATATATGAAGCTTATCCGGGTTTGGTGCAAAGCTGGAATCAACTCTACAATGCACCCTATCAAGGAGATGCCTACAACGCACCGGGTGACATTATCCTCAAAGACTTGAATGGTGACGGTAAAATCAGTGACCTTGATAAGAAAGCATACACCGACAAATACCGCGATACCCCGATGGGACAATTCGGTATTACTTTGACCGGAGCCTACCAGGGTTTTGATATCCAGGCTTTGTTCCAGGGTAACTACGGACGTTCTGATGTATGGTTGGATGATTTGAACAATACCAAGATACCGGATAACCGTTATGCATTCCAACAATTCCATTGGAGTGATTCTTGGTCGTTAGACAATCGTGGTGCCTCCCTACCCCGTCTGCTGAATGGTAGCGGCGGTAACAAGAACCGTGAAGAAAGTACATACTGGGCTTATAATACCAACTATTTCCGTTTGAAGAACTTACAGGTTGGTTATACCGTTCCCGAACGTTATATGCAGAGAATCGGTTTCAACCGTGCACGTATCTACTTATCCGGTGAGAACCTCTTCACTTTAACTCCCTGGAAAGGTATCGACCCTGAAAAGCCTCATGGAAACGACCTATACCCATTGGTTAAAACCTACTCAATCGGTTTGAATATAGAATTCTGATAACTCAACAAATAAGAAAGAATATGAAATATATTAAGTATATAGCATTAGCCGGACTGGTCGGTTTAACATCTTCTTGTATAGATGACCTGCTGAACCGTCCTGCTACAACAGAAGTATCTTCGGACCTCTTTTGGACAAGTACAGATGATGCCTTGTCCTCTACCTACGGTGTTTACAACGCAGTGCGGACTTTGTTTGCAACTGATTACTACTACGACGGGCATGGCGAATTCCAAAATACTCGCGGTAAGAGTATCGGTGATATTTCTTCATGGGGACCCGGAACGCCGGGCAGCGGATTTTCCAGTATGTGGAACAATGCATACCGGGTTATCAACCGTGCCAACTACACCATTCAGTATGTAGAGCAAATGATTCAAGCAGAACAGAATGCCGTAACCAAAGCATCTTTGGAGGCTATCAATGCCGAGAATTACTTCCTGCGTGCATTGGCCTATTTCCGTTTGGTTCAAAACTGGGGTGATGTTCCTTACTATCGCCACGTACTCAGCGGCAATGATGAAGCATGCTCATTGGTACGCACCCCTATTGCTACCATCATTCCTGAACTAATCACCGACTTACAGAATGCATCTGAAAAGCTTCCCGTAAGCTATGGTGATAAGTACGGACGTGCCACGCAAGTTGCCGCACTGGGCTTTAAAGCAAAAATAGAATTGTACTATGCTTGTTGGAACAAAAACGGATGGCCCGAACTGGAAGGCTTCGAGCCGAGCAGCAGTGTAGCCCAAACCTATTATGCCGCCGCTGCTTCAGACTTCAGCAAAGTAATCAACAATTATGGCCTGACAATCTTTGGTGATGGTAATCCCGGCACTGAAGACAAACCCAACTATAGAGAGCTGTTCCAATATTATAATGAAAATTGTTCGGAAATCATCTTCTCCATTACTTATGGCGGTCCTTCTCTCGGCCAGGGTGAAAGTTTGTTGCGCGACTTCGGTACCCGTACCACCGGTAATGCACAATGCTGGATTATGCCTACTGTCCGCTTGGCAAACCGTTACCAATCAACTGTCACCGGTGATTTCTGTGATGAGCTTATCTTGTCTAAAGATGCTACACTCCCTAATGGAGCGCGTAACCGTGCCAGCTATGAGAATCGTGACTGGCGTATGAAATCGACCATCATGTGGGATGGTGAGTCTTACAAGAAAATTACAACGGACGGCCTGACAATGGGTGACGAATATACCTGGATGTTCGGTGAAAGAAATGAGGCCAACGGTTTCATCAATAATGATGCCAGCAATCAAACCGGTTATATCTTCCGTAAATGGATACGCCAGGAAGCCGGTTGGGAGCGTACAGATGGTCCGCAGGATTTCTATCTGATGCGTTTGGCCGATGTGTATCTGATGTATGCCGAAGCTGTCAACGAAACGTCCGGTCCTACCAGCGAATGTGTAGCCTTGCTGAATAAGATTCGCAGCCGTGGCAACCTGCCGGCTTTAACACCCGACAAGTATGCCAATTCCGAAGCATTCTTCAATGCCATTGAGCAAGAACGTATTGTGGAACTGGCCACTGAAGGTATGCGTCCATTCGATATTCGCCGCTGGAGAAAAATCCATGACATATGGGGAGAGGCAAACAGTGACGGTTTAACCTTGTATGATACAAATGGCACACGCATACGTGATGAATTCAAGAATGCACCCGAACTCAATTTCCAAAAGAATTATATCTACCAGATTCCAGAAAACGAAAGAAACCGCAACCCGAATCTGACTCAGAATACTCCGTGGAGATAAGCAATTACCATAAAGTTCATTAAATACAAAAAGAATCGTATGAAAAACCTATATAAAATATTGACTCTTGTCATAGTATGTCTTTTGTCCCAATCATGCAATGATTATCCGGTAGATGATAATGGTTTGCTGGTTACTGACAGTGAAGAATGTTACATCTCTTCCCTCATATTGAGAGGACCGGATGATAGGGACGTATTGATAAGCGGTGTTACCATCGATGACGAAAACAACACCATTACGGGGATAGCTAAATTTGGTACCAACATCAAGAAACTGAAGCCAGAATGTGGTACTGCCAAAGATTGTATCGTAACTCCGACTATGGGAGTGTGGACTGATTTCAGCCAACCCCGCCAGTACACTGTAATTTCCGGTAATCGTCAAGTGAAGAAGACCTATACGGTCACTATCACTTTGCAAGGAGAATAATCGATCAGTATAAACTTCTAAGAAACAGAATATTGTTATGAAACTATTGAAATATGCAATGCTGCCCTTCATCGCTCTCTCTTGCTTCGCATGTAGCGATGACGATGAATCTGCCATTAAAAATGACATGATAAAGAAGACGGTTTCTCCTGCCATAGCCGGAGAAAAAATAGAGTTTGCCTATGCCATGGGAACCACTAATGGAAGAATAAATAAGGCTGAAGCAGTTGCCTCCATTACCGGAGCAACCGGTACGGGATTTGAGCTGCACTCCTGGTTCACAGCACAGACCGGAATGGATGTTAACGGTGTACATTATGGTGCCGGTGAAGATGTGCCTATCCAAACCGTTAAAGACGCATCTACCGACGGTAGCATTTCTACAGCCAACCTGATGGAGAAAGTCGATGCGCATTACATCAACCCGACCATTGCCATCGGAACCACCCAGACAGACCTCATTGCCGCCACACTACGCTATAACTTCGTAGTGCCCGAAGATGCAAAAGGCAAAACATTCAGCATTACCTTTACTGCCGTTTCCAGTACAGGCGACCGAGTGTCTTACAAAACCCCTAATTACAAAATCTCCAAGATGGACATGAAACGTCTTATCGAATTGGAGAACGAAGGTGCCTGCTACTTCTCTATCGAAGACATGAAGGCTTATACCAAAGAGGAAGTAAACGCTCTGAACTTGTCCGGCAAGATTGATTTCATCTATAACTACCAGGCCAAACTGAATGATTTTGACTATGCACACTCTTTCGTATCTCCTGCAACGGACCCGAAATTCATCGCCATCAGTGGTATTGTCCCCTCGGGTGCCACCAACAGCACCCCCATGGAACAACGTGCCAATGTGCATGATGCCCAGTTGAAAGGAAGCAATCCGGCTGTTTACGTGGACGATATAGACTTCGAGACGCTGGATTTAGGCGGAGCCATGAACTATGTACTGAACCTGAAAAAGGACGATAGTGCATTTATGAAGACTGCCGACGGTAAATGGGCTGCATACATCTACGTGAACAGCGTTGACGGTAGCGGTAAGATGACAGTAAGTATCAAACGTTATCCTTTGTAATCTAACCCCTTACACAACATGAACCGAATAAAAACATTGACTCTTCTTCTCATGATTATCCTCTCAGTAGGAATATCTGCTCAAAATCCCCGGTCGGTCTTTACCGACCGACCGGTGGATGAGGCAGCTATATATTTCACTCCCGAGAATTTTAATGTGAAAACTGACGGGCGTATGGATGTTTCCGATGCTTTGCAAGAAGCATTGAACCGAACCAAACAGAAAGAAAATGGTTGCGGTATCCTCTTTATCCCCGAAGGAGTGTATAAACTCAGCAAGACGATTTACATCCCCTCAGGTGTTCGTATCATTGGTTATGGCGGCAAACGCCCGGTTTTTGTCCTTGCCAAGCAAGCACCCGGTTTTCAAGAAGTTACCCGGGAAACTGCAAAAGGGAAATACCTTTTTTGGTTTATCGGCGGCGGCTACCGTCCGGGAGGCCGTATAGGCGATGCCAATGCAGGGACTTTCTACAGTTCAATGATGAACGTAGATATTCGTATTGAAGACGGAAATCCCAATGCCTCTGCCATTCGCGCACATTTTGCACAGCACTGCTCTATTTCCAACGTAACCATTCATGTGGGAAAAGGCCGTGCGGGTATTGTCGATGCCGGAAACCATTTGGAGAATATAGCCATTTACGGAGGAGAGTATGGAATTGACACAGACAAGTCAGCTCCCGGATGGCCTATTATGTTACTTAACTCCTATTTTGAAGGACAGCGTAGGAGTGCCATCCTCACTAATGAAGGAGGATTGACCATCGTTCGTATGCGGGCAAAAAATGTACCCGTAGCCATAGAAATTAAAGAGAATGCTCCCGACAGGCTATTTATGGAAGATTGCATTTTCGAAGATGTACACCACACCGGGGTTATTCTGACAGATGCAGGAAATGCAGCAACACAAATCAACCTTAGAAATATCCAATGTAAAAATGTTCCTATGTTTGCTTTGGAACGCTTTACAAACAAACAAGTATCCGGTAAAGGAAAAACATACCGGGTAACCCGTTTCATTTTCGGTTTTAATGCCGACAGTCTGGAAGACACTCCTCAAATAGTGCGCCGGGTAGAAACAGAACCTATTAAAAACATTACTCCTTTGGATGCCGGCGATACCCCGATGCTGCCCGCTACGGAGCAATGGGTAAACATCCGCGATTTGGGTGCCAAAGGAGACGGTTTCAGTGATGACACACACATTTTCCAGGAAGCAGTAGAAAAGTATGCCAATATCTATATTCCCCAAGGATGGTACATTGTAAAAGAGCCGTTGACTCTGAAACAAAACACGAATCTGATAGGCCTGCACCCCGGCACTACTATCTTATTAACCTTGGGCGGCAATCTCGCATTCAGCGGCTTCGGTGCCCCGCAAGCACAGTTGACTACTCCCCAAGGTGGAAAGAACATCGTATGCGGTATCTTCCTGAATGCCGATGCCTACAATTACCGGGCTGTCAATTGCAAATGGATGGCAGGCGAAGGCTCCTATATGTATGATGTCAAATTCAGCGGGCACGATAAAGCCCGTTTCTTCCACAACGGACAAAGTGCGGTCAATCCTTTGGAGAAACCTATGTCCATCACTCCGGAAACTCACGACCTCATTACCCGTGCCTGGGACAACCAGCATTGGAGCCTATGGATTACAAACGGAGGAGGAGGCTCATTCCGGGATATATGGACAGCCAACGAATATAGTTCGGCAGGACTGTACATCAGTCATACAGATACCCCGGGACGTATTTACGGAATGTCTTTAGAGCATCATTTACGCAATGAAGCCATCTTCCGCAATGTTGCCAACTGGAAAATCTACGACTTCCAGTTTGAAGTGGAAGCAGAAGGCATCGATACGCAACCTTTGGACCTGATAGACTGCAAGAACCTGACTTTTGCCAATTTCTATTCCTATCGCGTATCGCGCATGTTGAAATCCTATCCGTCGGCTATACGCACCTGGAATTGCAAGGATATTGAGTTTCTGAATGTTCACAACTATGCACATGCCCGCGTAAAGTTCACTTCCAATGCCAGCCTTTACGATGTCAATACCCACCGGGAAGCACGCCGTTGGGAACTGGCACGCCTTTCATTGACCGGCAAGGAAAACCGTAAATACCCATTGAGCCAGGAAAAAGGAAAAGCCGAACTTGTAGTCACCGGATTTGAGTTCATTGACGGACTGGCACAAGACAGCCGGGGAAATATATATTTCTGCGAGCATCGCATGCGCCGCATCTATAAATTGGATGCCCGAAGCGGGCAGGTAACTTCTATTGCCGATTTCCCCTGGAACGCAGTAGCACTGGCATGCGATACACAAGACAACTTGATTGTCGTTACCAAATACATCTCCCAACCCGGCTATAATAATGACGATACCCGTAACGGCAACCGTCCTCTATTCGGCTGGAAAGGTTCGGGAGGGCTGTGGGGCTTCAATTATGTTCCTAAGCTTTACGCAATACGTCCCGATAATCCGGATGAAAGTTTCCAAGTTTTACCGTTAGTGGATATGAAGCAATTTGCTGCACCGCAACAAATTTATTATCCGGGTAATAGAACCATCACTCAAAGCGAGTATTACAACGGAAGAAAGCCGGAACAATGTTTTGTTGCTCCCGACGGTGTAACCATCATTCCGAATTACGAAGATTTATTCCGTTGTTCATCTCTGGTTAAGGCAGTACCGGGCAAAACAGTCTATACATTGGATGAATATCACCAACGCGTAATCCATGCGGATGTAGATGCCCAAGGCTTCTTGCAAAACTGTCGCATATTTGCCGACGGAGGCGACCGGAGCGTAGTTACGGACTCTAAAGGCAACGTATATGTAGCCAACGGAGACATTTCCATATTCTCCCCGTCAGGTGAATCCATAGGTACGTTAGAGGTGCCGGAACGTCCCACGTCTCTACTGATATCAGGAAACAAGCTCTATATCACAGCTCTTTCTTCGCTCTATCAAATAGAGCTTTAACAATAGGATTATCATAATAAGAGATTAGGATTATCAATCATGACAAAGTGATATTTTCATAGGTTAGATTTTTAAGTTTGTAACTAAGGTTGCGATTCAGGTTTAAGTTAAAGAGGCGGATAACTACTTGTTTTTTTTACATCCGCCTCTTTTTTAGTAGTTTTGGCAGTAATATCATTTATAACATATCACCATGGAAAGAGAGAAAAATACACTCCTGCAAAAGGCCTGCCATTGGATGGCTGCCGTTATTATATCCTTATTTGTCCTGCCCCCTGTCCACGCCCAACGCCAAACCCAAACCATCAACGACAGCTGGAAGTTCCTCAAAGGAGAATGCACCGCAGCAGCCGACAGCGCCTTTGACGACAGCAAATGGACATCCATCCATCTGCCCCATACCTGGAATACCGATGCTTATACCGAAAAGGATTACTACCGCGGCACCGGTTGGTATCGCCGACAACTGACCTTGCCTCAGGGCTGGAAAGAGAAACAGATTATCCTGAGACTGGATGCTGCCAGCAAAGCAGCCACCATCTATATCAATGGCAAAAACGTAGGTGAGCATGCCGGAGGATATACCGCCTGCTCATTCAACATCACGCCGTTCCTCTCTTTCGACACACCCAACACGCTGGCCATATGCGTGGATAATGCCCGCCAGGATATTGCTCCCATCTCCGGAGACTTCACTTTCTTTGGAGGTATCTACCGGGATGTTTGGCTTACGGCGGTTCCCAACCAACACTTCAACCTGACGAACCACAGCTCGGACGGGCTGTTTATCAGCACGCCGCAAGTGTCTGAAGAACGAGGCATCATTTCCATCCGCGGTGAAGTAAAGAACGATGCGAAGGAAAAAGCAACACTGGAACTGACGCACACTATCTACCGTCCTGACGGCACCCTGCTACAAACACTCAAGAAGAATATACAGCTAAAAGCCGGAGAAACCTACGCTTTCAGCAACGAGGCAACCCCGGTGTTGAAACCTGAATTGTGGACTCCTGAAACGCCCCGCCTCTACCGCGTAGAAACAACCCTGCGCAACCGTAAGACCAAAACCTTGCTGGACCAAAGCAATCATTACACCGCTTTCCGCTGGTTCCGGTTCGACGGAGATGAGGGTTTCTTCCTCAACGGAAAGCCCTATAAACTGCGCGGTATCTGTCGCCATCAAGACCAGAAGCCCATAGGTCCCGCGCTGACAGACGAGATGCACCGGAGAGACTTCCTGCTGATGAAAGAGATGGGAGCCAATTTTATCCGCATCTCCCACTATCCGCAAGACGATGCCCTGCTGGAGATGTGCGACAAGCTGGGTATGCTGGCATGGGAAGAGATTCCCATTATAGACATTGTGCCCAATACGCCGGGTTATGGAGATAACTGCGAACGAAACTTGCGGGAAATGATTCGCCAGCACTACAACCACCCTTCTATCATCACCTGGGGATATATGAACGAAATATTGCTCGTAACCCAACGGAAGTACAAAACCGAAGCGGAACTGAAGCCGGTACTGGAACGCACACTGGCACTGGCCAACAGGCTGGAACGGGTACTGAAAGAAGAAGATAGCACCCGCATAAGCACCATGGCATTCCACGGCAGCAACAGCTACAACGAAACCGGATTAAGCAAAATCACCGATATTGTAGGCTGGAACTTATACCAGGGATGGTATGGGGGTGACCTCACGGGCTTTGAGAAGTTCCTGGCACAACAACACCAAAACCATCCCACTCACCCGATGATTGTAAGCGAATATGGTGCAGGTTCGGACAAGCGATTACATTCGCTGCATCCGCGTGCTTTTGACTTCAGCATCGAATACCAGCAGAAGTACCTCGAACACTATTTGCCGGTATTGGAAGATACACCTTATATCTGCGGCGGCACGCACTGGAACTTTATCGACTTCTCTTCTGCCCTGCGAGACGAATCCATGCCACGCATCAACAATAAAGGGCTGGTTTATGCCGACCGTACCCCGAAAGATGTATATCACTACTATCAGGCAGCTTGGCGCAAGGACATTCCGGTGCTACATATTGCCAGCCGCGACTGGACAGACCGTGCCGGCGTGCAGCAAGGCAATGCTCCCGTATATCTGCCGGTCAAGATATACACCAACCTTTCTGAGGTAGAGCTGTTTATCGACGGTATTTCATTGGGAAAGCAGAAAACAGAGAACTACACGGCCACCTTCGAAGTTCCATTTTCTAACAGAAATCCTTTCCTATTCGCACAAGGAAACTATCAAGGAAAGACAGTGCAAGACGGGCTGAGAATAAACTTCACTCCCATACCGGCATGCCTGGATGCAAACAACCTGAAAGGGTTGGAACTGGCCGTTAATGTAGGAAGCCAATGCTTCTTCACCTCGGACGAAAGCCAACTGACCTGGCTACCCGACCAGCCTTATGCCGCAGGCAGTTGGGGATACATCGGCGGTAAGGAGGGAACTGCACAAACCGAAATCCAAAACACGGCAGACGGCCCCTTGTTCCAAACCCTCCGGAATGAGATAGAAGGTTATCGCTTCGATGCTCCCCAAGGTGTATATGAAATAGAGCTTCTCTTTACCGATATCTTCCGCCGGAATGCGGGCATTGCCTACCAACTGGACCGGAACGGGCAACAAGAGAACCGGGAAAGCACATTCGGCATTTCCATAAACGGGGAAGTGGTGGAAGAGAGCCTCTCTCCCTGCAAAGAAAGCGGGTACTTCCGTGCTTTGCGAAAGAAATACTACATTACGAACGACAAAGAATACATCGATATACGTTTCCATTCAACAAGCGGTACTTGCTTCCTGAACGGTATCAAACTCAGAAACATTTATTAATCAATAAAATAGAAAACCATGAAACTAAAAGTAGTACAATGGGTGCTTGCTTTATTGCTTCTGGCGCCTTGCACACAAGCACAATCCATCTGGGATGCCACGCACCTTGCCAACGTAAAACAGTCCATCCATGAACCTTTCTACGCAACCGCCTACCAGGCATTGCAAGCGGAGGCCGATAAACTATTGGATGTACAGCCTCTTTCCGTGATGATGAAAGAGAAGGTGCCTGCCAGTGGCAACAAGCACGACTACATGAGCCAGGCCCGCTATTATTGGCCGGACCCCACAAAGCCCGACGGACTGCCTTACGTGAGCCGCGACGGCGAATCGAACCCCGAATTGAACAAGCTCGACCGCAACCGCCTGGGAGCAACCGCCAGCCGCGTCACCACGCTGGCACTGGCCTGGTACTTCAGCGGAGAAGAGAAGTATGCCCAAAAGGCAACGGAGCTTATCCGCGTATGGTTCTTCGACAAGGATACACGCATGAATCCCAACCTGGAGTATGCGCAGATGATACCCGGACACAACGGCGGCAAAGGCCGTTGCTACGGCGTGCTGGATAGTTACTCCTTTGTAGAGATGCTGGATGCCGTGAAGTTGTTGGAGCAATCGAAGTCTTTTACGGCCAAAGATTCCAAGCAGCTGCAAGCATGGTTCGGCAAGTTGCTGAACTGGATATTGACCAGCCCGCAGGGACAAGAAGAATCCCGCCAGGCCAACAACCACAGTACGGCCTACGATGCGCAGGTGATAGCCATTGCCCTCTACACCGGCAACCTTAAAGTAGCCCGGGAAGTTATCAACGCCGTTCCTGCCAAGCGCATCTTCACCCAGATAGAACCGGACGGACGGCAGCCGCATGAATTGCGCCGCACGCTTGCCTTCGGTTATTCCCAATACAATCTGACCCATCTACTCGATATCTTCTGCATGGCAGAGAAAATAGGAATCAGGATTGATAATGCCACCTCTCCCGACGGACGCAACTTCTACCGGGCAATGGATTTCCTGGCGCAATATACAGGGAAGGATGTAAAGGAATGGCCTTACCAACAGATTAGCGAATGGGACTACAAACAACAGGAATTCTGTAAAGACCTATATCGTGCCGGCTTGCTCAACCCTGCACGCAAAGACTATCTGAGACTATCCAAAGCCCACAGAGTCATTCAGTGGAAAGACCGCTTCAACTTGCTCTATGTGCAACCCTCCGAAGTGGATAACGCCTATGCCTTTGCCTGCAAACAACTGGAATTTGCCATGCAGTGCGCCGACAAAGCAAAGAAAGAGGAGAAGAATGCTGCCCGGCGTCGCGTCATGCCGCGCAGCATCCATAAAGACGGTTCGCTGGCTATGATACATCCCCACGATTGGTGCTCGGGTTTCTTCCCCGGCTCGTTGTGGCAGGTATATGCCTATACGCATGATGACGATTGGCGCCGGGCTGCCATCTCGTGGACCTGGCCTATTGAAGAAGCCAAGTGGCACAAGGGCACGCACGACCTCGGCTTTATGATGTACGACAGCTTTGGAAAGGCGTATGAACTGACGGGTGAACGCTCTTACAAGGATGTGGTGCTGCAAAGTGCCAAGACTTTGATTACCCGCTACAGCCCGAAGGTGAAAAGCATCCGCTCGTGGGACCACAACCGCGACCGATGGAAATATCCGGTCATCATCGACAATATGATGAACCTGGAAATGCTGTTCCGTGCCACGCAGCTGACGGGCGATTCCATTTACTGGAATGTGGCCGTGAACCATGCCAACACTACACTGAAGAATCATTTCCGTCCGGACTACTCCTCTTATCACGTAGTGGACTACCACCCGGAAACAGGTGAAGTCCGCCTGAAGTGTACACACCAGGGAAACTCGGACGACTCCTTCTGGAGCCGCGGACAAGCCTGGGGGATGTACGGCTTTGCCATGTGTTACCGTTTCACCAAAGACCCCGCCTATCTGAAACAATCGGAAGGCATTGCCGACTTCTTCCTCAACCTGCCCAATATGCCGGCAGACGGCGTGCCCTACTGGGATATGAAGATGGATGTCATTAAAGACTGCACCCCCGAGAACATCAACCCCGACGTGCCGCGCGACGCTTCTGCCGCCGCACTCATCGCTTCGGGTTTATATGAACTCTGCACCTACGTAGCTCCGGAGAAGGGTAAACAGTATCGCGCCGTTGCCGACAAGATTGTCGATAGCCTCAACAAGCATTACCGGGCAGAACCGGGCACTCACTACGGCTTCCTGCTGCTGCATTCCACGGGACATCATCCGGGAGGAAGCGAAATAGACGTGCCGCTGAACTATGCCGATTACTTCTATCTGGAAGCGTTGGCAAGGAAAGAGGCGCTGGACATGAAATAAAGTTTATTCGCAAGCTGCGGATATGTATCCGGGGCTTGCGAACGCTTATCCGCGCACTGCGAATGTTTATCCGCAAGCTGCGAACAGAGAATTGTCTTAAGAGAAAAGAACTTTTCTCCCTATACCTCAGAACTTTATCCTTAATACCTAACAACTTTTATATATATACCCCGCAGGACGTATATATGTATCATTTTTATAACATACCATGAAAGCACCCCGAATCCTACTTAGTCTATTGTTCAGCAGCCTGTTGTTGCAGGCACACGCACTGATTCCTACCGACCGCAAGCAACGTCTTACGGAGCATTGGGAGTTTATCCGCCAGGATATGGGAAGCATTTGGGAAGTGATGCGCCCTATTACCGGAGCAGGAAAGCCCGAAACCGTTCCCCTCTGGCAGAAAGTCACCCTGCCCCACTGCTTCAATGCGGAAGACGCCGTTGACCCTGATGTGAACTATTATCAAGGCCCCGGCTGGTATCGCACCATGCTCAACATAGAGAATCCCTATACCAACGGACGCACCTGCCTGGAGTTTGAAGGCGCGGGACAGAAGACAGAGGTATATGTCTATACCACCCGAATCGCTTCGCACGTGGGTGGTTACGACGAGTGGAAGGCAGACATCACCGAAGCCGTGGAAGCATTCCGTCGCACGCCGCTCTGCCGGGAGCGTTTCGGCGGAAAGATTCCTATTGCCATTCGCTGCGACAACAGCCGCGACACGGAGATGATTCCTTCCGATATGTCCGACTTCAACCTCTACGGCGGACTCTACCGATATGTCAACCTCGTCTATACGCCTGCCGTCCATTTTGAGCAGATACGGATAGAAGCAACAACCGATGAGAAAGGGAAGCAAGGCAGTATCTCGATAGACATTGCTTTCGGCGGACTATCCGGCAAGGAGAAGAAGGCAAAAGAGTTCTCTCTCCGCGTCTTCTCACCCGAAGGCAAGGAGGTTAATTCCATATCATCCGAGCTTACGGAAATATCCTCGTACCAAATCTCCCTGAAACGCCCGCAGCTGTGGAGCCCCCACTCTCCCGCTCTCTACACCTGCGTGGCAGAACTTATCGACAACGGAGATACCCTGCGCACCACCCAGCACTTCGGCTTCCGCCATTTCCGCTTCGAAGAGAAAGGGCCTTTCTACCTGAACGGCGAACGGCTGCTGCTGCGCGGCACTCACCGCCATGAAGACCATGCCGGAGTAGGCGCTGCCTTGACCGAAGAGATGATGCGCACCGAAATGCAACAAATAAAAGAGATGGGTGCCAACTTTATCCGCCTGGGGCACTATCAGCAGTCCGGCATCATTCTGCGGCTCTGCGACGAGCTGGGACTTCTCGTCTGGGAAGAAATACCCTGGTGCCGCGGCGGTCTGGGCGGAGAGAGCTACAAGAACCAGGCGCGCCGGATGCTCACCAATATGATTGAGCAACATCGCAACCATCCTTCCGTCATCCTGTGGGGGCTGGGCAATGAGAACGACTGGCCGGGCGATTTCCAAACGTTCGAAAAAGACAGCATACGCGCCTTTATGGGCGAGCTGCACGACCTTGCCCATCGCCTCGACCCGACGCGCTCCACAGCCATTCGCCGCTGCGAGTTCTGCAAAGACATTGTGGACGTTTACTCCCCCACCATCTGGGCGGGCTGGTATGGCCGCCGCTTCCGCAACTACCGCGAGATGGAGACGGCCGGAATAAACGCCACCACCCGTTTCCTCCATGCCGAATGGGGAGGCGACAGCCATGCCGGGCGCCATATGGAAGTGAACAAGGAGACGGGCAGAAAAGGAATAGATAACTTCGACATCGAAGCCGCAGACCGCAACGGCGACTGGAGCGAAAGTTATATCATCCGCCTCTTCGACTGGCACCTGAAAGAACAAGAGACCATGCCCCGGCTTACGGGGAGCCTCTTCTGGACTTTCAAGGACTTCTCCACTCCGCTGCGCCCGGACAATCCCATCCCTTACGTCAATCAGAAGGGGGTGGTGCAACGAGACGGCACCCCGAAAGAGAGCTATTACGTCTTTCAATCCTATTGGAGCAGCAAACCGATGCTGCACATCTACGGACACTCCTGGCCGGTGCGCTGGGGCAAGCCGGGCGAGCCCAAGGAAATTCTGGTCTATTCCAACTGCCCCGAAGTGGAGTTGTTTGTCAACGGTGTGTCGCAAGGACGGAAGAAGCGCAACAGCCAGGACTTTCCGGCAGCAGGGCTGCGCTGGAATGTGCCATTACGAGAAGGAAACAACAAGATTACCGCCACAGGGTATGACGGCAAGCTGCGCCTCGACGATGAAATTCAGCAGGAGTATCAAACCCGAACCTGGGGCAAACCGTCAAGAATACTTCTGACGCAGACCGCCCAGGATGCGGAAACCATACTTGTGCAGGCTGAACTGATAGACGAAAACGGCATACGTTGCCTGGATGCCTGCCAGTTCATAGAATTCGGCTGCACAGACAGTGAAGCGTTACTCCGCAACCAAGGCACCGCGCAAGGCTCACGCCGCATACAAGCTGCTAACGGGCGGGCAAGTATCCGCGTAAACAAGCAGCACGCACCCGTCGTGGTGAGTGCATCTGATAGCAAACGAATCTTAAAAACCGCACTAATTTCCGTTTCCGGCCAGTAAGATAAGTATTTTAGCACTCTATTTAAGCACTGAAAATGATTTAATCCCTAACTTTGCGAAAAAGATTCATTTTATAAACTAATACATAACATTATGAAGAACTTATTCAACATCAAAGACAAAGTAGTAGTAATAACCGGCGGAACGGGAGTATTGGGGAAAGCTATCGCTCTTCATCTGGCGGAAGAAGGAGCGAAAGTGGTAATCTTAGGTCGCAAAGCAGAGGTAGGAAACGCCATCGTCAACGAAATCAAGGCAAACGGTGGAGAAGCCATGTTCCTGACAACCGACGTGATGAACC
>OLFZ01001253.1_pt1 | contig 22904 bp, 20 predicted proteins | sample 1604861 | NCBI WGS metagenome assembly OLFZ01 (sample SAMEA3888895, study PRJEB22519) | human gut metagenome | biome: human gut; feature: human-associated habitat; material: faeces | place: Denmark | collected 2011 | reverse complement strand
GCCGCAGCGACCAAAATCGCAAAATAAAATACTGTTTTTTATTTTGCGATTTTGCGTCAGCTTGTCAAAAAAAGTCCGTTCGGACTTTTTTGACAAGCTGACGCGAGCCATCCCCGTCCGGGGATGGCTCGCGTCAGTTGTTCGCTTCGTCTACGCCTTCAGCGCGGCGTCGTACAGGGCGTTGCGGGGCAGGCCGGTGTCGTCGGACACCCGGCGGACGGCGTCCTTCAGCTTCATGCCGCCCTCCCGCAGCGCCAGCACACGGGCAACGCCCTCCTCCAGCGTCATGGGCGGCGCGTCCTGCTTCTCCCGCCCGGCCACCACCAGCACATACTCCCCTCGCGGCTCGTTGGTGCGGTACCACTCCGCCGCCTGTGAGAGTGTGGTGCGCACGGTGTCCTCGTGGAGCTTGGTCAGCTCGCGGCACAGCGCCGCAGGCCGGTCGCCCAGCAGCTCGGCCATGTCCTCCAGCGTGGCGCGGAGGCGGTGGGGCGCTTCGTGGAACACCATGGTGCGGCGCTCGCCGGTCAGCTCCTCCAGCGCCGCCCGGCGCTCCTTCTTCCCGGAGGGCAGGAAGCCCTCGAAGGTGAAGCGGCGGGTGTCCAGCCCGGACACAGCCAGCGCTGCTATGGCGGCGCAGCAGCCGGGGATGGCCTGCACCGTCACGCCGTTGGCGGCGCACAGCGCCACCAGCTCCTGCCCCGGATCGCTGATGGCCGGGGTGCCCGCGTCCGTGACCAGCGCGCACGTCTCGCCGGACAGCAATCGCTCCAGAATGGCCTGTCCCGCCGCGGCGCGGTTGTGCTCGTGATAGCTCACCAGCGGTTTCCTGATGTCAAAATGGTTCAGCAGCTTCACGCTGACGCGGGTGTCCTCCGCCGCGATGAAGTCCGCCTGCGCCAGCGTCTCCACGGCGCGGGGCGAGAAGTCGCCCAGATTGCCGATGGGCGTGGCTACCAGATACAATATACCTGCCATTGGGTCATTACCCCCTGTCTCTGAAATAGATGCGGCGCAGCTCCTGGGATTCGCCGCCGTGTTCGTCCTGTAATAAAAGCGGTGTGCGGACGGTCAGCCCCGTGCCGCCGTCCCGCCGGCAGCCCAGCAGCACCAGCCGGGGCGGTGTGCGGCTGTCCTTCTGCACGAAGCGCAGCTCCTTCGGTTCCAGCCTGTGGCGGCGGAGGATGTCCGTCAGCTCGGCGGTGCGCTCCGCCCGGTGGATGAGGTACAGCCGCCCGCCGCTGCGCAGCAGATAGGCCGCCGCCGCGCACAGCTCGTCCATGGTGCATTGCAGCTCCGCCCGCTGTACGCCCCGGCTGCCCTCAGCCACCCGGCCGGTGTGGGGCGGGAAATAGGGCGGATTGGCCACGCACACGTCAAAGCTGCCGCCGGGCGGCAGCTGCTCCCGCCGCCGCAGGTCGGCCTGTATGATGCGGATGCGCTCGGTAAGGCCGTTGGCCTCGGCGCTGCGCCGCGCCAGCGCGCAGGCGGCCTCGTCGATGTCGATGTCGGTGATGTGCACTTCCGGCTCCCGGCTCAGCAGCATCAGACCCGGCAGGCCGATGCCCGCGCCCAGATCGCACACCCGCTCGCCCCGCCGCACCTGGGCGAAGCCGCCCAGCAGGAACGTATCGGTGGAGGGCTTGAAGGCGCCGTCGCCGAAGCAGAAGCGATATCCTCCGGTATACAGCTGATCCCAGCGCTCCATGGCCGTCCCTCCCCTACTCATAGCTGATTGTATTGTAATACAGCTTGTCGAAAAAGTCCATCCGGACTTTTTCGACAAGCTGCTGCAAAATCGCAAAATAAAAAACTGCATTTTATTTTGCAATTTTGGTCGCTGCGGCGGGCGATTGAACGCGAAAGGGAACCCTGACGGTTCCCTTTCACACTATCCTTCCCTCCGATATGCGTGACCGTGCAGGTTTATCGACAGGCTGTTGTAATCCGCGTTTCCGCAACAAAAAAAGTGACCGGCATTCGCCGGTCACTCTTTTCGTCGTTTTTCGCGCGCGATTATTCAGCGGGGCTGATAGCGCCGTTGGGACAGGTGTCAGCGCAGGAACCGCAGTCCAGGCAAGCGCCGGCATCGATGACGTAACGATCATCACCCTGAGAAATAGCACCCACGGGGCAAGCATCAGCGCAAGCGCCGCAGCTCACGCAAGCAGAACCGATCTGATAAGCCATAGTATGTACCTCCATATAGAATGTAACAACATTGTACCATGAAAAACGAAAATTGCAACCCCATTTTCCGTGGAAATACAAGGTTTTTAGTTAGATGGCACTAACCGCAAAAATACCAATTATTTCCATTTTATCCGCCGGTGACGACCATGTAGAGCAGCGCCGCCGTCTCCCTCGTCCAGTAGCCCGCCGTCAGGAACCAGGGGCTGGCGCAGCCGATGGCATAGGGCGTCAGGCCGCTGCGCTCCGCCCAGATGGCGCCGCGCAGCTGGTGGAAATTGTCCGAGGCGATGGCCACGTCGGCGGGCAGGCCGTTGGCGCGGATAAGCTCCGCGGAAAAGGCCAGATTTTCCTCCGTGGAGCGGGAGCGATCCTCCATGTAGATGCGTCCGGGATCGATGCCCATGGACACCAGCGTGTCGCGGATGCACTGCGCCTCGGTGATGGGCTCGCTGTCGTCCATGCCGCCGGAGGCCACGCACACGGCGTCCGGGTGGGCGGACAGATAGTCATAGGCGGCGTTGATGCGTCCCCGGAGCATCAGGCTCGGGTGCCCGTCCGGGAACACCTGACAGCCCAGCACCACCACGGTGCAGTCCTGCCCGTCGGCGGGATGGTGCAGGGCGGCGGAGGCCATTTTGCCCAGCGTCACCAGAATGACAGTCATGCACACGGCAGCCACGCAGCCCACCAGACGGCGGAGCCATACGGGACGCAGCAGACGGCGGAAAAAGTCCGGCCACAGCAGGACGGCCGCCGCCAGAAGCAGCACCGCCGCCGGCCAGACCATGCCGAAGTGCAGGATACCCGCCGCCAGCGGCAGCAGGAAAAACGCCGCACCCGCCAGACACAGCGCCGCCAGTATGTAACGCACGCTCCGGCTCATGTCAGTTCTCCTTGATGTGCCCGGCGATGCGCTGCATGATCATGTCCAGCGCCACCAGATTGTGTCCTCCCTCCAGCACGATGATGTCCGCGAACTTGCGGGTAGGCTCCACGAACTGCTCGTGCATAGGCTTCACCGTGGTCAGGTACTGGTTCACCACAGATTCCAGCGAACGGCCGCGCTCCTCCACGTCCCGCAGGGCGCGGCGCAGGATGCGCACATCCGCGTCCGTCTCCACGAAGATCTTGATGTCCAGCAGATCCCGCAGCTCCTTGCTCTGGAAGATCAGGATGCCCTCCACGATGACCACCTTGGTGGGCTGGATCTCCACCGTCTCGTCGGTGCGGTTGTGGATGGCGTAGTCATACACGGGGCAGTGGATCGTCTCGCCCCGCTTCAGCGCCTTCAGGTCGGCGATCATGAGATCGGTGTCAAAGGCGTCGGGATGGTCGTAGTTCTGCAGGCAGCGCTCCGCGAAGGGGCGATCCTGCCGCTTGTAGTAGTTGTTGTGGTGTACCACGCTGATGTCGCTGCCAAACCGCGCCGCCAGATGCTCCGTCAGAGTGGTCTTGCCGCTGCCGGTGCCGCCGGCAATGCCGATAAAGATGGTGTTCATAGTGCGTGCCTCCCCGCAATTTCTCTCTCCCCTATTATAGAAAATGCTGCGGAGAAAAGCAAGGGGCGGTGTGGTCTGTTGTAAAAAAAGGATGAATTTCCTTGAAATGCAGTTGACGCGGCGGGTCGAAATGAGTATGATGTATTATGTAAATTTACGATCCGCCACGGAGGTTTCAGATATGAGTCTCATCAAATGTCCCAAATGCGGAGAGATGTTCTCCGACAGCTATAAGACCTGCCCCTTCTGCGAGGAGGACGAGGCGTATTACAGCGGCAAGGCGCGCAAGGGACGCGGCCGCCGCACCGCCGAGAGCAGCAGGCGCCGCGCGCCCAGCATTCTGGGGCCCGTGGCGGTGGTGGTGCTGATCCTTCTTGTGGTGCTGGTGGTGTGGCTCATCTTCGGCGACCGGATCAAGGCGGCCATCGAGGGCACCGAAAAGCCGCCCGTCACCGATGTGGATACCCCTGACGACAACCCCGTCACCACCCCCGACGACACGGCGGTGACGCCCACCATCTCCCTGAACCGCACCGTGCTGGTGCTGTCCGTGGGCGACAAGGAGTCCCTGAAGGTCAACGGCACCGAGGAGACGGTGGCGTGGAGCAGCAGCGATCCCACCGTGGCCAGCGTCACCTCCTCCGGCGACGTGACGGCACTGACCAAGGGCAACGCCGTGATCACCGCCGCCGTGGGCGAGGAATCCGTCGCCTGCACCGTTACGGTAAAGAGCGAGGACGACACCTCCGGCGACAACACCACGACCACAAAGCCCAACGACACTGCCAAGCCCGGCGACACCACCACGACCAAGCCCAGCACCGGCAGCGTGGACGTCAGCAAGCTGACGCTGGAGAGCGAATACGGCACGACCATCAAGCCCAACGACGGCACGTTCGACATATCCCTGCCGGCGGGTCTGAGCTGCTCGTTCACGGTGAAGGGCACCGACATGACCGCCGCGTGGAGCAGCGCCGACAGCTCCATCGCCACCGTTTCCTCCGACGGCACGGTAAAGACCGTCAGCCGCGGCGAGACGACGCTGACCATCAAGCTCGGCAGCACGGAGGTCAAGTGCCTGCTGCGCGTGACCAAGTAACCGGCGCAAAAAAGTCTTGACATCTGAAAAAAAGGTGCTACAATAGCCCCATACTTCAAAAACCGTTGAGTAAGAGGAGTAGGCGCACAGGAAGCTTTCATACAGAAATCTGATGAAAACACGAAGTGTTTTCATCAGCCGCAGCAGCGGCGTAGATTTCGTATGAGACGGCTTTTGAAGCATCAACTGCGCTTTGCGCAGCGCTTGGATGCTTCAAAAGGGCTGATCAAAATCCGCGATTTTGATCAGGCGTCAGTATCAGAGAGCGGCGCATCGGTGGGAGCGCGGCAGTGAAATGTGCGGTGAATGGACTTACGAGGGCGGGGAGAAAGCCAGCGATGGCGAGTAATACCCGACGGCAGCCGCGGCCGTTATCCCGGCGGAGCGTATGTCAGTACGTGCAGAGTGGGCGCAGCGCGCCAATGTGGGTGGTACCGCAGATTTGTATTTACAGTCTGTCCCATGGAGATTTCCATGGGACAGACTTTTTTGTTGTCTCGAAAAAATATTTGTCATACAGAAAGGAAACACGACTATGGGTAAGATCATCCTCACCGGCGACCGTCCCACCGGACGCCTGCACGTGGGCCACTATGTAGGCTCTCTCCGCAACCGCGTGCTCCTGCAGAACAGCGGCAAGTTCGACAAGCTCTTCTTCATGATCGCCGACGCACAGGCGCTGACCGACAACTTCGACCATCCGGAGAAGGTGCGGGAGAACATCCTGCAGGTGGCGCTGGACTACATGTCCTGCGGCATCGACCCGGCCAAGTCCCACATGTTCATTCAGTCCGTGGTCAGCGAGCTGACGGAGCTGACCTTCTACTACATGAATCTGGTGACGCTGGCGCGGCTGGAGCGCAACCCCACCGTGAAGGCGGAGATCCAGCTGCGTGGCTTCAACCACAGCATCCCCATGGGCTTCCTGACCTATCCCGTCAGCCAGACGGCGGACATCACCGCATTCATGGCGGACACCGTGCCCGTGGGCGAGGATCAGCTGCCCATGCTGGAGCAGGCGCGTGAGATCGTGCGGCGGTTCAACGAGCTGTACGGCGAGACGCTGGTGGAGCCCACGGCGCTGCTGCCGGACAACGCGGCCTGCCTGCGTCTGCCGGGCACCGACGGCAAGGCCAAGATGAGCAAATCCCTGGGCAACTGCATCTATCTGGCCGACGAGCCGGAGGACATCCGCACCAAGGTCATGGGCATGTTCACCGACCCCAACCACCTGCAGGTCAGCGACCCCGGCCAGACCGAGGGCAACCCGGTGTTCATGTATCTGGACGCCTTCTGCTGCGACGAGCATTTCGCCAGGTACCTGCCGGACTACGCCAATCTGGACGAGCTGAAGGCGCATTACCAGCGGGGCGGCCTGGGCGACGTGAAGGTGAAGAAGTTCCTGAACAACGTCCTGCAGGAGACGCTGGAGCCTATCCGCACCCGGCGCAAGGAGCTGGAGAAGGATCCCGGCTATGTGATGGACGTGCTGCGGCAGGGCACGGAGGTGGCGCAGGCCGCCGCCGCCGAGACGCTGGCCAAGGTGAAGCACGCCATGCAGATCGACTATTTTGCATAAACCAGCGCCGTGCGCTGACTGATACCGAAAGGAGAAAACAACCATGAAAGAGCTGAAAAACCGCGACATTCCCTACAAGATCTATCTCTCCGAGGACGAGATGCCCCGGTATTGGTACAATGTACGCGCCGACATGAAGACGAAGCCCGCTCCCCTGCTGAACCCCGGCACCCTTCAGCCCATGACGGCGGAGGAGATGGGTCAGGTGTTCTGCGCCGAGCTGGTGAAGCAGGAGATGGACAACGACACTGCCCTGATCCCCATTCCGGAGGACGTGCGGAACTTCTATAAGATGTATCGTCCCTCCCCGCTGGTGCGCGCCTATTGTCTGGAGGAGAAGCTGGGCACCCCGGCGCATATCTACTACAAGTTCGAGGGCAACAACACCTCCGGCAGCCACAAGCTGAACTCCGCCATCGCCCAGGCCTACTACGCCAAGGAGCAGGGGCTCACCGGCGTGACCACCGAGACGGGCGCCGGTCAGTGGGGCACGGCGCTGAGCATGGCCTGCGCCTATCTGGGACTGGACTGCCACGTGTTCATGGTGAAGTGCTCCTATGAGCAGAAGCCCTTCCGCCGGGAGGTCATGCGCACCTACGGCGCGGACGTGACGCCCTCCCCCTCCCTGACCACCGAGGTGGGGCGGAAGATCCTGGCCGAGTTCCCGGACACCACCGGCTCTCTGGGCTGCGCCATCAGTGAGGCGGTGGAGTGCGCCGTCGCCACGCCCAACACCCGCTATGTGCTGGGCAGCGTGCTCAACCAGGTGCTGCTGCACCAGTCCGTCATCGGTCTGGAGACGAAGGCGGCGCTGGACAAGTACGGCATCAAGCCCGATGTCATCATCGGCTGCGCCGGCGGCGGCTCCAATCTGGGCGGCCTGATCTCTCCCTTCGTGGGCGAGATGCTGCGGGGCGAGGCGGACTACCGCATCATCGCGGTGGAGCCGGCGTCCTGCCCCAGCCTGACCCGCGGCGTTTTCAAGTATGATTTCTGCGACACCGGCAAGATCTGCCCCATGGCCAAGATGTACACGCTGGGCAACGGCTTCATCCCCTCCGCCAACCACGCCGGCGGCCTGCGGTACCACGGCATGAGCAGCATCGTCTCTCAGCTGTACCACGACGGCTATCTGGAGGCACGCAGCGTGGAGCAGACCGCCGTGTTCGAGGCGGCGGAGTTCTTCGCCCGGTGCGAGGGCATCCTGCCCGCACCGGAGAGCAGCCACGCCATCCGGGCGGCCATCGACGAGGCGGTGAAGTGCAAGGAGAGCGGCGAGGCCAAGAACATCGTCATCGGTCTGACCGGCACCGGCTACTTCGACATGGTGGCCTACGGCAAGTACAACGACGGCGAGATGAGCGACATCATCCCCACGGACGAGGATCTGGCACGTGGCTTCGCCACCATCCCCAGCTTCCCCGGCAACGAGTAAGAGAATATGTGAATACAGGAAAAAGACCGCCTTCGGCGGTCTTTTTCCGCTGAAAACTTGACAAGCGCGGGGCGGACGGGTACAATATCAAGTTGCAACACCCTATATAAAACAAAGGAATGGTATGAAGCTATGGCTAAGGATCAGAGAAATGTGGAAGCGATCACTCCCATGGAGGAGGATTTCGCCAAGTGGTATACGGATATCTGCCTGAAGGCGGAGCTGGTGGACTATGCGTCCGTGAAGGGCTTTCTGATCCTGCGACCTTATGGCTATGCCATCTGGGAAAATATCCAGAAGTACATGGACGCGGAGTTCAAAAAGACCGGCCATGTGAACGTGGCCATGCCGGTTCTCATCCCCGAGAGCCTGCTGAAAAAAGAGGGCGAGCTGGTGGCCGGCTTCGCGCCGGAGGTGGCGTGGGTCACCCACGGCGGCAGCGAGCAGCTGGAGGAGCGTCTGGCCTTCCGCCCCACGTCCGAGACGATGTTCTGCGACCACTGGAGCCACGTGCTGCACAGCTACCGTGAGTTGCCCATGCTGTACAACCAGTGGTGCTCCGTCATCCGCTGGGAAAAGACCACCCGCCCGTTCCTGCGCAGCCGCGAGTTCTGGTGGCAGGAGGGTCACACCATCCACGAAACGGCGGCCGAGGCCGAGGCCGAGACGGAGCAGCAGCTGAACTGCTACGCCGACGTGTGCAAAAACGCGCTGGCCATGCCCGTGGTGAAGGGCCGCAAGACCGATAAGGAGAAGTTCGCCGGCGCCGAGGCTACCTACACCATCGAGTGCATGATGAAGGATCACAAGGCGCTGCAATCCGGCACCAGCCACTTCTTCGGCGACAAGTTCTCCCGCGCCTACGACGTGACGTTCACCGGCCGGGACAACACCCTGCAATACCCGTTCCAGACCAGCTGGGGCGCGTCCACCCGGCTCATCGGTGCCATCATCATGACCCACAGCGACAACCACGGTCTGGTGCTGCCCCCGGTCATCGCCCCCACGCAGGTGGTGGTCATTCCCATCGCCCAGCACAAGGAGGGCGTGCTGGAGGCCGCCGCCGCCCTGCGCGACCGTCTCAGCGCCGCAGGCATCCGCGTCAGCATGGACGACAGCGACCAGTCCGCCGGCTGGAAGTTCGCCCAGTACGAGATGAAGGGCGTGCCCCTGCGTGTGGAGATCGGCCCCAAGGACATGGAGAAGGGTCAGTGCTGCATCGCCCGCCGCGACACCGGTGAAAAGACCTTCGTGCCCCTGACGGAGCTGGAGAACACCGTGAAGCAGCTGCTGCAGGACGTCCACGACAACCTGTACGCCATGGCGGAGAAGAATCTGGAGGACAACACCTTCGATATGACCTCCTGGGAGGAGGTCAGGGAGATGGCGCAGGGCAAGGGCGGCTTCGCCCGCACCAAGTGGTGCGGCAGCCTGGAGTGCGAGCTGGCCATGAAGGAAAAGGCCGGCGTGTCCAGCCGCTGCATGCCGCTGAAGCAGTCCGGCACCGAGGGAAAGTGCGTCATGTGCGGCAAGCCCGCCACCACGGACATCTACTGGGGCGTGGCGTATTAAAATAGCAAAAAAGAACCGCCTTCCGGCGGTTCTTTTTATTTACAGCTCCTTGATAAAACAGCGGCGGCGCTTGTGCTGCTCCGTCTGGAAGTCCTTCCACTGGGATTGCACCTTGTCGTTCAGCTCCAGCATGGGGCCCGTCTCCGCCTGCTTGATGCCCAGCTTGTGGCAGCCCTTCATGGCCTTGCTGAGGATAACGGCGTTGACACCCTTCTTCTGATAGTCCGGATGGACGGCGATCAGCAGCAGATCCACGGTGTCGTTCTTCCGGAACGCCTTCAGCACGTCCACCCAGCCGGTGGGCATGAGGCGTCCGCGGTTCTTCTGCAAAGCGGCAGCCAGGCTGGGTGCGCCCACGCCGAAGGCCACCAGCCGGTTCTTCTCGTCCATGACGAAGCAGGTGGTGTTCGGGTTGATCAGCGGCGCGAACTTGGCAGAATACTTCCGTATCTGCCGCTCGCCCAGCTCCACCGTGCCGTACAGCGGCGCGTAGGCCACGTTCACCAGCTCGAAAAACGGCTTCAGCAGCGGCAGATAGGCCAGGCGGTTCTTCGCCTCATGGATGTGCAGATGGTGGCGCTTGAGGACGAAATCGGAGATCTTCTCCCAGCGCTGGATGGTAGCCTCGTCCGTGGGGACGGTGATCAGCTCCTCGATCCAGTCCACGTCCTTGCCGTAGCCCAGCGCAGTCATGTGGTCGATGTAGTAGGGGTAGTTATAGTATGTAAAGAAGCAGCTGCGGCGGTCGAAGCCCTCCACCAGCATACCCTCCCGATCCATGTCGGTAAAGCCCAGCGGCCCGTGGACGGCGGTGCAGCCCAGCTGCCGCGCCCAGTCCTCCACCACGGCGAACAGGGCGGCAGACACCTCCCGGTCGTCGATAAAGTCCACCTGCGTGAAGCGCAGGCGGTTGGCGCCCCATTTGTCGTTGGCCTTGCGGGAATAGATAGCGCCGATGCGCCCCACGATATCGCCATCCCGCTCCGCCAGCCAGCACCGGGCGTCGCAATACTCGAAGGCCGGGTTCTTGCTGCGATCCCAGTCGGACAGATCGTCGTCGTAGGTGGCGGGGACGAACTGGGGCACGCCCTCATACAGCCGGTTGGGGTAGTCCACAAATTTTCGCAGCTGCGCCTTTGTCGTTACTTCCACGATAGAAACCATAGGGAACCTCCTGCTCCAACACATAACAGTGACAGTGTACGCCTTTTTCAGACAAATTGCAAGACCTGCAAAAATAAGTGGCGCGGCGGTGCGGAATATGGTACAATAGGGGTTGAAAATCAAAACGCGGGAGGCGCGGGATACTATGGAATTGCAGTGGTATGACATCCGGGAGCTGACAGAGGACGCGGCGCTGGCCGTGATGGGCATGATGGACGAGACGCGGCGGCGGCGGGTGGCCGACATCGCCGGTGAGGACGACAGAAAGCGCACTATCGCCGGGGAGTTGCTGGCGCGGCAGATGCTGGCGGCGCGGCTGGGCTGCCCGGAGAAGGATGTCCCCCTCAGCTGGGACGAGTTGGGCAAGCCCTCTGTGGAACGAGAGGGCGTCTACGTGTCCGTGAGCCATTCCGGTGCGTGGGCGGTGTGCGTCACGGCGGACGCGCCGGTGGGCGTGGACGTGGAGGTGGTGCGCTCTGCGCAGGAGAAGTTCATGCGCCGGGTGTGCAGCCAGCAGGAGATGGCCTGCATCCGCCCCGGCGACGACGGCGACTGCCGCCGCTTCTGGGAGATCTGGACGGCCAAGGAAGCGCTGTTCAAGCTGACGGGCAAGGGGCCCCTGCTGAAGCTGAGCCGTTTTGCCCTGCCGGAGCGCGTGGCGCTGGACTACATGGAGAAAAACGGCTGCGCCCTGACGGTGGCCGCCGAGATTTTGTGAAAAATTTTGCAAAGTTTGCAAAAAGGTCTTTTCAGAACGGGTTTCTTTTGGTACAATAGTCCCGTAAGAAAGCGCCGCCGGATATGCGCGGCGATTTGAGGACGGACAGAGGAGGTTCGCTTTTTATGATCCGAGTCGGTATCATCGGCTGCGGCAAGATCGCACAGGTGCGCCATCTGCCTGAGTATGCAGCCAACCCCAACGCCGAGATCGTGGCGTTCTACGACAAGAACATGACCCGCGCCCAGGACATGGCCGCGAAATACGGCGGGAAGGTCTACAACAGCTTCTATGAGCTGGTGGACGATCCCAACGTGGACGCGGTATCTATATGCGTGGAGAACCGCAGCCATGCGGAGATCTGCACGGCGGCGCTGTATGCGGGCAAGCATGTGCTGGTGGAAAAGCCCATGGCCATCACGCTGGCGGAGTGCGAGTCCATGGTGGCCGCCGCGGAGCGCAACAGCCGCCACCTGATGGTGGGGCACAACATGCGCTTCGATCCGGTGCACCGCAAGGCCAAGCAGCTGCTGGACAGCGGCATCATCGGCGATGTGATCACCTTCCGCAGCGTATACGGCAACTCCGGGCCGGAGGGCTGGTCGGAGGATCGTGACGCGTGGTTCTTCGACAAGAACAAGGCGGCCATGGGCGCCCTGTCCGACATGGGCATCCACAAGGTGGATCTGATCCAGTACCTGCTGGGTCAGAAGGTCATCGAGACAACGGCCAAGGTGGTCACGCTGAACAAGCGCGACGCGGAGGGCAAGCTCATCAGCGTGGACGACAACGCCCTGTGCATCCTGAAGATGTCCGGCGGCGCGCTGGGCACCATGGCGGCCAGCTGGACGGTGTACGGCCACGAATGCCAGTCCACCGTGCTCTACGGCACCAGGGGTCTGATGATGATCTACAGCGAGCCCTCTGCGCCCATCATCGTCAGCGATCTGGAGGGCAACCGCACCAGCTTCGCCTTCGACACCACCTCCGAAAAGTCCGGTGTCATCGACGAGTTCGTGGACGCGCTGGTACATGACCGTGATCCGGAGGTGTCCGGCAAGGAGGCGCTGACCACCATGCGCACCATTTTCGGCAGCATCCGCTCGTCCGACATTGCGCGGCCTGTGGCGGTGAACACCGACTTCGTGACCCATATCTGAGAGTTCTGAGCACACGGGGCGGGCGTAAGCCCGCCCCGTTTTAACAGGAGGTAGCACATGTATCGTATCGGTATTGATCTGGGCGGCACCAATATTGCCGCCGGTGTGGTGGATGAATCGCAGCACATCGTGGCGGAGGTCAGCGTACCCACCGGCGCGGAGCGCGGCGCAGAAGCGGTGGTGGCGGACATCTGCCGGGCGGCGGAGCTGGCCATGGCCAGGGCGGGCATCACGGCGGCGCACTGCGCCAGCATCGGCATCGGCTCCCCCGGCACCTGCGACGGCAGCCGCGGCGTGGTGGTGCGGGCGTACAATCTGGGTTGGTTCAACGTACCCGTGTGCGACATGGTGACGGCGCGGCTGGGGCTTCCCTGCCGGCTCAGCAACGACGCCAACTGCGCAGCGCTGGCGGAGACGGTGGCGGGCGCCGCCGTGGGCTGCCGCAATATGGTGCTGGTGACGCTGGGCACCGGCGTGGGCGTGGGCATCGTGTCCGACGGCAAGCTGCTGGAGGGCGTAGGCGGCACCGGCGCCGAGGCGGGACACGCCATACTGGTGCTGGACGGTGAGCCGTGCACCTGCGGACGTAAAGGCTGCTGGGAGGCCTACGGCTCCGCCACTGCCCTGATCCGGCAGGGACGGCGGGCAGCTCTGGCGCATCCGGAGTCACTTCTGGCGCGCTGCGGCGACGCTCTCACCGCCAAGGACGTGTTTGACGCGGCGGACGGCGGCGATGAGACGGCGCAGGCGGTGCTGGCGCAGTATTACGTCTATGTGGCCGCAGGCGTCACCGATCTGGTGAACATTCTGGGGCCGGAGATGGTGCTCATCGGCGGCGGCATCAGCCGTCAGGGCGAGCGGCTGCTCTCTCCCGTGCGGGAGTATGTGGCAGCCAATTGCTTCGGCGGTCACGACAGGCTTCCGCCGGTGATCGAGGCCGCCCGGCTGGGCAACGAAGCGGGCATCATCGGCGCCGCGGCGCTGTAATATAAAAAAAGAACGTCCCCACGGGGACGTTCTTTTTTATGGGAATACCGCATAATTGGACAAGAGAGATTTGCGAGCAAATTTTGCGTACTGACGAGGCGCGGTTTCGCAGCAATACTTGCCGTATTGCAAGAAATCGCAACAAAGTCAGGGTGCAAAATTTCCGCAAAGCGCCGCCGCTTCAATTGTGCGGTGTTGCCTTATATCAGTCAATAGTACGCACAAAGCTCATGCCGCTTTTCTGCATGTGTACATCCAGCCGGACGCGGTCGCCGCGGATGTAGCTGCGGGTGTACTCGTAAATGCGCCCGTCCTCCGTGCGGGTGAGCCGCTGGTGGAAGAAGGCGCAGCTGCCCGGCTCCACCCCCAGCAGCATAGAGCGGTGGTCGTCCAAAATCACCGCCTCATAGCTCTCGTCAGCGGCAAAGGGGACGATGCCCACATGGTACAGCAGGCTGTAAAAGCTGTGGGTCTGGAGCATGTCGCGGGTCAGGTTCGGGTAGATATACTGGGGATAGTAGCTGGTCTCCAGGATCAGCGGCTCGCCGTCCACGTTGCGGACGCGGGTGAAGCAGTACACCGGCGTGCCCTCCCGCAGCTCCATCTTCTTGCAGATGGCCGCGCCGGGAACCTCCACCGCGAAGTCCACCAGCGTGGAGGAAGGCACCTTGCCCATGGAGGACACCTCCGTGGTGAAGGAGTAGCGAACGCCGCGGCGGTTGGTAGCGGGGTCGGCCACGAAGGTGCCGCGGCCGCGCTTGCGCACCACCAGCCCCTCGTCCTCCAGCTCGCCGATGGCCTGACGGACGGTATTGCGGCTGATGCTCAGGCAGCGGCACAGCTCCGCCTCGCTGGGCAGCAGCGCCCCCACCGCCAGAACGCCGGTGGAGATGTTGCGCTTGATGATGCCCACCAGCTGTGCGTACAGAGGAATATCGCTGTCCAGCGACAGCGCGGTATGTAGAATCGGGTTCTGTTCCATGATCGGGTTCCTTTCCCTTGCGGTAAGTTGTACCTATTGTACCATACGATCCGGCGGAATGGTAGGGGGTCACAAAAATTTTTTATCACCCTGTCGGTTTTCCCCCACCTCGCAGGGCGGTACGCAAACAGCGCCGCTGATGCGGCGCTGTTTGCGGAACAAAAAGAAGGAAAACCTTTCGGTAATAAGCGAAATTACTTGTGGTCGACGCTGTACATGTGCTCGATCAGGCACAGCACCTTGTCGGAGTAGCCCATCTCGTTATCGTACCAGCTGACCACCTTCACAAAGGTGTCGGTCAGGGCGATGCCGGCCTTGGCATCAAAGATGGAGGTGTGGGTGTCGCCCAGGAAATCGGAGGAGACAACGTCCTCGTCGGTGTAGGCCAGAATGCCCTTCAGCTCGTTCTCGCTGGCCTTCTTCATGGCGGCGCAGATGTCCGCATAGGAGGCGGGCTTGCTGAGGTTCACGGTCAGATCCACCACGGACACGTCCAGCGTGGGAACGCGCATGGACATACCGGTCAGCTTGCCGTTCAGGGACGGAATGACCTTGCCCACAGCCTTGGCAGCGCCGGTGGAGCTGGGGATGATGTTGCCGGAGGCCGCGCGGCCGCCGCGCCAGTCCTTCAGGGACACGCCGTCCACGGTCTTCTGGGTGGCGGTGGTGGAGTGTACGGTGGTCATCAGGCCGTCGGTGATGCCGAAGTTATCGTGCAGCACCTTGGCGATGGGAGCCAGGCAGTTGGTGGTGCAGCTGGCGTTGGACACGAACTGCATGTCGCTGGTGTAGGTGTTCTCGTTGACGCCGCAGACGAACATGGGGGTGTCGTCCTTGGAGGGCGCGGACATGATCACGTGCTTGGCGCCGGCGGCGATATGACCGGCGGCCTTCTCCTTGGTCAGGAACAGACCGGTGGACTCGATGACGTACTCAGCGCCCACCTTGGCCCAGGGCAGGTTGGCGGGGTCGCGCTCGGCGAACACGGGGATGGACTTGCCATTGACCACGATGTTGCTGCCCTCGGCGGAGACGGTGCCCTTGAACTTACCGTGCATGGTATCGAACTTCAGCATATACGCCAGATAATCGGCGGGGCAGAGATCATTGATGCCCACAATCTCGATGTTGGGGTGATCCATGCAGCAGCGCATGACCATACGACCGATACGGCCAAACCCGTTGATACCGACTTTAATACTCATAAAACATCTTCCTCTCTGATGGAATATCCTAAATGTATGGTATGTTTAGAATTATATGCACTTCCACAGCAAAATGCAAGCCTTTTTTCAAAACTTTTTAATTTTCACGGAAATTTGACAAATTGCTTGTATTTTTACGTTTCGTCTGGTATGATGTGGCTACACAGGGGACAGTTGGCACGGTTGGCGGCGGCGAAAGGCTGGCATGCTGACCGTAGAAGGAGGCGACGGCATGGAGGAACTGACCCAGCGGGAGAAGCTGCTGTTTGAGAGATTGCCTCTGGCCGCCATGCAGCTGCGCACGGCCTTGGGCGGCATTTACTTCGGCGCCCGGAGGCTGGCCACGCCGGAGGAGCGGGAAAACGACCCGGAGCTGGACAGGAACGCTGCGGTGCTTTACCGCAGCTATTATCAGCTTTTGCGGCTGGCCAAGGATCTGGAGTCCGTGGAGCTGCTGGGGCGCGAGGAGCCGCTGCCCCGGGAAAATCTGGATCTACTGGTATGGCTGGATGAGATCATCCGGGAATGCCAGGTACCCTTCGAGCTGAAGGGCGTAACGCTGGAGCTGCTGTGCAGCGAGCGCTACGTCATCACCGCGGTGAACAAGCGCTGGCTGGAGCAGGCCGTATGGCACCTGCTGTCCAATGCGCTGGCCGCCTGCGGCAAGGGTGGCCGGGTAACGGTGACGCTGCTGGCGCAGCGCGCCCATGTGCTCATCAAGGTGACGGACAACGGCCGGGGCATACCGCCGGAGCAGCAGGACATGCTGCGGACATGGCATCTGCGCCCCGTGACGCCGGAGTATCTCACCGGCGGTCTGGGCATCGGCCTGCCGGTGGTGCATCAAGTGATGAAGCTCCACGGCGGCCAGATGCTGCTGGACAGCAAGGAGGGCACCGGCACCACCGTAACGCTGGCGCTGCCGGCGGAGCGGACATCCGCCGTGCTCCACGAGCCAACCATCGAGTACCACGGCGGCTTCCAGCGGGCGCTGGTGGAGCTGGCGGGCGCACTGCCGGCGGAGGCGTATCTCATTAAGCAGCTTGACCAATGACATTCCGGGCGGAGGGACGACTCCTTCCGCCCTGTACCATCGATTGACAAGGGCAAGCCTGTTGATCGATGGTACCATCGATCAACAAGGGCAGACACGGTTTTGACGGGCAGAAATGCGCCCATACTGCGTCAAGCCCCTTGACAATACGGCAAGTATTCTCTGCGGGTCTTTTCTTGTCTGGACACATTTCTGCTCCGGCAAAACTGCCCCGCACCTGCCAGCGATGGGTTTTCGTGTGATTTTTGGTTTTTGAGCCGCAGGCTTGCTAGCGCAAGCCAAGGCGAAAAGGGCAAAAAGCGCCGGAAAGACATGCTGGCAGGCGTGTTTGCCCTTGTTAATCGATGGTATCCTTTCCACATTTTGCATGTTTTATTCGGAGCGATCACTATGAGCGAAAAGAAAAAGGTGCTGGTGGCCATGTCCGGCGGCGTGGACAGCTCTGCCGCCGCCGCGCTGCTGGTGCAGCAGGGCTATCAGTGCGACGGAGCCATGCTGAAGCTGGCGCCCAACGAGGACAGCCGCTGCTGCTCCGCCGACGATGCGGAGGACGCGCGGCAGGCGGCCACCCGGCTGGGTATGCGCTTTTATGTGTTCAACGAGACGGCGCGGTTCCGGCGCTGCGTCATGGACAAATTCGTGGCGGAGTACGGCGCGGGCCGCACGCCCAACCCCTGCATCGACTGCAACCGGGAGCTGAAATTCGGCGCGCTGCTGGACAGGACGCTGACGCTGGGCTACGACTATATCGCCACCGGCCACTATGCGCGGGTGGACTTTGATGCGGCCAGCGGACAATACCGGCTGCTGCGGGGCGCGGAGCGTCGCAAGGATCAGAGCTATGTGCTCTATCAGCTGACCCAGCGGCAGCTGGCGCACCTGCTGCTGCCGGTGGGCGACTACGACAAGCCCGCCATCCGGGACAAGGCGCGGCAGGCCGGGCTGGACAACGCAGACAAGGGCGACAGTCAGGATATCTGCTTCGTGCCGGACGGAGACTATGTGGGCTTCCTGCGGCGGGAGGGTCTGCCGCTGACGCCCGGCGACTTCGTGGACAGGGACGGACGCGTTCTGGGGCGGCACAAGGGACTTCCCTGCTACACCGCCGGCCAGCGGAAGGGGCTGGGCGTAGCCGCCGGGAAGCATGTGTACGTTCTGTCCAAGAACGGCGCGGACAACACCATCCTGCTGGGCGACGACGCGGAGCTGTACGCCTCCTCCCTGCTGGCCTCCCATGTGAACTGGATCAGCGGCGAGACGCCCGCCCAGCCGGTGCGCTGCGCCGCCAAGACCCGATACAGCCAGACGGAGGCGCCCTGCACCGCCTATCCCCTGCCGGACGGCGGGCTGCGGGTGGTGTTCGACCAGCCCCAGCGTGCCATCACGCCGGGACAGGCCGTGGTGCTGTACGACGGAGACGTGGTGCTGGGCGGCGGCACCATCGAAAAAAGCGAATAAATATCCCCCGGCCTAGCCAGGGGTATTTCTTAGACGGGCGAAGCCCTATGTTACCAGCCACGCCCCATGCGGCGTTAGTACGACTTGCCATTTGCATAGGCTGTCCTACCCACACCGGTATAAGTCCGGCACCTTTTCATTCTTATATAGCCGTCATCCCTAACACTTATGCTTTTTCTTCTGCCTAATTATCTCAACAGCAATCTTTACTTCTATCACACAACTTGCTAAACTGTTTCTGCCACTTCATTCTTGAATGGCCTCCCTTTGTTTTGTAGTTTGCAGTTGCCAGACCGCATCTCTACTATAACAGAGGGAGTTTTATTTTTCCTCATCGGCAGCAGCCTCTTTTGAGCCACTCGCCCAGCGAGTGGTTTTCGGGATACAAAAGGCATCCCCCGGCATGTACCGGGGGATGCGGTGCGTTATGGGGGACTGTCTCACTCAGTGACGGTGAGGGTGAGGGTGGGGTGCATGAGGGGGTCAAAGGTGGCGAGGACGCGGTCTCCCTCCACGATATATTCGCTCCACAGGCGAATCTCGGCGCAGCGCTGCACCCGGTAAAGGGTGATGCTGTGGATAGGCGTGGGTTCGGAGTAGGCTTGGTCGCGGCAGTAGACATCGGTACTCTCGTCGCCGCGGAAGACGACGCAGAGGTTGTCACACTGGAGCACACCGGGTATGTCGCAGCTGCCGGTGTAAACGTTCTTGCGCAGCTGGCCGTGGAAGGAAACGGGAACGGTCTCGATGGCAGAATCGAGCGGGCTGGCATGGTACAGGCCGGTGCCGTCGAAGTCGATGGCCACGCCCCTGTCCCGGCAGGCGAAAATAAGTACGGCGGTGAACAGCAGCAGGATGGGAAGCCAGGCCTTGCGGGATGTCCATATCTGTCGCATGGGGAGTCCTCCTTTACAGTGTTGTACCTGCTGCAAGTATACCATCAGGCGGGGAGAAAATCAACAAAAAAACGCGGCACAGTGTGCCGCGTTTTTATTCGCTTAAAAGTGCGTTTCCACGAACTTGTTGAACTTTTTCACGTCCATCTCGTCCTTGTAGGTGTTCTTGAAGCGCTTCACCGTCTCGCTGTTGTACTGCACCAGCGCGCGATACTTCAGCATACCGGCCACCAGACCCACGCCGCCGCAGATGTAGCCCCACGGCTCGGACTTGGTGCAGGTATACGCCAGCACCGCCAGCAGCAGCAGCGAGATCACCACACCGGCGATCTGCTTTTTGGGGTGGATGCGATCCACGGCCTCCTGCGTCACCACGCCCTCCTGCACCATGGCCTTGGCGAACTGCTTCTGGACACCGAACAGGCTGGCCGCCTGCAGCATCATGGGTGCCACCACGAAGAACGCAAAAAACGTATCGACTACGCCGATGATCAAAATACCGAAATCTCCCATTTTCTCCCTTACTCCTCCTGTGCAGACTGGTTTTTGAATATGATGCGCATATCGCTTCGCGCCGTGGCGTACAGCATGTGGCTGTAGCACAGCGAGAATTCCACAATGTCGCCCACCTGCAAGCGCCGGGGGCAGTCCTCCACATCCACGATGCAGTGGTCGGAGGAGCCGCCGATGACCGTCAGCCCCGGCTCCCGGGGGATCAGGCTCTCCAGCTCGCCCACGTCGGCGCGTCCCAGCGCCAGGATCGCCCGGCGGCGGATGCCCCGATCTTCATAGACGGGCTTGCGGCCAAAGGCGTCAATGGCGAATTCCCCGATGGGATAGGTGGGCTTGTCCTTGACCTCCACCACCTCGGCGCGCAGCGTCAGCGCGTCCATGCGCAGATAGTCCATGTCGCGGATGCCCCAATCCACCTGCAAGTCCTTGCCCAGCAAGATGGCCTCCCCGATGCGCAGGTGGTTCACCCCGGCGGGCATGGTGCCCCAGTGTACCAGCGTGAAGGAGCTGGTGGCACCGCCGGAGACGATCTCCAGCTTCCGCCCGATGCGCTGCTCCACCTGCCGCGCCAGCCCCACAAGCTCGTTCATCTTCTCCGGCGTGGGCTTGGTGGAGCCGTAGCAGGTCAGATTGACGCCGATACCCGCCAGCTGCACATGGGGCAGGTCGCGCTCCACGCGCTCGCACACGTCCACAAGCTCCCTTTTATCCCAGAAGCCCTCCCGCAGGTCGCCCAGATCGGTCATGACGATAACGCGGTGGGTCTTGTTCTGCCGGAGGCACTCCTCCTCCAGCGCCAGCAGCGTAGGCCACTCGCTTTGCAGAGACGTTTCGCACAGTGCCACCACGTCGGGCAGTTCCGTCAGTCCGGGGATGCGGATCAGCAGCCACGGTCCCGGCACACCGGCGGCGCGGCACTTGGCCACCTGCTCCAGTCGGCTGGTGCCCAGCTCCGCCGCTCCGGCAGCGCGCAGCACACGCGCCGCCTCCGGCAAGCCGTCCACACCCTTTACCACGCCGCACACGCGGATGCCCATTCCGCGGCATCGGGAGATCACGGCGTCCGCGTTGCTCCGCAGAAGTGCCAGATCAAATTCCAATTGGGGATACTGCCGCACAGCGACACCTCCTGTTTATGTTCCATACGAATTAAATTTAATTTCAATAGAAATACAATAGCAATATTGTATCACAAGTCCGGCAGTTTGTCACACCTTTTCGCAAAATTCCCCCTGCTTGTTTGCCCCGGGCAAAAAAAGAAAGCCCCGCAGGGCTTTCTTTTTTGATGTACGGATGTCTTACTTGGCAGCCATAGCCTTGTTGGCCTCAGCCATTTCCTGGAAGATGCCAGCGTGCTTCTTGGCAACGATGGCACGGATGACCAGCAGAGTGGCGACCATCAGGATGCAGGCAATGACCAGGCAGATGACCACGTTCTGGATCAGACCGGCCAGAATGAAGCTGACGAAGGTCACGCCGGCCACAGTCAGGGCGTAGGGGATCTGGGTGAACACGTGGTTCAGGTGGTAGCAGTGCGCACCGGCAGAAGCCATGATGGTGGTATCGGAGATGGGGGAGCAGTGGTCGCCCATAACGCCGCCGGCGCAGGCAGCCGCCAGACCGATGGTGCACAGGGTGGGCTGCACGTCATAGTTGAAGACCTGGACAACGATGGGAGCCATGATGCCGATGGTGCCCCAGGAGGTACCGGTGGCGAAGCCGATGGCAGCGCCGATGATGAAGATCACAGCGGGCAGGAACTTGGCCAGATCGCCGGCGCCGGACATGGCGTTGACGACGAAGTCGGCGGAGTTCATGCCGTAGCGGGTCAGACCGCACAGCGTCCACGCGAAGGTCAGGATCAGGATGGGGGAGATCATCTGGATGAAGCCGTTGGGAACGGACTCGAAGGACTTCTCGAAGCCGATGGAGCCGCGCAGCCAGAAGTAGATGAACGTGAACACCAGAGCCAGCATGGAGCCGATGGCCAGGCCGGCGCCGGAGGAAGCGTTGGAGAACGCGCCCATGAAGTCGCCCACATACTCGCTCTCGGCATCATAGTAGCCGCCGGTGTAGATCAGACCCACGATGCAGGTGACGATCAGCACGATAACGGGCAGCAGCAGATCCAGCACGGAGGACTTGCCCTTGGAGCCGGTCTCGTAATCGTCAGCGCCGGCGAAGGGACGCTCGGGGGTGGTGAACAGGTCGTTCTTGACCTGGGCGTTGTACTCGTGGGTCAGCATGGTGCCGTAGTCGATGTTCAGGATGGAGATGACCACGATCATCAGCAGGGTCAGCAGGCAGTAGTAGTTCCAGGGGATCTGCTTGATGAACATCTCAATGCCGCTGACGTTCTCGGAGTTGACGTAGCCGGACACGGCGGCAGCCCAGGAGGACACGGGAGCGATCATGCAGACGGGAGCAGCCGTGGAGTCGATGACGTAGGCCAGCTTCGCGCGGGAAATGTGATGGCTCTCGGTGACGGGACGCATAACGGCGCCCACGGTCAGGCAGTTGAAGTAGTCGTCGATGAAGATCAGGACGCCCAGCAGCATGGTCATCAGCTGTGCGCCGGCACGGGTCTTAACGGCTTTCTTCGCCCAGCGGCCGAAGGCCTCGGAGCCGCCGGTCTTGTTCATCAGGTCCACCATGATGCCCAGAACCACCAGGAATACGATGATGGCGATGTTGCCGGCATCAGAAACGGTGGTGACGATACCGTTGTTGCCCTCGACCAGCTGCACCAGCGTCTCCCAGGGAGCGTAGTTGCTGACCAGCAGAGCACCAACGAGGCAGCCCAGGAACAGAGAGGAATAGACTTCCTTACTGATCAGAGCCAGAACGATGGCCACGATGGGGGGCAGCAGGGACCAGAAGGTACCTGCGAACGGGGTGGTGGCACCCTCGATCAGAATGGGAGCGTCCTTATAGCTGATGCCCAGTACGACCAGCAGCACGATAAAGACACCCAGCGCAACGAAATACGCTATCTTTGTGCTTTTCTTTTCCATGTGTGTGATTTACCTCCTCACAAATTGGTGGCATGATGCCATCCGCCGGCGCAAGCAGGCGCACCTGCTCCCGCTGACTGTTGTATCATACCCTTGCGCTAAGAAATTGTCAAGTTCTTAACACCATGTTCCACTTTTTTAACAAATTGTGAACTCGCTTTTCGTCGTTTTTACAATAGAACCAGGGGCATCACACGGAAATAATTGGCTGCAAGCCTTGAAAACACGCGGCTTTGCGCAAAAAAGGCGCCGGCGCTTACGCACCGGCGTCTTTATACAGATATCGTTAATTTTCCGTTAAGTACCGTTTAGAAGAAGAACTCCTTGATCTGGCCGTACAGGATCAGGATCATGCACAGCGGGGTGATGAACTTCA
>OLFZ01001244.1_pt1 | contig 22994 bp, 17 predicted proteins | sample 1604861 | NCBI WGS metagenome assembly OLFZ01 (sample SAMEA3888895, study PRJEB22519) | human gut metagenome | biome: human gut; feature: human-associated habitat; material: faeces | place: Denmark | collected 2011 | reverse complement strand
ATCGTTTCGGCACGAAAATACCGCCCTTCAACCTTCGAGTCGGTAGTAGGACAACGCGCTTTGACTACTACCTTAAAGAATGCTATCGCCACAGGCAAACTGGCACACGCTTATCTGTTCTGCGGTCCGCGTGGCGTTGGAAAGACGACGTGTGCACGTATTTTTGCCAAAACCATCAACTGCATGAGTCCCACTGCAGAGGGAGAGGCTTGTAACCAATGCGAATCGTGTACAGCATTCAACGAACAGCGTTCATACAATATTCACGAGTTGGATGCTGCATCCAATAATTCCGTAGACGATATCCGGCAATTGGTAGAACAGGTACGTATCCCGCCCCAGATAGGCAAATACAAGGTATACATCATTGACGAGGTGCACATGTTGTCGGCTTCCGCTTTCAACGCTTTTCTGAAAACATTGGAAGAACCTCCCCGCCATGCCATATTTATCCTTGCCACTACTGAAAAGCATAAGATATTGCCAACCATCTTGTCGCGTTGCCAGATATACGACTTCAACCGCATCAGTGTGGAAGATACCGTAGCACATCTGGCCTATGTAGCCTCCAAAGAAGGTATTACCGCCGAACCGGAGGCACTGAACGTCATCGCACTGAAAGCTGACGGTGGTATGCGCGACGCCTTGTCCATATTCGATCAGGTAGTGAGTTTTACCGGCGGACACATCACCTACCAAAGCGTAATCGAAAATTTGAATGTACTGGATTACGAGTACTACTTTAAACTGACCGACCATTTTCTTGAGAACAAAGTCGGCGATGCCCTATTACTGCTGAATGATGTATTGAGCAAAGGATTCGACGGCAGCCATTTCATCACCGGGCTATCCTCGCATTTCCGCGATTTGCTGGTAAGTAAAGATCCCGCCACTCTTCCCCTGCTTGAAGTGGGAGCAAGCATACGGCAACGTTATCAAACGCAGGCACAAAAATGCCCGTTACCCTTCCTTTACCGCGCCATGAAATTGTGCAATGACTGTGATTTAAACTATCGCGCCAGCAAAAACAAGCGATTGCTGGTAGAGCTCACTTTAATACAGGTGGCACAAATAACTGCCGAAGGAGACGACATAGCTAATGGGCACAGCCCTAAACAAGTCATAAAACCTATATTTACACAGCCTGCAGCCACCCAACAGCCACAGGCTACTCCCGCTGTACCCCGGCCGCAAGCACCCGTCATAGCTAAACCGCAAGCAGTTCCTACCGTTGCTCCCTCCACCGGCACTACCGCCACAACAGCAAATACTGCTTCGCACGCCACCTCTACCTCCATCTTGCTGGCACAAGGCAAAGAAGAAAAGAAAATTCCGGTTATAAAAATGTCAGGACTTGGCGTATCCATTAAACGCCCGAAAGCCGAGGAAGAGGTAAAAAATACGGCTACAGCCACTATCACACCACAAACAGCACAACCGGAAGAGGACTACATCTTCAATGAAAGAGACATAAACTACTATTGGCAAGAGTATGCAGGACGTATGCCCAAAGAACAAGTAGCCATTGCCAAACGCATGCAGAATATGCACGTCACTCTACTAAATGCCACTACTTTTGAAGCTGTCGTAGATAATGAAATTGTGGCTAAAGAATTTATCTCAATGACTCCCCAATTACAAGAGTACCTACGTACCCGCCTGAAAAACCGCAAGGTAACCATGAGTGTACGTATCAGCACTCCCACTGAGAAAGTCCGCGCGTATGGCCGTGTTGAAAAATTCCAAATGATGGTTCAGAAAAACAATGCTCTTTTACAATTGAAAGACGAATTCGGATTGGAACTTTACTAAGCATTATAAGTAAAGAGGCTCAATATTCACATACACGTCACAACTTATTGAAAATAAAAGCATTATATTTTATTTTACATATCGCTTTTTATGTTTATTTTTGCCAATAATAGACAAACAAAGCAAACAATGAGAAAAGACGTTGCCGTATTAATGGTGCTGTGGGTGATGTGTATACCATACGCTACCTTTATATGTGCCTCAGCCACTCCGAACAAATTAGATACGCTGAAAGCTTTTCTTCGAAAAAAAATACTTTACGATGAATACGTACCGATAGACAGCGTCATTTGCTGGAGCGAAAACATCCTACCGGTCATCAAGACAAACAATCGGAATGACGAAAACTACTTTTTGCTGCAACTGCAACTTGCCAATGCCTATACATTACGAGGCGACATCAGCCTCGCCATAGACCGGGCACGACTAATGTACGAAGAAGCCAAAGAAACGGAATATGAGTGCGGAATTGCAGTTGCCAACCAAGCCATCGGCGATGCTTACACCATAGCCAATCAATGCGACAAAGCATTGGATTCGTACCAGGATGCTTTAAAGGAATTAAACCATCTCTCGCAGCAACATCCCTACCGGATACAACTCTTATTAAAGATATCCAATGCTTTACAACGTAAAGGACAACTGGAAAAGGCTCAAAAAATATTGCATGACATAGAACAAACTCTTCAGAAACAACCGGACTATGCCACCTGTTTTTTTGCCAATATCGAAAAAGCCAACTATGCTATCTCTCACGGACATCTTTCAAAGGCTTATCTCAAGGAAGCCGCAGCATATCTGCACAACATGGATTACATCTACCGGATACATCCTGAAAAGTTTTACTGTTTTCACCTGAAATATACTACCGCCGCCTACTATCGGGCAATGGGCAACTGGAACAGAATGTATTGGAACAAAGCCCTGCAAGTGTATGAAGAGCTACGACAAGAATACACGGTCAACAAACAGTCTGCCTATTACCGATGGATCACGCAAGAAACAATATACCTATATAAGATACAAGGGAAATCAATGGCCGCCTGCCTGTTGTATCAAGAATTATATTCCACTGTTGACACACTCACTGCAGAAGGTTATGTCCGACAAATCAATATTCTACGAGCCAAGTATCAGATAGACCAAATGGAAATAGCCAGTAGAGAAGAGCACAACAAATTCATCACTGGCATATTGACCGGGAGTATCCTATTAGTCTTCATATTTATTATTATAACCATCATGCTTAGAAAACAGCGACAGGAAATCGCCCTATCTACACAAAAGCTGGAACACCCGCGCACCAATGCTGAAAATGCCACATCCGCCAAAAGCATATTCCTCTCGAACATGAGCCATGAAATACGTACTCCACTCAATGCACTCTCCGGCTTCTCTTCACTACTGACCGAAGAAAACCTGGATAATGAGACGCGTCGTCAGTGCAATGAAGTAATCCTGCAAAATTCCGAGTTATTGTTGAAACTCATCAATGATGTGATAGACCTATCAAGCCTTGAATTCGGGAAAATACAATTCTGTATCAACAAATATAACGTTGTCAATATTTGCCGAAATGTAATCGATACCGTCAGCAAAATAAAACAGACTCAGGCAGCCATATGCTTCATAACCGAATTAGAGAGCATGGATATAGAGACAGACGATGCACGTTTGCAGCAAGTGCTGATAAACCTACTGATTAATGCAACCAAATTTACATCGCAGGGTAGCATTATCCTGGAGCTTAGGAAGCAATCGGAACAAGAGCTGCTCTTTTCTGTCACAGATACAGGTTGCGGTATCCCTAAAGAGAAGCAAGCTGCAATCTTCCGAAGATTCGAGAAACTAAATGAAAATGCACAAGGAAGCGGGCTGGGACTTTCCATCTGTCAGCTTATCATTGAACATATCGGTGGAAAAATATGGATTGACTCCGACTATACAGGCGGCTCACGCTTCTTCTTCACCCACCCCATCCGGCAATCACAGTCCACTAACCCCCAAAAGGAGAATAACGCATGAAAAGATCATTTATCATACCAACCTTACTCATCCTACTCCTGCCCGTACAAATTATCAATGCCGATGTACAAAGCCAGAATTCCGTGCTCCACCAGCACTCTATTGAAATAGAGAGATGCATAAACAACGACATCCGAAAAGCCGATTCTTTGGTAAAAACCGGAAAACCAGATGAAGCACTTACATATTACAAGAGCAGCCTTAAGTCAAAAGACTCATTATATAATCTTATTACCAACTCCCAGATGGAAGAAATCCTTTCACTCTACAACATGGATAAGCTCATACTGCAAAGAGAACAAAGACACAGTATGTTTCATCAAACCTGTTTATACATCTCAGTCATCATTATCTTAGCTCTACTACTTTCCAATATCCATATATACCGAAGCCGGAAACGGCTGCAAAAGAATGAAAAAGAAATCAGAAGATTAACCTCCATTGCCGAAGAAGCCAATGAAATAAAAAGTCACTTTCTGACAAATATGAGTTACAACATCCGTATACTCTTAAATAATGTAGTAGGATTCTCGCAACTTATGACCGAAGACGGGAACCTGAACGAAAAGGAAAAACGAGAATACTCCGGCATCATTCAAAGCAACTCGGCTGAATTAATCCAACTTGTGAATAACGTATTAGACCTTTCACGTCTGGAAGCCAACATGATGAAGTTCCAGCTACAGAACTGCAATGTGCAAGAGTGGTGCAACGAACTCCCCTATCTGGTGCAGATGCGAAGTGAAGGATATATACATCTGGAGCTTCAAGCCGATGTGGACAATGCAATCATATACACGGATGTCAGCCGCTTCACACAAATAATTTCCAGCATGCTACTCTATCCTGTAGAGTGCAAAAAGCCAAGAAGAATAGGTATGCAACTGGTTTACAATCAGGAAAAACAGGAAATAAACTTCCGAATAGACAACAGTCCACTTGCTGATTCGGCATTTGCCTCACAAAAAGAAGCTATATTACAAAAAATCAATCTATTGTTTTTTGAACATTTCAACGGAAGTTATCGTGTAGAGAACTGTGAAAATAATCCGATTATATTTTTCACATATCCAGCGCTTATAACCTGATTATATGTACATTCACCTCAACCGTTATTTAGACAAGATACAAATTAAATGTTTTTAATCAAGATTGATAGCAAGTATTGAAGAAAACAACTATTTTTGCCAAATCAATTAGTACTAATAATTAAAAAATTAAAGAAAATGGCTTACGTAATTAGTGACGATTGTATTGCTTGCGGAACTTGTATCGACGAGTGTCCGGTTGGCGCTATCTCTGAAGGTGATATCTATCATATCGACCCTGAGACTTGCACAGAGTGTGGTACTTGTGCAGATGTTTGTCCTTCTGAAGCAATTCATCCGGGAGAATAATACAATCCTAAGAAAAAGAAAAAAGGCTCGGTTTCAATGAAATCGGGCCTTTTTATTTCAGTACTAAAAAGGCTCAGTGCCAAGAAGAAAAATATATATCTTTATCTATACTGGCCAAACCCGTTTTTTGCGTGAAATATCTAAATATACAAAGAAGCCAACCAATCCACAATACATTTCAAACGCGAATTAGTTGGCTTTTTATATTGCAGAGTTACACCCCATACACCTGAGATGAACTTCTGTCATCAAAAGATTATACCAGTTTTGACAATGCTTCCTTGATACGGCTAATAGCTTCCACAATATTCTCATCGCTGGTAGCATAACTCATGCGAATACATTCGGGAGCACCAAACGATGTGCCGCCTACACAAGCTACATGAGCTACTTCCAACAAGTACATAGCCAAATCATCCGAATTCTCAATCTTACGGTCACCGGCAGACTTACCGAAGAATGAGCTACATTTCGGGAACAAGTAGAAAGCACCTTCCGGTACATTTACTTCGAATCCCGGTACTTCCTTAGCCAGTTTCACAATAAGGTCGCGACGGCGTTCAAAAGCCTTACGCATCTCTTCCACCGGAGCCTGCGTTCCCGTATAAGCAGCTTCAGCGGCTTTCTGAGATACAGAACACGGCCCTGATGTGTACTGCCCCTGCAATTTGTTAGAAGCCTTTACAATCCATTCCGGTCCTGCAATGAAACCAATACGCCAGCCTGTCATGGCATAAGCCTTGGAAACACCGTTTACAATCACTGTACGATCCTTCATTTCAGGGAACTGTGCAATGCTCTGGTGCTTACCAATATAATTGATATGTTCATAAATTTCATCAGCTATGACAATTACCTGCGGATGCTTTGCCAACACGGCAACCAATCCGGCCAATTCCTCCTTGCTATATACAGACCCCGTAGGATTGGAAGGAGAACAGAGAATTAGTGCTTTGGTTTTTGGCGTAATAGCAGCCTCCAATTGAGCCGGTGTAATCTTGAAGTCCTGCTCGATGCCCGCTGTGACAATCACCGGCTTACCTTCTGCCAGCTTTACCATTTCAGGATAGCTGACCCAATACGGCGCAGGCACAATCACTTCATCACCTGGATTCACCAATACCAGAATGGCATTGCAAACCGACTGTTTAGCTCCGTTAGCACAAGAAATTTGCGCAACTGTATAGTCCAGACCATTCTCCTTCTTCAATTTTTCTACGATAGCATTACGTAGAGCAGGATAACCCGGAACGGGAGAATAGCGAGAGAAGTTATCGTCTATCGCCTTTTTTGCAGCCTCTTTAATGTGGTCGGGTGTATTAAAATCAGGTTCTCCGACACTTAAATTAATTACGTCTACACCTTGAGCTTTCAACTCTGCACTTTTTTGAGACATAGCCAGCGTCGCAGAGGGCGACAAGCTATTCAAACGGTCTGATAATTGGTTCATTCTATTTCTATTTAATGGTTGTTATGCAAATCCGGTTGCAAAATAAACGATTTTCTTTGATATAATAAAACAAAAAGACAGTTACTTACTAAAATGAAGAGTGTGTCCCATACGCTCTTTCTTCGTACGCAAGTAACGCTCGTTATACTGGTTAGGAGTGGTTTCAACCGGTACATTCTCTACAATCTCCAGGCCATAAGCTTCCAAACCGACACGTTTCACCGGATTGTTTGTAAGCAGACGCATCTTATGCACCCCCAATTCACGCAGTATCTGAGCCCCCACACCATAATCGCGTTCATCTGCCAGATGCCCGAGACAAATGTTGGCATCTACTGTATCCATACCGTCTTCCTGAAGTTTATACGCTCTCATCTTTTCCATCAGACCAATGCCCCGACCCTCCTGGTTGAGATATACGATAACTCCTTTACCGGCTTTTTCTATCACCTCCATCGCCTTGTGCAACTGCTCGCCGCAATCACAACGCATGGAACCGAATATATCCCCCGTAGCACAGGAAGAATGTACACGCACCAACACCGGTTCATCGGGAGCCCAAGTACCCTTAAACAAGGCCACATGCTCCAATCCGTTGGACTTCTGACGGAAAGGAATCAAGCGGAAATGTCCATGCTCTGTCGGCATATCCACCTCTACACCTTTTTCTACGATAGATTCCTGTTGCAAACGGTAAGCTATCATATCGCGGATAGAAATCAGTTTCAAATTAAATTCATCTGCCATTTTACGCAATTCGGGCAAACGTGCCATCGTACCGTCTTCGTTCATGATCTCCATAAGCGCGCCGGCAGGATAGAAACCCGACAAACGACACATATCAATCGTAGCTTCGGTATGACCAGCACGACGTAATACCCCTTTCTCCTGCGCATACAAAGGATTGATATGTCCGGGGCGACCGAAAGTAGCCGGAGTGGAAAGCGGATCGGCCAGTGCCTGAATGGTTGCAGCACGGTCTGCTGCAGAAACACCGGTTGTACAACCTTCTAATTTATCAACAGTCACCGTAAAAGGAGTACCCAATACCGAGGTATTGTCCGTCACCTGATGAGGTAAATCCAGCTCTTTGCAACGAGACACCGTAATCGGAGCACACAATACTCCACGTGCATGCTTCAGCATAAAATTCACTTTTTCCGATGTTATCTTTTCTGCTGCAATAATCAAGTCGCCTTCATTTTCACGATCTTCATCATCGACTACAATCACGAAATTGCCAGCCTTAAAATCTTCAATGGCCTCCTCTATCGTATTTAACTTTACTTTTTCCATATCTTTATTATTTATTCTGATTGACTTTTATAATATTCTGTATCTCTTCGTTTGTGTGGATAATCCGCTCCATGTCCTTATTCAAGCGGATACGGAATGCCCAAATACGGAAATAAAAGAACAAGCCGACAGGCACTATCGCTCCACACAGCATATTCAACCAATAATTACGGAAAGGACGCACATGGGCATGAACAGCTATTACCGGGTAATTATTCAATGCTGTCAACAATGGTATAGACCTTGTGTTAGACATCTCGTCTATCAAAGTTTCCAACCGTTCATTGAGAGCCACCACCTCCTCATCGTGTGGCGCATCGTTCATCCATAATCTGAAATAATTGGGTGCTCGCATCAGAGTTTTCTTTTCGGCATACGCACGGCAATCCGCCGACAGCCGCTGAAGTTCTCCCGGCAAACGTACATAATCAGGATCGTGAATAATCACTTCTTTCCGGAACAAATGGCGGACACTGCGGATACCTACTATCTTTTTAAACCAATTGATATAGGCATCAGCATTCAGCACCACCGAATCATTATTGGATTTATAAGTAAGGAATGCACCCAATGGAGCCAGCACAGCTGTACTGGTCCACATACCCATCCACACAATCCACTTACCGTCACGAGCCATCTTATAACCCGTATTGTTGATAATGTAATAGATGATAAAAATAAGCACGGACACTACTACAGGCATGCCCAAACCGCCTTTACGGATGATACCACCCAACGGTGCACCGATGAAGAAAAAAATAAGGCATGCCAACGAAAGCGTCAGTTTCTCGTGCCAGGAAGTCATATGGCGCCTCAAACTGTTTTCCGTCTGCGATATATTGAAACCCTTGAAACTCCAATCACTGGCAGCACTCTCCGCACGGCTGACAGCCGTAGACATTATCTTCTGTTTCTGCATTAAAGTAGCCACATTAAACAGACTGTCCACATCGTAGCTACCCAAAGTTGCAGATTCTATTTTTATCGTATCAGCCTTACTCAGCGTATTGGAGGTCGCCTTATAAGTACTCGCCATAGCCTCTTTATAATAAGTACGCCCGATGCTATCGTTCTGCACCTTCATAGAATCAATGCCGGCCTGCAGCATTTTCATGTCCTTGCTATTGGATTGGTTGCTCATAAATCCGGCATCCACCATATTGAAATCCGAGTTGAACTCTATAATCGCATGCTTCTCAACGAACGCTTCCCGACGATAAGGCACATTTTTCTGATTCATGCTCTGCGACTTCAGATTTTCAAACTGCTCACCGCTGTAAAGGTGAAGATAAAGATGCTGTTTGTCCGCTGTCATTTCCAATCTGCCGGAATCCGATTTGATAATCTGCGCATTCTCAAACCCTTTCTCGAAATTATAAATCAATACATCGTACAGCATACCTGTCTTACGGTTTTTATGCTTTACGTAAAGGTTATACCCGTCTATCTCATCATAAAATACTCCTTCAGGAATGTCCACTTCGGGCGACTTCTGCTTCATGGATACCAGCAATGTCCATAACTTAGTCTGCGCTTTAGGGCCAATAACATTCTGAAAATAAAAGGAAACGCAGCAAATAATGGATATGAAAATTATCAGCGGACGCATAATCTTAAGCAAAGAAATACCTGCCGCTTTCATGGCAAGCAATTCAAACCGCTCTCCAAAATTGCCAAAAGTGATAAGAGCTGCCAGCAAAATAGCCAAAGGCAATGAAGCCGGCACCAGCGTCAGCGCCGAATAGAAAAAAAATTGGGCAAGAACATTCATCTCCAATCCTTTTCCCACCATTTCGTCTACATATTTCCACAGAAACTGCATCATGAAGATGAAAAGGCAGATAAAGAAAGTGCCCATAAAGAGCATGCAAAAGCTCTTTAAAATAAATATATCTAACTTTTTTATGCGCAGCATTTTACTTGTTTCATGCAATAAACGCACAAAAGTAGCACAAAAAAGGGAGTACGGGAAATTTTTAATTGAAAGTTAACTAAAAACCGCATGTTCTACGCAAGGTATCTACCTGAGATTCCCACAACTCACGCAAATCATTTGCTTCGTCTGCATTGGTGAAATCTGTTATTTCAAGTACAAAATCATTGGTTAACTCATTGTTTGTCATCTTTAATTCAAAATACTCACGCGGTTTTTCATTATCCAACCAACGAAAGCGGATAAAAGAGTATGCACGCACTGCAATGATTTCAGCATCACGTCTCTCTGTCTTTCCCCAAAAGAAAGACACTATCTTATCATCCGATTGCACCCTGTCTGCAAACCAACCCTCCAAACCTGTAGGAGTACTTATTGCTGTCCAAAGAATACTTTTAGAAGTCGCATTCAAGAGATATTCCAAATGTATTTTTTCCCTTTCCATAGTCTATTCTGCTTTTATTGCGCCAGCCAAGATAAATACTTTTTTCTAATTAGAAAAAATAATTCATTGATTTTATTCTCATTTGCTTTCTATTCAAAGTTAAAACGTTGATAATGTTATACAATAGATACAAAACAATAAGAGTAAAAAGTTTTTTTTATCTCAGATCATAAAATATGCGACAAAAAAATACGCCTAAAAATTTTGGCAGTTTAAAGAAAAGCTATATCTTTGCACCCGCAATCAAGAAACAATGGCGGGATAGCTCAGCTGGTTAGAGCGCATGATTCATAATCATGAGGTCCCCGGTTCAATCCCGGGTCCCGCTACAAAGAAGATTTAGACTGTTAGGAGGCTTCCACTCTTGGCGGTCTTTTTTTGTTTTTTGCCTCAATTGGTAGCAAGTGACGCTATTGGTTGCCCGAAAAAACACCCGGCAACAAAAGTGGAAAGCAAAGGATTTTTGCACTATGGCAAGCAAGTTATCTTTCCAGACAGATATTAACAGCATTCATCCCCTTTGCTCCTCGTTCGAGGTCGAATGTAACGATATTACCCTCCCTGACATCCGTAACAACATTGTTCACGTGAAAGAAATATTTTTCAATTCCTGCAAGATCTTTGATAAATCCAAATCCTCTGGCTTCATTAAAGAACTCTATTCTTCCTCTCAAAATTACCGGTTCTTCATCTTCTTTCCTGGGAGTGGAAATCATTATCTCCTCTACATTAATCTCTTGCTTTTTGATATTCTCTTCGGGTGGAGTTGAAGTAATCATACCATATTCGTCCACATAAGCAATCATATCATCAAAACTGCTTTTTGTAGATTTTCTACCTTCTTTTCTTTTTAATTTTGCTTCCCGCTTAGCAAGTCTTTTCTTTTCATTCTCACGCTTTCCTACTGTCATGGATTTTGCCATAGATTTTATAGTTTAATGGGTGTATACTCGTCGGATAAATAAAATAATAAACTTAGAAACGACCTCAGATAGCAAACTCAACCTTACTGAGTTTCTTACCTGTCAGTTTCTGAATATCGTTAACCAACTTACGCTCTTCCTGCGAGCAAAAAGTCAATGCCGTTCCTAAATTACCAGCTCTACCGGTACGTCCGATACGATGCACATACGTCTCGGGCACATCGGGAAGGTCATAGTTTATAACCAACGGCAACTCATTGATATCAATGCCTCTGGCTGCAATATCGGTAGCTATCATTACGCGTATCTTACCTGTTTTGAAGTTTTCCAATGCAGATTGCCTTGCATTCTGACTTTTATTTCCATGAATAGCCTGACTACCGATACCTGCTTTGCTTAATACGCGGACAATTCTGTCTGCATTATGCTTGGTACGTGAGAAAACAAGTACCGACTGTCCCTCCGTTTTATGCAAAATAGAAATCAACAATTTACTTTTCTCTTTCTTTTCCACGAAATAAATAGTCTGTTCGATGGTATCTACCGTAGATGATTTTGGGGTTATAGTAATCTTCACCGGTTGTTTCAGCAGTGAGTTCGTTAAAGCGATTATCGTATCGGGCATGGTAGCCGAGAAGAACAAGGTCTGCTTTTCTTTAGGAAGTTTCGGCAACAAACGTTTGATGTCATGGATAAATCCCATATCAAGCATACGGTCAGCCTCATCCAGTACGAAGTGTCGCACATTATCCAAATGGATATATCCTTGGTTCATCAAATCCAACAGACGTCCTGGAGTGGCGACCAATATGTCGACTCCTTTATGGAGCATATTTACCTGCGCACGCTGGTTTACTCCTCCGAAGATAACCCCATGACGGACTTGCGTATATTTGGCATAGTCGTCTATGCATTCGCTAATCTGCAATGCCAATTCACGGGTAGGTGTCAGTATCAAGGCTTTGATACTCTTATCCCGGTTTTTAAGGGCTTGCAAATGCTGAATAATGGGAATGGCAAATGCAGCGGTCTTTCCAGTTCCAGTATGCGCACAGCCTAATATATCTTTTCCTGTTAAGGCGGCAGGGATTGCTTTTACTTGTATAGGGGTAGGATTGGCATACCCTTTTTCTTCAATTGCTTTTAAAATAGGTTCGGTTATATTTAAATCTTTAAATGTCATATATATTGTTTTTGAATGTGCTAAAACACTAGCACAAGTATAATGAGAGCACGCTTCACTCAAGTGGCCCATACAAAAAGTCTGATAAGTCTTTGCAGAATGAAAAGTGCAGGTAATGAAGCGGAACGCTTCCGCTAAATAAAAAAAACGGAGTTTATTTATGAAAGGCAGGAAAGCAAGTTTCCCGCCTTTAGTCTGATATTAATATCTTCTGGAGTTATTATAACCACCACGAGAGCTACCATTCGAGGGTCTTTCCTCGCGAGGACGCGCAACGCTTACAGAAATAACCTTGCTGTCATATTCCACGCCGTTCAATTCGTCAATAGCTTTCTGTCCTTCTGTATCATTGTTCATCTCTACAAAAGCGAATCCTCTGGATCTACCGGTTTCTCTATCGAGAATTACTTTAGCTGAAGAAACTTCTCCAAACTCTGCAAATAAATTTGTCAAGTCAGCATTATTAATGCCATAACTTAAACCTGAAATGTAAATGTTCATTCTAAAAATGTTATAAAATAAATAATAAATGGAGTGAGGAGGATAATTAAAGAAGAGGACTGCTTACTAATAATATATTAAAAAGAAGAACTATACGATAATGATTCGTAACTCAAACTCTGGGACAAAGGTAGTATAATAAATTTGATAAATACATTTCTTCCTGTTTTTTTTCACAAGAAAGACGATTATTATCATTTATTAAGCAGGTACGGAAATTCAAAACAGTTGTTTTTTACCTATTTATATCCATAGCAAAAAGGATAAAAAGGAAAATATGAACACAAGCAGTCTATATATGGATAACATTTTCCCAAAATTAGCAACTAACTTTGCACAAATTATTGGTGATTATTATGAAAAAACTACTATTCATTTTTTCCTTTCTCTGTTTGTCGGCTGTCGAAGGATACGCCCAAAAGACTTTGACGCTGAAAGATTGCCTTGAAATAGGTATCGAAAACAACCTGTCCTTGGAAAGCAAACGCAAGGAGATGCAGAAAAGCAAATATGGAGTTTCCGAAAACCGGGCAAGACTATTGCCTCAAATCAACGGGTTTGCCAATTACAATGACAACATAGACCCGCCCGTATCCGTTACCGACGGTTCAGCCTACGGAAATCCGTATAACATTACCTATACCCTGCGGAACAGTGCCAATGCCGGCCTGCAGTTGCAAATGCCACTTTACAACCAAACCCTGTACACCACTGTTTCCATAGCCAAAACTATGGACGAGATAAGCCGTCTTTCTTATGAGAAAGCAAGAGAAGACCTTATCCTGGAAATATGCAAGATGTATTATCTGGGGCAAACCACAGCCGAGCAAGTCACACTGATAAAGGCCAATATCACCCGGTTGGAAGAATTAAAAAACATCACAGTAGCTTTCCATGACAATGGTATGGCTATGGAAGTGGATGTAAAACGGGTCAATATCAATCTGGAAAATCTGAAAGTACAATACGACAATGTACTGGCCATGCAGGAACAACAACTGAACCTGCTGAAATATATCATGGATTATCCTGCCGAAGAACAGATAACCTTAGTTCCGGTAAACTCCGAGAACATTACGCCTGTTGAGTTGACCGGACTATCCGAAAATCTGTACGAACTCCAACTGCTGCAATCGCAAAGGGTCATGGCTGAAAAGCAGAAAAAGATGATTGGTCACGGTTATATTCCTTCATTAAACCTGACCGCCAACTGGATGTTCTCCGCCTATACGGACAAGGCCTACCGTTGGTTCCATTCCGGACCGTCCAACCATTGGTTCCGTTCCTACGGACTGGGCGTATCCTTACGCGTTCCTATATTCGACGGACTGGATAAGCGCTACAAAAACCGAAAAGCTGCAATAGACATCGAAAATATAAAGCTGGCACAGGAAAATACCCGCAAAAATCTGCAGACCCAATATCTGAACGCCACCAACGACCTGATGAACAACCAACGTAACTTCAAAAAGCAGAAAGATAACTACCTGCTTGCCGAAGATGTATATACGGTCACAATGGATCGGTACAGAGAAGGTATCGCTTCCATGACTGAAGTCCTGCAAGACGAAATGCAGATGAGCGAAGCGCAAAACAACTATATCAGCGCACATTACAACTATCGGGTAACAACCCTGCTGCTGTTGAAGCTGACAGGACAAATAGATACATTAATTAAATAACAAGTTAATCAAATCATCATAATATGGAAGCAATAGAAAAAAATAACGCATCGAACACACATCAGGAGAAAGCTAAAAAACTTCGTAAGCTACGTCGCTGGCAAATCGCAGTCAGCTTGTTGGGAGCGGCAATCGTTGTTTGGGGAATAGTGGAAGTTGCCTGTCTCTTCCTCGGCTACAATCGCACAGAAACCAGTAATGACGCACAGATAGAGCAGTACATATCCCCTATCAACCTACGCGCATCAGGCTATATCAAGAAGATTTATTTTACCGAACATCAAGAGGTACATAAAGGCGATACGCTCCTTGTATTGGACGACCGCGAATATAAGATACGCGTAATGGAAGCCGAAGCCGCACTGAAAGACGCACTAGCCGGCGCTACCGTAATCGAGGCCACACTGCAAACCACACAGACCACCGCTTCCGTGTACGACGCTTCCATCTCTGAAATTGAAATCCGTCTTGCCAAACTGGAGAAAGACCGCCAACGCTACCAGAACCTGGTGCGAAGAAATGCAGCCACTCCCATACAGTTGGAACAGATAGAAACGGAATACGAAGCCACCCGCAAGAAGCTGGAAGCAACAAAACGCCAGCAAAAAGCCGCTTTGTCGGGAGTCAATGAAGTATCACACCGCCGTGAAAGTACAGAAGCCGCCATCCAACGGGCAACCGCTGCTTTGGAAATGGCACGTCTGAATCTTTCCTACACCGTAGTAGTGGCTCCCTGCGATGGCAAATTGGGACGCCGGGCATTGGAAGAAGGCCAGTTCATCACAGCCGGACAAACCATTACTTATATCCTGCCCGATACTCAAAAATGGATTGTCGCCAACTATAAGGAAACTCAAGTGGAAAACCTGCATATAGGACAAGAGGTTACCATCACCGTAGATGCTATCAGCGACAAAGAGTTCACGGGAACAATCACAGCCATATCCGGCGCCACGGGTTCCAAGTACTCATTGGTTCCTACCGACAATTCAGCCGGAAACTTCGTCAAAATACAACAACGCATACCCGTACGCATCGACTTCACCAATCTTTCCAAAGAAGATAACGAAAAACTTGCTGCCGGTATGATGGTAATAGTGAAAGCCGAACTCTGATTTTCAATCATTAATTGTTAAGGAAATGCCCGCATATCCCAAAAACTATCCTTTCTATAACTGGGTGCCTAAACCGATAGGCATTATCATCCTGTTCATGTTCTTCCTGCCCATTCTTACAGTAGGCGGAACTTACTCTGCCAGCGGCACGGAGATGATGAGCGGTCTGGGCATCATATCCGAACATATCCAGTTTGCCAACTTCGCCACATCCATAGGCATGGCGGCATTCTGCCCTTTCCTGTACCGGCTGGTATGTATCCGCAGGGAGAAAATGATGTGTATCGTCGGATTTTCGCTGATGTATATCTTCAGCTACATCTGCGCCAAGACAGACAGCATATTCCTGTTGGCGCTATGCAGTCTGTTTATGGGATTCCTGCGTATGGTGCTGATGATGGTCAATCTGTTTACTCTCATCAAGTATGCCGGTAACGTAGAAGCAACCGAAAAGATCACCCCCGGCAATGAACCCACCACCGGTGAAGGCTGGGACAAACTGGATATTGAACGAAGCGCTGCACAACCCGCCATTTACCTGTTTTTTATGGTATTGGGGCAGTTGGGCACATCGCTTACAGCATGGCTTACTTACGAATACGAGTGGCAATATGTTTATTACTTCATGATGGGGTTGCTATTGCTCTGTATCCTCATTACCTTCGTCACGATGCCTTATCATAAGTATGCCACCCGCCGTTTTCCTATCAACCTCAAACAATTTGGCAACGCTTCCATCTTCTGTATCACACTGACGTGTATCACTTATGTGCTGACTTACGGTAAGGTGCTCGACTGGTATGACGACCCTACAATCCAATGGGCAACGGTCGGTGCTGTGGTTGCAGGTATTCTGTTTGTCTACATAGAAGTAACCCAGCGCAATCCCTACTATCAGTTCGACGTACTCAAGTTGCGAACTATCCGCTTCGGATTCCTGTTCTACTTTCTGTTAATGGTACTGAACTCCAGTTCAATGTTCGTCAATGTATTTACGGGAATAGGTATGAAGCTGGACAACTATCAAAACGCGACATTGGGCAACTGGTCTATGTTGGGCTATTTTATCGGTGGCATTGCAACAATCTGGCTCAGCGTGAAAGGAGTGCACTTTAAATATCTTTTTGCCGCAGGTTTCCTGTTTTTGGGATTATCCGCCATGTTCATGTACTTTGAGGTACAGGGCGCAGGCTTGTACGAACGAATGAAATATCCAGTTATTATCCGTTCTACAGGCATGATGTTCCTATACTCGCTGATACCGACTTTTGCAACCCAGCGTATGCCCTATAAATACCTCTCATCGTGGATTTGCACAATGCTTACTGTACGTATGGTACTTGCTCCCAGCATAGGAACCGCATTATACAGCAATGTATTGCAGGAACGGCAGCAACACTACATTACCCGTTATGCACAGAATGTGGATATGATGCACCCCGAGGCATCCGCCTCATTTATGCAAACCGTACAAGGAATGCAATATCAGGGGAAAAGCAAGCAGGAAGCCGTTAACATGGCAGCCACATCCACCAAAGGGCGCATTCAGGTGCAGGCCACCTTATCGGCAGTCAAGGAGATGGCGGGTTGGACATTGTATGCTTGCCTTTTTTGCATGATATTTGTTATGGTACTGCCCTATCCTAAACGGAAATTATTAACTTAGCACTGTTTTTCAAACAAGAACCGTAAACCCTACTCTCATGGATACCCGACAAGAACGTTTATCGCGCCTTGACAGTGCGTTATTGGACAAACGGCAAATTTGCAGTTCGGAAGGCGTGCTTTGCGCCTTCCCGTCTGCCTTGAAAAGTCCGTTTATGATAGACGGAGTGGGACTTATAATTTGCCGTCAAGGAAGTTTCACCTTCATCCTTAACCAGAAAACATTTTCCGCCAAAGCCGGTGATACGCTCTTTCTGCCGAAGGATTCCTTGTTTCAGGTACTACAGGCATCCGACAACGTAGAGGTATATATCTTCATCTATCAGACCGACCCCATACGGGACTTTATGGGAAACTCGGTAGTATCCATGCACCTATACTCGCATCTGGCCACCGAACCGTGCTACGTATGGAGTACCGGGGAAGAAGAAGAGGTTTTAAAATACCTGTCACTATTGGACAGTACGCTGAAAATAGAAGAGAATCCTTTTAACCGATATGAACAGAAGTTGCTTCTGTTGGCACTGACCCACAGGCTTTGCTCGGTTTATACACGCAAACTCATTGCCGAAAAGACTTCCGTAAGCCACAAGCACGATATATTTATTCGCCTGGTGCAATTAATAGAACAATATTATACGAAAGAGCGGGGGGTGGACTTCTACGCGGACAAGCTATGCCTGTCGCCCAAATACCTCTCCGCCCTCTCCAAATCCATTTGCGGATACACGGTACAGGAGCTGGTATTCAAGTCCATTATCCGCAAAAGCATTTCACTACTCAAGAATACACAAAAGAACGTACAGGAAATCTCCGATTTCTTCAACTTCCCGAACGCATCCTATTTCGGCACTTTCTTCAAGAAACAGATTGGAATGTCGCCACAGCAATACCGCAGAATGTAGGGAAACATCATATCGCTATTACGCTTTCAGTCGAATAACGAAACGGCTGCCTTTTCCCAATTCACTCTGAACGGTCAGCGTGCCGCCATGAGCTTCTACAAAATCTTTGGATATGGATAGTCCCAATCCGCTTCCCTGCACTTTCGTACCGGGTACACGGAAGTAACGGTCGAAGATGCTCTGGTGATAGCGCGGATCAATACCTTTACCAAAATCCTGTACATAAAGTTCCACACTATTATCTTCCTGCCTTGCGCCGATAATGACATGCCCGTTTTCCTTGGAATAACGAATGGCGTTACTCAACAAGTTAGTGAGCACCCATGCTATCTTCTCGCTATCCACAAACAATTTCGGCATCTTCTCTTCCGGATATTCCACCTCAATCTGTATATTGAACTTATCGGCCTGCACCTGATTTGCCTTGATGGCATATTCTATCAGTTCGATAGGTTTCGTTATCTTCGGTATCATCTGTAACTTGCCGGCTTCCACCTGCGTCATATTAAGAAGCTCGCCTGTAATCCCCAGCAAGCGGTCGGCATTTTCCCTGATACTTTTCGAAAGTTGTTCCTGTTCCTCGTTCAAAGCGCCCACACGGTTGTCCTCTAAAAGCTGCAGACTCATAAGAATGGCGGAGATAGGGGTCTTCAATTCATGCGAAATCGTAGAAATAAAAGTTGTTTTTGCCGTATCCAGTTCTTTAAATTCGGTGATATTCTTCAACAGGATAACATCGCCCAGATTATGAGACTCGTCCGTATCGGCATCCGTATTCATAATAGTAATATAAGATGCCTGAAAATAGCTTTCCTTATTATCCGCATAAATTTTCAAAGGCTCTTTCTTCTCGCCCGGATTAACCAACTCCCTTATCAGCCTCCGGAGCAGATCGTTTTTCAGCGACAGTTCCTCTGCCGAACGGCGTATGACATCCTCACGCTTCAGATTCAGTACCGTCAGCGCTTCTTTATTGACGAAAAGAATTTCGTGTTCGCGGTTTAAGCCGATAATAGGTTCATGAATACTGTTTACGATGGCTTCCAGAAACTTTTTGGCGGATAAAATATCATTCAACGTACTGGTACGATATTCCGTAAGGCGTTCCGCCATGCTGTTAAAACTATCGGCCACCTCGCGGAACTCTTCGTGTTCGCTCATGTCAAGGCGCTTTTCATAATTATGGTTGGCTATTTCGAGGATGCCCTGCGTCAGCTCCCTGATAGGTTTATTAATGGAGCGGGGCAACCATACCAACAACACGATACTGGCAAGAATGCAAATACCGCCCGTAATGGAAATCCAAAGCAAGGCCCGTTGCAAGCCGGGCATGGCGGCAGGGCTATCCGGCTCCGTAGCCGTCAGTATCTGGAGATTTACAACAGAAAGGGCTACCAGCAGGATTATCATACCTGCCAGAACACCTACGCTGAGTATCAGTTTTGTACGAATATTCATAACGGTCAAGATATTAAATTTTATGCAAGTATAATCAAATCTACGTTTGCTTGCGCCAGTTCGTTCACAAATTTTCTATATTTCAGAACCATAAACAAGGATTGCGGCAAAGCGAACGAAGGACTGCCCATACAAACGGTCGTTATCTGCTTCTCTTTACAAGCCGTAACGATGCTGTCCAACACGTCTTTGGATTGCACCTGCATGACCTCTCCACCCAATTCGGTCACTAGCTTGAAATGATTCAGCAGATGCCGCTGGTTCGCAAGGGCAATGCGGTCGGCACTCTCCCGGGGAGTCTGTACATAAAGGGCAACGAACGAGGTATTATAACGGGTTGCCAATCGTGCCGCCTTGCGGATAATGCGGCGTGGCGTTTTCTCATGACTGCTGATACACGCCATGAACTTCTCATGCCGCACGCCCACACAGGAAACCACCACTTCATTCTCCACTTTCTTCTCCACTCTTAACGCCACCTCCTTCAGAGCCAGTTCGCGCAGTTGCAGGATATTTTCCGTCTTGAAGAAATTATTCAAAGCAAGGGCCACTTTATCCGGCTTGTATATTTTACCGGCTTTCAGGCGGGTTATCAGCTCTTCCGCCGTCAGGTCGATATTCACCACTTCATCCGCTTCTTCCAGCACACTGTCGGGAATGCGTTCCTTTACCTCGATACCGGAAATGCCTTGCACTTCTTCATTAATGCTCTCGATATGCTGTATGTTGACAGCGGATATAACATTGATACCCTCATCCAGCAAGTCCATTACATCCTGCCAACGCTTCTCATTCCTACTGCCTTCTACATTGGTGTGCGCCAGCTCGTCCACAATAACGATTTCCGGATGGATACGGATGATAGCGTCAAGGTCCATTTCCTCGAGTTCCTTACCCTTATAGAATATCTTACGCCGGGGAATTACGGGCAGTCCCGCCAACACCGCCTCCGTACCGGCACGTCCATGCGTTTCCACATAGCCTATATTCACGTCTACCCCATTGTCCAGCAAGTCATGGGCTTCCTGAAGCATACGATAAGTTTTGCCTACACCGGCAATCATGCCGATGTAGACCTTAAACTTACCACGACGTGATTTCTTAATCAAGTCGAGGAAATGTTGTACACTCTCCTCCCTGCTCATGGCTTCAGAGTTATACCAAACACCAGATGCGCATCTTCCATACGGGGATTCCAAATAGCCTGCGCAAATATCGGTATCGCGAATTTGTCCGTCACCTTTATATCCTTCGTGGCTTTCAGTGCCAGATTGGTTACAGCGAATCCGCTGTTCGGTACTCCGTAAACACCTACGCCGGCTTCGTAAGGCAAAAAACCGCACGTGGCATTCAAATCGACGGATTTAATGCTGAACGGATAGTTCAATTCTACATAAGAAGAATAATTCTGCTCTCCCTTCTCATTCTTATCCGCGCCGGCAAACATCGTGTACCAGGCTATTGACAACGGAAACTTCTCCAACGGAAGTGTATAGGCAAGCCCCGCTTCAAAATGGTGGGCCGTTTCATGGCTTTTGAAGTTAAAATACTTATTGCTTCCCTGACCTGCCCACCAAAGACTGGCAACGGACAAGGTCAAACCGGAATCACCGAACGTATAAGCTGCCGTCAAATCTATTTCTTTGGCAGCCTCACCGTCCGAGGAACTTGTTCCATCGAAATCGGTAGAGCCCCATGCCGTCAACGCAAAGCCGCCTATCCCAAAGCCTAAAGTCGGCTGGAAACTAACTCCGGTTTGATAAAAGCCGCGCCATACATAGGAACTGACCAAATCACCCTGTATCTTAAATTCCTGCGCCTGCACTTTATCCACTCCCATAAAATTTACTGCCAAAGCGGCAATAACGCCTATTACCGTTACTTTTACCCGATTCATATCTTTCATTATTTTCTTATTTTCCATTTGCTTTTTCCAATGCAATATTCAGTTTCAGCACATTCACTTTCGCCGTACCGAACAATCCCAGCAACGGTTTTTCAACAGCCTTGTCAACGATGCCCCGGACAGTAGCCTCATCCATTCCCCTTGCCTCAGCCACACGCTTTACCTGTACATAAGCACTGGCAGGCGTAATATCGGGGTCAAGTCCCGAAGCGCTGGCCGTTACCATTTCGGCAGGAACTTCTTTACGCTGCAAATAAGGATGATGCAGCAAGAATGTATCTATACGAGCTTCCACTTCCGCAAGGTATTCTTCGTTTGCAGGGCCTTTATTGCTACCTGCCGAGCTGCTTGCATCATAACCGTCACCGGCACAGGAAGGCCGTCCCCAAAAATAAATGTCTTCCGTAAACATCTGCCCCACATTGGCAGCGCCCACTGCCTTGCCGTTCAGGGTCAATACCTCGGCATTTCCTTTATTCGGCCCTGCAAATTGTGCGAATATCCACAATACAAGGATATAGAACACGGAAAAGAATATGCAGAAAGCGACGGTTATTCTAACTGATTTCCAAAGAGTTTTCATTTTCTTTTTATTTTAAATTAAAAAAACAAACTGACAAACATATCTATTAACTTAATACCTATGAACGGCGCTATGACACCACCCAAACCATAAATCAGCAAGTTGCGGCGCAGTAACGCGCTTGCGCCGATCGGTTTGTACCGGACGCCTCTCAATGCCAACGGTATCAGTATGGAACTTTATGGTAAAGGTCTGCCTTTGGGGCCCGATGCCGGAATCGGACTGACCCTTTATTCCGGTCAGGATTATTTGGAATATTATAGTCAGTTTCCTGCCCATAACACCGTTTGTGTAGATGGAATATCAGCCTATCCGGTTATGAAAAGCAACCATGCATTTAAGTTATTAAACTGCTATCCTCAAGCGGGAAAGAAAGTGGCATATCAGCCTGTCAGCTATAGCGATATGCTTTTTCGCGAACCAGAGTCACAGGCAGATCAAAACCGCCTGATGAGTATTGTGACTACAAGTGAAACCACAGGGTATTATGTAGATATCTTTCGTAGCAAGAAAATAGAAGGAGGTGATAGAATGCATGATTATTTCTATCATAACATGGGACAAGTCATGAATTTAACGGCTGTTGATGGGACGGATTTGAACTTGCAACCAACAGAAGAATTGGCTTTTGCTGGAGCAAATCTTTATACCTACTCTTATTTGTTTGATAAAAAGAGTGCTTTGACGGATAAGGATATTCGTACAGTTTTTACCA
>OLFZ01001239.1_pt1 | contig 23030 bp, 27 predicted proteins | sample 1604861 | NCBI WGS metagenome assembly OLFZ01 (sample SAMEA3888895, study PRJEB22519) | human gut metagenome | biome: human gut; feature: human-associated habitat; material: faeces | place: Denmark | collected 2011 | reverse complement strand
CACATTCAAGAAAAACGATACTTGCAAAAATAGAAGAAGATTTAGCATGGGCCGTCCAGTGGTTACCTAAAACAGTTGTTCCCGGAGCAGTATCTAAGGCTGCCGGCAACCATTTGCTTACAAAAATATATCTGTCTAATGGAAAATTCACAGAAGCTGTCGACGCCTCTTCTGCGGTCATTAACGACGGTATTCACTTTTTAATGACTGACCGCTTCGGGGTAGATGCTTCCGATCCTCAGTTTAATACGATCTGGGATCTCCATCAAAAAGACAATAAAAGCTCATCTTCAAATAAAGAAGGAATCCTTGTCGTACAGGAACGCTACGGATTTCCGGAAGCAGAAATAAGTGGAGGCACCCAGGCTATGCGTCGCTATGTTCCCTCTTGGTGGAATTCGTCCTACATGAAAGATCCCGACGGAAAAAGAGGAACTATCGACACACAAGGAAACGAGTTTGTCATAAAAATAGGAAGAGGGGTCGGTTATGTCCGGCCTTGCAGTTATTACAATTATGAAATATGGAATAACTGTAATAAGGACTTGAGGCATGATAATCAAGTAAACTGGTTCTCTGTCGATAAATTCATTTACAACAATCCATCTTCCAAATATTTCGGACAACCCGTACAGATACAATACACAAATCCCAAAGACACCATCCATTGTTGGTATCCTTTCCCTTATTATAAGGTATATGTCGCAGATGAAGAAAGACCCGATCAGCCATACGGAGGACATTCGGACTGGTATTTATTCAGATTAGCCGAAACTTATCTTCTAAGGGCAGAAGCCTACTATTGGTTAAATCAAACAGATAAAGCCGCCGCAGATATAAACTCGGTAAGAGTACGTGCAAAAGCCGATCCTATTGTTGCTTCACAAGTTTCAATAGAGTATATATTAGATGAAAGAGCCAGAGAACTTTTCGCAGAAGAATTCAGAAAAACGGAATTAACCAGAATCGCCTTTATCATGGCTGAAAAAGGGTTAAACGGCTATTCCTTAGAAAATTTCTCAGAAAAAAATTTCTGGTATGACCGGACTGTTGCTAAAAATGAATTTTACAAGGCAGGGGATATCTTATGGGGAACAAACGTATTCAAAATAAGCCCATTCCACGTCCTTTGGCCCATCCCGGCAAATGCCATCGATAGCAACCAAGGAGGAACCATTAACCAGAATAAAGGTTATATCGGGTACGAAAAAAATATTCCTCCTTTAACAGTCATAGACGATCAACAATAATTTCTAAACCTACCGGCTATTATCGACCGGTAGGTTATATTTGTAAATCATTTGTATTCACATTCAATTTAGATATCATGAAAAAGAATTATCCTTTGCTATCAATCTGTTTGCTGGCATTACCTTTTCAAGGCTATGCACAAAAAAAGGCAAATGAGACGAAGCCCAATATACTTTTTATATGTGTAGATGACCTTCGCCGTGAATTAGGAGCTTATGGGTCTGTTGTAAAAACCCCGAACATCGACCGGCTGGCATCACAAGGCAGTTTATTTTTCCAACATTATGTACAAGTCCCGACAAGCGGAGCGTCACGAGCTAGCATGTTGACTGGACATTTTCCTAAAGATAAATCAGACCTCTCCAACGAAGCATGCCGGACAAGGCTATCAGATAAACCGGAAGGAGAAATCCCGGAAACTATGTTCCACCATTTACGAAGAAATGGCTATTATACTGTCGGCATCGGAAAGATAAGCCACTATGTCGACGGCTGCCTGTATGGCTATGAAGCTCCGAAAACCGAAAAACCGGAACTACCTTATAGTTGGGATGAAATGCTTTTCGATGCCGGAAAATGGGGAAACGGTTGGAATGCCTTTTTCGGATATGCAGATGGAAGTAACCGGCAAAGTCGCAAAAAACAAGTGAAACCATACGAATGTGCGGATGTCGCCGATGAAGGTTATCCGGACGGGCTAACGGCAAATCTGGCAGTCAAAAAGCTAAACGAGCTAACAGCTAAAAATGAGCCATTCTGTTTGGCTGTCGGTTTTTTCAAGCCTCATTTACCTTTCACATCTCCTAAAAAATATTGGGATATGTATGATGAAGCCTCCATCCCCATTTCACCTATGCCCGACATTCCGGAAGGATGCGATCCGGTCAGCCTGCATGAAAGCGCGGAGTTCAAGAGCTATCAATCAGGAGACGAAATGCCTTCCATAAAAAATAGAGTTTCTGACGAATATGCACGCAAACTCCGTCACGCCTATTTCGCTTGCGTAAGTTATATGGACGCTCAAGTTGGAAAAGTGTTGGATGCCCTTGAAGCCAGCGGAAAAATGGATAACACGATTATTATTTTATGGGGAGATCATGGATGGCACTTAGGAGATCTGCGTGTTTGGGGAAAACATACACTACATGAAACTTCTCTGAGCAGCGCACTCGTAATAAAAGCTCCCCAGTGTAAGCCAGGGATTAAAAATAACAGGATTGTCAGTTCTATCGATATTTATCCGACTCTTATGGAACTTTGCAAAATCTCCTTACCCAAAGGACTGGACGGACATAGTTTTGCAACCTTGCTCAACAATCCTGATAATCCCAAATGGACAGACGCCGCTTACAGCTACTATCGGAATTGTATAACCCTCCGGACTCCAGAATACCGTCTTACTCGTTATAATAAAAAAGGAGAAACGATCACCGAACTTTATCAATACGGGCCGGACCGCATCGAGCGTAAAAATATAGCGCAAGAGAACCCCCACATTGTAAAAAAGTTACTGCCTCTTTGGGAGAAGGGTGTCAGATTTGATTATTAGCAGAATACCAAAAGAGAGTATGTGCCCAATTGTACTTCCGGCACATACTCTCTTTTCCATTTCATCTCAATACATTTATTTTGTCTTCGCTTTCGCCATATCCAGCGCCGAGGTCGTCGTGTAATACTTAGCCAGCATATTAGGTACTTCCCAATCCGGCAGTTTGCCGTCTTTCAGATAGTCAAGGAAATGTTCCGTCACTTGACCGAAATGAGCTTCATGGCCTACACGGTATTTTGCGGGGATTTCGACTTGCCATACGCCATCGCCCACCTTATTCAATGCCACACCAGGATATTCGGCTGAAACCTTTTCCATAGAAGCGGTCAGGTCCTTTTCGTAAGCGGCCAGATCCACACCTTTCACTGCTTCGACAAACAGTTCAGGCTGATAGTTCTGTTCCTTGCCCTGGCGGATGACCAGGTCGGCCTTGCTACCCTTCATGACGGAGAAGTGGGTATCACCGCCACCTTTGGGGAAGGTATAATTCCAGATCACCGAAACCTTGGCTGTCACACCTTTGATCTTATAAACGATATCACCGTTGCAATAGACTTTCAATGTATCGTTTTCGACATCTTTCTTCAAGAAATCGGGATAAGCATCCGTCCCTGTCACCTGTTTGAACTCTTCCGGGCTGATAGAGGTAGTCCAGCGGTTGGCATCTATCAGTTCGATATCTTTCCTATAGTCGATGATCTGATCCGGGAAGGCTTCCCACTGCACCAGGTCGACCAGGTGAGTCGTCACATCCACAATACCTTCGCCCTGCTGGTTTACATCCAGATACCATACCGGACGCGTCAACGGCTTGTTGTCGACCAGCTTAAACAGATGATGCACACTCTCCTTCACGATAGCCGGTTCTTCGGGAGAGCCTTTCAACTGCTCGCCATAAACAGCCGGGATAGTAGAAAGCTCGCGCTGCAACATCGTAGTGATCTCATTCCGTTCGGTCATGATGTCATACAGCATGATGTTTTTCTGTTTGGCGATAGCGAAACATTCCTCCAGCAATTTAAAGCTCTGGCTGTTGATCGCCATCGGCTTGTCGGAAAGCACATTGATGCCGGCCTCAAGCGTTTTCTTGATATATTCGGTCTTCTTGCCGTTGTTTCCCGCCTGGATCATCACGTTTCCCTTCTTCTCGGTCAACATTTTTTCCAGGTAATCATCTCCCGTATAAACGATTTCATTCCAAGCCGTCGGATTCTCCGCACGTGTGTTGAATCCCTGGATACGTTTCAAGTGCTCATCCACGTCGAAACCGGTGGGTGCGTACACATAAACATCTTTAGAAACTTGCGGATAAGACACTTTCTGCACTAATGCGGCATGGAAATGTCCGGGATCGAGCGTGATCAACTTCACTTCTCCCGGTGCGCCGGTAAAGCCTTCGGCCGCCTTCTCCTGCTTTGTGTTGCAAGAAGCTCCGACCAACAAGGCCGCCATAGAAAATACAAGATAGTTTTTCATACTATTATAATTAAATTATTGATAAGCTTTTACATTAGACTGTTTGCGGCCACAAAGATAATATAAAAACAAAATCATCTCTATGACTTCGCTATAAAACAAGAAGATTTTATTCGACAATCACAGCTACCGGATTACTTTCGTCCATATGACTGCCAAGCTCCTCCACCAAAATTTCTCCTGGCTGCCCGAATGTTTGCCCTATATCTTATCATCAAGCTTTTCCCCCTTCTTCTTCTCCTGTATATACAGCTCCACCGCCTCATGTGCCAGGCGGCGGAACTCTTCTTCGCCGGCGAGATCGTAAAGGAGAGCGACGAGGCGGGCGTAATAGCTCAGACGGAGGTCGCCCCTTTTTTAATCGCACCGTAGCTGCGGCTGCCGGCAGAGAGTTCGCTTTTGTAAAGACGTACGGTTATCCGGAAACGTCTCATCAGCTTTTCGACAAAAAGCCCCAAGGAAGGGAATGTAAACACCGTTTTCATGTTATAAATATTTAATTATTAATATAAATATTAATATTCATTCATGATGAGCCCGGCATGGCGGGGACAACATGAATGGATAAATGCGTAAACTTGTCAAAAGTTTCAGAGGATGCTTCGGACGCTTCGCCCCCCGAACGGCACATCTGAACATTGAACAAATTTAATAAAACATTTTACATGGAAAACACATTCCGCCCCTCGCGCTTCCTCTCGCTCCGCGCAACCACCCCCTCTCCCTGCACATGGGAAGAAATCATGCAAGAACTGACCGGCGAGCGCCATACCGCCGCCACCGCCCTGTTCCGCGCGCTTGCGGCCTGCGAAGGACAAGACGCCGAAACGGCGAAACGGCAGCAAGGCCAGATCAAACAGAACCAACCGGCCTTCATCCCTTCCGTCCTCCTCGAGGGAGGACGCTCTTCGAAGCACATCAAAGGCTATCCGGGCTCCATCATGGTGGACATCGACGGCATCCCCGAAGAGATCTTCGACGAGACCCTCGAACGGGTAAGGGCCGACCCGCACTCGTTCCTTGTCTACAAGACCTTGTCCGGACGCGGCATACGTGTCATCGCCTGGATGGAGGGCAATGTGACGGCAGAGAACTTCCCCGCCGCCTGGCAGACGGTAAACGCCTACTACGCCCGGCTCACCGGCATCGCCATCGACCGACAGTGCAAGAACGCCACGCGCATGTCCGTGATCTGCCACGACCCCGACGCGCTCTACCGTCCCGACGCCGAACGGATGAAGTTCGCCTCCCTACCCGACGCCAAGGCCGGACAAAAACAGGACATCGCCGCAGGAAAGAAACACAGAGGGCGGAAGACATCGGCCGCACGCGCCGAGAACACCGTACGCCGGCTTGTGGAAGAAGAGGGCGTGCACTACGCAGCCGGCAGCCACAACGACTACATCAGCCGGTGCCTCTACCTGATGAACCGTTTCGGCGTGCCGGAGGCCGAAGCCGAAGTGTGGGCCGTCGAACTGTTCGCCGACTATGACACGGCCTCCGTCCGCTCCACAGCCAAGAGCTGCTACGCCCTGACTGCCGAGCACGCCACAATGAAACTCTCCGATGTTTCCCCCCGCAACGGAAGTGGGCGGCAGCGCAAGGCCACGGTCGAAGAGATGGAGTGCTTCATCGGTGGCTCCATGCAACTGCGGATGAACCAACTGACACACCAGCTCGAATACCGCCCCGTCACCGACGGCATCCCCTCACCCGACGGTTGGGCTCCCATGAACGACACGGTCGAGAACTCCCTCTGGTGCTCCATGCGCCGCGACGGACTGGAGGCCGACCTCTTCCACCTACGCACGCTCCTGCTCTCCGACTTCGCGCCCCGCTACCACCCGTTGGAGGAGTTTCTCGAAAAGGCGGGACCATGGGACGGCGTGACGGACCATATCGGCAACCTGGCTGCAATGGTGCACCCCGCCGATGGCGACACCGCGCGTTTCGACCTCTGTTTCCGCCGCTGGTTCGTCGGGATGGTCGCCGCCGCACTTGACCCGAAGGTGGTGAACCATGTCATCCTCGTCCTGATCGGGCGGCAGGGATGCTTCAAGACGTCGTTCTTCCAGAACCTCCTGCCGCCCGTCCTCAGGCGCTACTACACCTCCAAAACCAACTCGCAGCGGCTCACGAAGGACGACCTCTTCACCATGACGGAGAACCTGCTCGTCAACTTTGAGGAGATCGACTCCATGCAGCGCAGTGAACTGAACCAGCTCAAGGCCATGCAGGCCGACGGAACCTTCGATATGCTGCCCAAGAAGGAAGTCATCAAGCACCTGGGCGAGATCGAGAAGCTGGAGAAGTATCTGGGCGGCGTGAAGGAAATGAAGAAGCTGCCCGGCGCTCTGTTCATCGTGGACACCCGCAAGGAGCGCAACGCCATCGCCGAGGCGCACCGTCTGGGCATTCCCGTTGTGGCCATCGCCGATACCAACTGCGATCCCGATGAGATCGATTACCCCATCCCCGGCAACGACGACGCTATCCGCGCCATCAAGCTGATCGCCTCCGTTATGGCCAACGCCATGATCGAGGGTCGTCAGGGCGAGCAGATCGAGGAAGCTGCCGAGTCCAAGGACGCCGAGTAATTTCATTCAACAGATAACCGCGTAATCTCACGGGGCAGGGAAGTGTCCCTGCCCCTTTTTCAATTTCAATTTTCAGGAGGAAATAACAATGGCTTTTACTGCTGCTGATGTAAAGACCCTGCGCGAGATGACCAGCGTGGGCATGATGGACTGCAAGAAGGCGCTCGTCGAGTGCGACGGCGATATGGATAAGGCCGTGGAGTGGCTGCGCGAGAAGGGTCTGGCCAAGGCTGCCAAGAAGGCCGGCCGCATCGCCGCCGAGGGTATGTCCTACGCGCTGACCGAGAACGGTGTGGGCGTCGTGGTGGAGGTCAACTGCGAGACGGACTTCTGCGCCAAGAGCGACCTGTTCGTGGCCTTCGTCAAGGACATCGCCAAGGTCATCGCCGAGCAGAACCCCGCCGATGTGGACGCTCTGATGAACTGCAAGTACGTCGGCTCCGAGCTGACCGTTTCCGAGACCATGCCCGAGAAGGTCATGTCCATCGGTGAGAACCTGCAGATCCGCCGCTTTGTGCGCTTCTCCGAGAACACCAGCGTTGGCTACGTCCATGCCGGCGGCAAGATCGGTGTGCTGGTGAATCTGGCTGTGGAGGGCGGCATCGACGCCACCGAGATCGGCAAGAACGTTGCCATGCAGATCGCCGCTCTGAATCCCCGCTTCTGGGACAAGTCCCAGGTCACCGATGAGGTGCTGGCCGAGGAGAAGAAGATCGCTCTGGCTCTGATGGACACCGATCCCAAGATGGCCTCCAAGCCCGAGGCCGTCAAGGAGAAGATCGTCATGGGCAAGATGAACAAGTTCTACGAGGAGAACTGCCTGCTGCAGATGGAGTTCGTCCGCAGCGACATCTTCCAGGGCAGCGTGGAGAAGTATATCGCCGACGCCGCCAAGAAGCTGGGCGGCTCCGTCAAGTTCGTGGACGCCGTTCGCTTCCAGACCGGCGAGGGCATCGAGAAGAAGCAGGAGGACTTCGCCGCCGAGGTCGCTGCTCAGATGAACATGGGCAAGTAATTGCAGATGTGACAGCAAGAATCACCCCTCCGGCATCCGCCGGAGGGGCGATTTTTTCTGCAAAAAAGCGCAATAGACCGTGGCTTGTAGAGGACGGCGTCCCCGGTGTCCCTACGGGACGTTACGGTCTGTAGGGCGGAACCCATGTGTTCCGCCGCAGGATGCGTTATTATTCGGCGAGGCACGCGGGCCCCGCCCTACGGAGTGCAATGGTCACACAACGGGACGTCGAGGACGCCGTCCCCTACAAAAAAGGCGCAGGGGCGATTTTCATTCTTCCGCCATGTAGATCTCCTCGCACTCCCGCTGCGCATCGGACAGGAGCCGGATAATGCGCATCATCCGCGGCGATTCGGCGGCGGCCTGTCCGTCCTCCACGGCGACCTCCAGTGCGTCCGTAGCGGCATGGAACATGGTAAGATACATTTTCTGGTAGTTAGGCATAACAAAGCCCCCTTTCATCTTCATTATACACCATTGTGGATATATCCACAATACTGATTTTGAAGATTTATCTCTATAATGAGAGAAACGAGAGGGGAGGTGAGCGGTCGTGTTTGATTACAGCCCGTTATGGGAAACCATGCAGAACCGAGGCGTGTCGCAGTACCAGCTGCTGAAGGCTGGTATTGACAACAAGACGCTGGACTCCCTGAAAAAGAATAAGAATATCACCATGGTCACGCTGGAGAAGCTGTGTCGGATCATTGATTGCTCACCTAACGATGTGGTGCGCTTTCTGTGATTAAAAATGCATGCTCTTTTTGAGGTGAAAATATGGCTATTAAGAGTTTATCCATCCGAATTGATGAGGACATGCTGAACAAGCTGCATGTGGTGGCGGACTATGAAGGACGTTCGGCCAATGGACAGATCAACGTCCTGATCCGCGACTGCATCGCTGCATACGAAAAGGAACATGGCAAGATCGAATTGGGAAAGTGACATAAAAAAGAACCGCCCGGGGGCGGTTCTTTTTTTGTGCAGCTATGTCAGGAAACGAGCACGTGAATGCGCCCTGCGGCCTCGCCGTACTTGTCGGCGGTGACGGTGCCACCCAGCACCTCGGTGATGTACTGCATCACGACCTCGTCCATGGCGATGCCCAGATCATAGTTGGCGGTGGCATTGACGAAGCGGTAGTAGGTGTCGCCGCCGCTGGCCATAAAGTCGTTGGTGGCAATGGTGTAGGTAGCCGCCGGGTCAAAGTCCTTGCCGCCCACGGACTGGATGGTCACGCGGTTGATGGACTTGGGCGCGAAGTAGGTGGTGCCGGGATATTCCGCATCGGCGTCGTAGGCCTTGGTGGTGTCCACGGTGAACTCAATGCCGGACACCTGCGGGAAGCCGCCGATGGCCTCCGGCGTGCAGAACGTGGAGGCTTCCAGCACCTCCAGCAGCTCGCTGCCGGTGATCTTGATGATGCTCAGGGTGTTGCCGAAGGGCAGCACGGTGTTGATGTCCTTCTTGGTGATGTCGCCGGCCTCGATGGTGGCGCGGATGCCGCCGCCGTTGGTGATGGCCGCGTCAACAGCCTCGCCCTCCTGCGTGGCCTTCCACACCAGCGCGTCGGTGATCAGGTCGCCCAGGTTCGTCTCCTCTGTGCGGTTGCCGGGCGCCTTCTCGCCGTTGAGGGTCACCTCCGTCTTGGCGAACACGGTGCCGTACTCGGCGTCGACCTCCGCGATGATGGCGGCGGCGCGGGCGGCGATCTCGCTGTCAGCGGGGATCTCGATGCCCTCGGTGGGTACGCACTCGGTGGTGATGGCGCTGTCCTTGATGGTCACAACGCCGATGTTCTCCAGCTTGGTGCCGGTGGAGGTCAGGATGGTCTCGCCCACCTTGCGGTCGGCGTTGGTCTTTTCAGCGATCTCCTCCTCGGTGGAGTGGGAGTGGCCGTCGATGAACACATCGATGCCCGTCACCTTGCCCAGCAGGTCGATGGAGCGGTTGGCGGTGGTGGCCGTCTCGTCGTCGATACCCAGATGGCCGACGCAGATGACGTAGTTGCAGCCCTCGTCCTCACGCAGCATGGTGGCCATGTCCTGCGCGATCTGGTACATTTCCTCGCCGCTGGCAAAGGTCACGCCGGCGATCTTGCCGGGGTGCGCCTTGGTAGCCGTCTCAGGGGTGTCCAGACCGAACACGCCGATCTTGGTGCCGCCGGGGGTGGTGAACACAGCCGCGTCGTCAAAGGCCAGCTCGCCGTTGTACTTCACGTTGGCAGCCAGCACGGGGAACTGGGCGGACTCCATGTTCTTCTTCAGCGCCTCAAAGCCGTAGTCGAACTCGTGGTTGCCCAGCGCCACAGCGTCATAGCCCACCATGTTCATCAGCTCGATGGCGGTCGCGCCCTCAGACAGGCTCACATAGGAAGAACCCTGGCTGAAGTCGCCGGCGTCCAGCACCAGTACATACGCGCCATCGGCCTCATACTTGTCGGCCAGCGCCGCGACCTTGGCGTAGTTCTCGATCGCGCCGTGTACGTCGTTGGTGTGAAGGATCACCACGGGCTCCGTGGCGGTGGCGTCCTTACCGGGAGCGGGCTTTTTTTCGCCGCAGGCCACCAGAGAAAGCACCATGGCGGCTGCCAGCAGCAGTGTCAATAGCTTCTTTTTCATACTCCAAATTCCTTCCTCACAGCCTATTTTTCGCACGTTTGTGCGCGTGCTGTGGTCATATTGTACCGTATCGGAGGGAGAAAGGCAAGTGCTATTTGGATGATCTGCTATTTACAGGAACTTTACACAGCTGCGATTTTTTACTTTACATACCCCTTTTACAATAGCAAATGTACACAGGAGCTATCCAAATTCCCCCTCCCAGACCTTCCGGCTCCCGCGCAGACGGCGGGGGTGCCGGAGGGAAGCGGAGAGTGAATGCAAAAAGTAAGTGATAAGAAATGAGGTATGAGAAATGAAAAAGACGATTGCACTGATTCTGACCGCGCTGCTGACGCTGAGTTTGGTGGCCTGCGGCAGCGAGGGCAAGACCGATGACACCAAGACCGACGACCAGCCCGCCGCCCTGACCGGCACCGTCTCCACCGACGGCTCCACCTCCATGGAGAAGGTCATCGGCGCCCTGAGCGAGTCCTTCATGGCGCAGAATGACGGCGTCACCGTCAACTACAACCCCACCGGCTCCGGCTCCGGCATCACCGCCGTGCAGGAGGGCACCTGCGACATCGGCCTGTCCTCCCGCGCGCTGAAGGACGAGGAGAAGTCCGCCGGCCTGAAGGAGACCGTGCTGGCCTATGACGGCATCGCCATCATCGTCCACCCCGACAACCCCGTCAGCGACCTGAGCGTGGAGCAGATCGCCAAGCTGTACACCGGCGAGATCACCAACTGGAAGGACGTGGGCGGCAATGACGCCGAGGTCGTCCTCATCGGCCGCGAGGCCGCCAGCGGCACCCGCGACGGCTTCGAGTCCATCACCGGCACCAAGGACAAGTGCCAGTACCGTCAGGAGCTGACCTCCACCGGTGATGTCATCACCGCCGTCAGCCAGAACCCCGACGCCATCGGCTATGCTTCCCTGGCCTCCGTCAAGGACAGCGTCAAGGCGCTGAACGTAGACGGCGTGACCCCCAGCGAGGCCACCGTCAAGGACGGCAGCTACAAGGTGCAGCGCCCCTTCGTGCTGGTGACCATGGAGGGCAAGGAGCTGTCTCCCGCGGCGCAGGCATTCTTTGACTACGCTGTTTCCTCCGATGCGGCTTCCATCATCGCCAAGGCTGGCGCGGTGGCTGTGGCCGGTTAAGAGTAAGGTACGGACACAGGCGACATCCCGGCGGGATGCCGCCTTGCCCGGTATTGTGAGAGGTGCGCATGAAAGCAAAACGATTCTGTGAGAACGCCATCCACGGCTGGTTCCTGCTGATGGGACTGGTGACGGTGGGCTGTGTGCTTCTGATCACCGTGTATCTGATCATCTCCGGTATCCCGGCCATCCGGGAGATCGGCCTTGTGAAATTCCTGTTCGGCCCCGTGTGGGACTCCAACGCGGCAGAGCCGCAGTTTGGCATCCTGTCCTTTATCCTCACCAGCGTCTACGGCACGGCGGGCGCCATCGTCTTAGGCGTGCCGGTGGGCTTCATGACCGCCGTATTTCTGGCAAAAATGGCGCCGCCCAGGCTGAAGGCGGTGGTGGGTGCCGCCGTGAATCTGCTGGCGGGCATCCCCTCGGTGGTCTATGGTCTGGTGGGTATGCTGGTGCTGGTGCCTGTCATTCGCAGGATCTTCCATATCCCCGACGGCTCCGGTCTGCTGGCAGCCATTATCGTGCTGGCGATCATGATCCTGCCGTCCATCATCAGCGTGTCCATGACGGCGCTGGAGGCTGTGCCCCGGGAGTACGAGGATGCCTCCCTTGCGCTGGGCGCCACCGCCACGGAGACGTGGTTCCGGGTATCTGTGCCCGCCGCCCGCAGCGGCATCGCCGCGGCGGTGGTGCTGGGCGTGGGACGCGCCATCGGCGAGGCCATGGCGGTGATGATGGTGTCCGGCAACGTGCCCAACATGCCGTCCCTGTTCCAGAGCGTGCGGTTCCTGACCACCGCTGTGGCCAGCGAGATGGGCTACGCGGCGGCGGGGCTGCAGCGGCAGGCGCTGTTTTCCATCGCGCTGGTGCTGTTCCTGTTCATTATGCTCATCAACGCCACGCTGAACTTCTTCCTCAAGCGCAGTAAGGAGAAATAACATGGACGATACGAAATTTTCCCGCCGCCGTCGGGCGTGGGGCGCCATGATGCGCACGCTGATGATGGTCTGCGCCGCGCTGACCTGTGCGCTGGCGGCCTTCCTGATCCTGTACGTGCTGGCCAAGGGCGTGCCGCACCTGAGCTGGCAGCTGCTGAGCACCAAGCCCAGCTATCTGGATGACACCATCGGCATCCTGCCGGATATCATCAGCACCGTCTGCATGGTGCTGGCCACCCTGCTGGTGGTGCTGCCGCTGGGCGTGTGTGCCGCCGTATATCTGACGGAGTACGCCGCCAACAAAAAGCTGGTGGCTGTCATCGAATACGCCGCCGAGACGCTGTCCGGCATCCCCTCCATCATCTACGGCCTGGTGGGTCAGATGTTCTTCTGCCAGTTTCTGGGCATGAAGAAATCCCTGATCGCCGGCGCCATGACGCTGGTCATCATGAACCTGCCCACCATCATGCGCACCACGCAGGAGAGCCTGAAAACCGTGCCCCAGAGCTACCGGGAGGGCGCCTTCGGATTGGGCGCAGGGAAGTGGCGCACCATCCGCACGGTGGTGCTGCCTGGCTGCGTGGACGGCGTCATCACCGGCTGCATCCTGGCAGTGGGACGCATACTGGGCGAGACGGCGGCGCTGCTGTACACCGCCGGCTTTGCCCACACGCTGTACGGCGGCTTGCGGGAGACGCTGGAAAGCTCCGGCGCGACGCTGTCGGTGGCGCTGTACGTCTACGCCAAGGAGCAGGGCGAGTTTGAGGTGGCCTTCGCCATCGCCGCCATATTGATGGTGCTGGCGCTGCTGATCGATCTGGCGGCCACCTTGACCGGGCGCTATTTCAAGAAACGGAGGAGTCTATGAGCGATATTTTTACCGTGAACGACCTGAATCTGTGGTACGGTGCGGCGCAGGCGCTGCACCATGTGAGCCTTTCCGTACCGGAGAAGAGCATCACTGCCCTGATCGGCCCCTCCGGCTGCGGCAAATCCACGTTCCTGAAAACGCTGGATCGCATGAACGACCTGATCCCCGGCGTTCGCGTGGAGGGGCAGGTGCTGTACCGGGGCGAGGACATCTACGCCCCGTCGGTGGACGTGAACCAGCTGCGCCGCGAGGTGGGCATGGTGTTCCAGAAACCAAACCCCTTCCCCATGAGCATCTACGACAACGTGGCCTACGGCCCCCGTACCCACGGCGTCCGGAACCGCGCCCAGCTGGACGAGCTGGTGGAAAAGTCCCTGCGGGGCGCTGCCATCTGGGACGAGGTGAAGGATCGCCTGAAGAAGAACGCGCTGGGGCTGTCCGGCGGTCAGCAGCAGCGCCTGTGCATCGCCCGGGCGCTGGCGGTGGAGCCGTCCGTGCTGCTGATGGACGAGCCCACCTCCGCGCTGGATCCTATCTCCACCTCCAAAATAGAAGAGCTTGCAACGGAACTGAAAAAGAGGTACACTATCGTTATCGTGACGCACAATATGCAGCAGGCGCTGCGCATTTCCGATAACACCGCCTTTTTCCTCCTGGGCGAGCTGGTGGAGTACGGCGACACGGAGACGATGTTCTCCACGCCCCGCGAGAAACGTACCGAGGACTACATCACAGGGAGGTTTGGATAATGCGCAGTCAATTTGACCAGCAGCTGGCGCAGCTCCACCGGGAGCTGATCGAGATGGGCGCTCTGTGCGAGGAGGTCATCGCCCTGTCCTCCCAGGCGCTGACGGAGGGGGACGCCTCCCTCGCCCGGCGGGTCGCGCCGCTGGATCGGGACATCGACCGCAAGGAGCGGGACATCGAAAACCTGTGCCTGCGGCTGCTGCTGCATCAGCAGCCGGTGGCGGGCGACCTGCGGCGCATCTCCGCCGCACTGAAAATGATCACCGACATGGAGCGCATCGGCGATCAGGCCGACGACATCGCGGAGATCATCCTCAGCCGGGGCGACCGGCTGCTGACGGCGGACGGCACGCTTCGCGCCATGGCGCGCGCCGCCATCCGCATGGTCAGCGAGAGCGTGGATGCCTATGTGCGGCAGGATGTGGCGCTGGCCGAGCGGGTCATCGCCTCCGACGACGAGGTGGACGAGGACTTCGACCGCATCAAGCGCCGCCTTATCGACGGCATTTCCTCCGGCGCGGAGGACGGCGAGTCCGTGCTGGATCTGGTGATGATCGCCAAGTATTACGAGCGTATCGCCGATCACGCCACCAATATTGCCGAGTGGGTGGAGTTCTCCGTCACCGGCGTGCATAAGACAGAGATCACCTGAGAGGGTGCGAAAGGAGGAACGGATATGATCTGGTGCGTAGAGGACGACGCCAGCATCCGCGACATTGAGCTGTACGCCCTGCGCGCCGCCGGGCTGGAGGCCGAGGGCTTCCCGGACGGCGACAGCTTCTGGCAGGCGCTGCAGAGCCGCAAGCCGGAGCTGGTGGTGCTGGACGTGATGCTGCCCGGCATCGACGGCACGGAGCTGCTGCGGCGCATGCGCGCCACGCCCGCCCTGCGGCGCATACCCGTCATCATGGCCACGGCCAGAGGCGCGGAGTATGACCGGGTGCAGGGACTGGACAGCGGCGCCGACGACTATCTGACCAAGCCTTTCAGCGTCATCGAGCTGGTATCCCGTGTGCGGGCGGTGCTGCGGCGCTGCCATCCGCAGGAGAGCACCGGCACGCTGCGCTGCGGCGAGCTGACGCTGGACACCGCCGAGCACACCGTGTCCGTGAACGGGCAGCGCGTGGATCTGACCTATAAGGAATACGAGGTGCTGCGCCTGTTCATGACCCATCCCGGCCGCGCTTTTACCCGCGACAAGCTGATGGAGCTGGTGTGGGGCACCGACTACTGCGGCGAGAGCCGCACGGTGGATATGCACATCCGCACCCTGCGGCAGAAGCTGGGCGACGCGGGCACACATATCCAGACCATCCGCAGTGTGGGCTACCGCTGGGAGGACAACACATGACAAAAAAGATATTCCGCTCCACCGTGGCGGTGGGGCTTGCGGTGCTGGCAGCCAGTCTGGTCATCATCATGAGCGCGCTGTACAGCTACTTCGGCAAGCTGCAGGAGCAGCAGCTGAAGGACGAGCTGTCCATCGCGGCGGCAGCCATGGCCGAGGGAGACGGCATGTCCTATCTCACCCGTCTGGACTCCGACAACTACCGCATCACATGGCTCCGCGCCGACGGCGTGGTGCTCTACGACACCCGCGCCGATGCCGCGACCATGGAGAACCACGCCCAGCGCGAGGAGGTGCGGCAGGCGCTGGCCAACGGCGCCGGTGAGTCCAGCCGTTACAGCAACACCATGCTCACCAAGATGCTCTACTACGCCCAGCGTCTGCCGGACGGCACGGTGCTGCGCCTGTCCGCCAGCCGCGTCACCGCGGGAGCCGTGCTGCTGGGGATGCTCCAGCCCATCCTGTTGGTCATCGCCGCGGCGCTGATCCTGTCCGGCCTGCTGGCCAGCCGCGTCTCCAAGCGGATCGTGGAGCCGCTGAACCGCCTGGATCTGGAGCACCCGCTGGAAAACGAGGCCTACGAGGAACTGTCGCCCCTGCTGCGCCGTCTGGAGCACCAGCGGCGGCAGATCGACCAGCAGATGAGTGCCCTGCGCCGCCGCTCGGAGGAGTTCGAGCAGATCACCGCCAGCATGACCGAGGGTCTTGTGCTGCTGGACAACAGCGGCACGGTGCTGAGCATCAACCCGGCGGCACAGGCGGTGCTGGGCACCGACAGTGCCTGTGTGGGACAGCCCCTTGTGGCGGTGGAGCGGGACACCGCCGTCAGCCGCGCCCTGCGGGACGCCATGGAAAGCGGCCGCGCCGAGACGTGCATGGAGAAGGACGGCCGGGAGTACCAGTTCGACGTGACCCGCATTCAGGCCGACGGCGAGACAGTGGGCGCGGTGCTGCTGACCTTTGATGTGACAGAGCAGACCTTCGCCCAGCGCAACCGCCGGGAGTTCACCGCCAACGTCTCCCACGAGCTGAAAACGCCCCTGCAGGGCATCATCGGCAGCGCCGAGCTGCTGGAAAGCGGTATGGTGCAGCCGGAGGATATGCCCCGCTTCGTGGGGCACATCCGCAGCGAAGCCCAGCGGCTGGTGACGCTCATCAACGACATCATCCGCCTGTCCGAGCTGGACGAGGGCGGCACGCTGCCCATGGAGCCGGTGGAGCTGCTGACCCTGTGCCGCGACACGGCGGCCGGCCTGTCCGCCGCCGCGGAAAAGCGCCATGTGACCGTCTCCGTCACCGGCGAGGAGGTCACGGTGCCCGGCGTCCGCCGTCTGCTCAGCGAGGTGTTCGCCAACCTGTGCGACAATGCCATCAAGTACAACGTGGACGGCGGCAGCGTCGCCATCCATGTGTCCCGCAAGGGCGACAATGCCTGTGTCACCGTGTCGGATACCGGCATCGGCATCCCGGCGGAGCACCAGAGCCGCGTGTTTGAGCGGTTCTACCGGGTGGACAAGAGCCACTCCAAGTCTTCCGGCGGCACGGGACTGGGGCTGTCCATCGTCAAGCACGCCGTGGCCTATCACCACGGCACCGTGGAGCTGGACAGCCGAGAGGGGAAGGGCACCACCTTCACCGTCACGCTGCCGCTGAACCAATAAAGCGCAAAAAGAGAGCGCCCCTGCGGGCGCTCTCTTTTTTCGTTTTACAGATGCGCCTTTGCGTGGGCGCAGATGGCGTCAAAGGTTTTCTGGCTGATATCGTGCTCGATCTTGCAGGCGTCGGCCTCGGCGGTGGCGGCGTCGATACCCAGTGCTATCAGGAACCGCGTCAGCGTGTGGTGCCGATCCAGCATATTTTCCGCGATGGCCATGCCGCTGGCGGTCAGTGTGATAAGCCCGTCCTTGTCCATGGTGATATAGCCGTTTTCCCGCAGCCGTTTGGTGGCGTAGGTCACGCTGGGCTTTGTCACGCCCAGATGCTCCGCCACATCGATGGAGCGGATATATCCGTGCTGCTGCTGCATCATCAGCATCGTCTCTAAATAGTCCTCGGAAGCGCGCAGTATTTGCATGAAGTTTTCACCAACTTTCCCCGGATCGCTAACGGCATGATAACACATTTTTCACAAATATACAAGGGCAAGAAAAAAATTTTGTTCTCCCTATTGACAAAGGAGGTTAAAGAGGCTAAACTTCACATTGGTTAGGGAGAGCTAACTGTTAGCTGCTGCACCGCCTTTCAGAGTGAACCCAACCGATTTTTTCAGACAAGTGGTTAGCCTAAACTAACCTGAACGGAGGGATACACATGATGCCTTTGGTACTGGCGGACGCCGGAACGGAGCAGCTCATCCACAAGGTGGGCGGCAGCCCGGAGTTGAAGAAGCATTTGGAGGATCTGGGCTTTGTGCCGGGCGGCGCGGTGACGCTGATCTCCGCCATGGGCGGCAACGTCATCGTCAAGGTCAAGGAATCCCGCGTGGCCATCAGCGAGGAGATGGCGCGCAAGATCATGGTATAAAATACATTACATAAAGAAGGAGAGTTCATCATGAAGACACTGCGTGAAGTCAAGATCGGCGAAACTGTCAAGGTCGTTAAGCTCCACGGCGAGGGACCCGTCAAGCGCCGCATCATGGATATGGGCATCACCAAGGGCGTGGAGGTCTATGTCCGCAAGGTAGCGCCTCTGGGCGACCCCATGGAGGTCACGGTGCGCGGCTATGAGCTGAGTCTGCGCAAGGCCGACACCGAAATGATCGAAGTCGAATAACCGCGTATTTTATTTTCTACATAGGTTCAATAAGATTAACCGGAAGGAGAGACAATATGGAAAAACAGATTAAGATCGCGTTGGCGGGCAACCCTAACTCCGGCAAGACCACCCTGTTCAACGCGCTGACCGGCTCCAACCAGTTCGTGGGCAACTGGCCGGGCGTCACGGTGGAGAAGAAAGAGGGCAAGCTGAAGAAGCACGATGATGTGACCATCATGGACTTGCCCGGCATCTACTCCCTGTCCCCCTACACGCTGGAGGAGGTGGTGGCTCGTAACTACCTGATCGACCAGCGCCCCGATGCCATCCTGAACATCATCGACGGCACGAACCTGGAGCGTAACCTGTACCTGACCACCCAGCTGACCGAGCTGGGCATCCCCGTTGTCATCGCCATCAACATGATGGACGTTGTCCGCAAGAACGGCGACAAGATCAACGTGCAGGAGCTGAGCCGCGAGCTGGGCTGCCAGATCGTGGAGATCTCCGCCCTGAAGGGCGAGGGCGTCATGGAAGCGGCGGAGGCGGCTGTGGCCGCGGCCAAGTCCACCAAGACCGTCCCCATGCACACCTTCTCCGGCCCCGTGGAGCACGCCATCGCCCACATCGAGGAGGCGGCGGTGCACAACCTGCCCGAGGAGCAGCAGCGCTGGTACGCCATCAAGATCTTCGAGCGCGACGACAAGGTGATGGATAAGCTGCACATCGACCCGTCCGTCATGGCGCACATCGAGGAGGACATCAAGGCCGCCGAGAAGGAGCTGGACGACGATGCCGAGAGCATCATCACCAACGAGCGCTATGTGTACATCGCCGAGATCATCAAGGCCTGCTACAAGAAAAAGAACGCCGGTCAGCTGTCCGCTTCCGATAAGATCGACCGCATCGTGACCAACCGCTGGCTGGGTCTGCCCATCTTCGCTCTGGTCATGTTCCTGGTGTACTACATCTCCATGGTCACCGTTGGCTCCGCCGCTACCGACTGGGCGAACGACGGCCTGTTCGGTGACGGCTGGCACCTGCTGGGCATTGGCTCCGGTGAGTACAACGACACGAATGACGAGTATACCGCCGCGGTTGAGGCCGTGGACGCGTTCCTCGGCACCGAGATTGATGTTGAGGCAGACGACTTCGACGCAAGCGCTCTGCTGGCCGAGATGAAGAACTTCCAGACCACCGACAAGACCGCGACCGTCGATGTCGAGGACGAGGAGACCCTCGCCATGAACACGATGACCGCCTACTATGACACGCTGCCCGAGGGCGCGGAGGACATGGAGGACGTCGTCCAGATGACCTATGTCGACGCGGTCAGCTACCTCTCCGAAAACGGCTTTGACGCCCCTGATCCCGCCGACTTCGGCGTGTGGGTGCCCGGCGTGCCCGTGCTGGTGGGCAACGCGCTGGAGGCCGCCGGTGCGTCCGAGTGGCTCAGCGGCCTGATCCTCGACGGTATCGTGGCCGGTGTGGGCGCGGTGCTGGGCTTCGTGCCCCAGATGCTGGTGCTGTTCCTGCTGCTGGCGTTCCTGGAGGCCTGCGGCTACATGGCGCGTATCGCCTTCGTTCTGGATCGTATCTTCCGCAAGTTCGGCCTGTCCGGTAAGTCCTTCATCCCCATGCTGATCGGCACCGGCTGCGGCATCCCCGGTGTTATGGCCTCCCGTACCATCGAAAATGAGCGCGACCGCCGCATGACCATCATGACCACCACGTTCATCCCCTGCGGCGCCAAGGTGCCCTTCATCGCCATGATCGCCGGCGCCATCTTTGGCGGCAGCGCATGGGTGTCCACCTCCGCTTACTTCATCGGCATGGCCGCCATCGTGATCTCCGGCATCATGCTGAAGAAGACCAGGATGTTCGCCGGCGACCCCGCTCCCTTCGTTATGGAGCTGCCCGCTTACCACTGGCCCACTCTGGGCAACGTCCTCCGCTCCATGTGGGAGCGCGGCTGGTCCTTCATCAAGAAGGCCGGTACCATCATCCTGCTGTCCACCATCTTCGTGTGGTTCACCAGCTACTTCGGCTGGGTGGATGGTCAGTTCCAGATGCTGTCTGACGATCAGATCGACTGCTCCATCCTGGCTGCCATCGGCGGCGCTATCGACTGGATCTTCGCACCTCTGGGCTGGGGCAACTGGCAGGCGGTGGTCGCCTCCATCACCGGTCTGGTGGCCAAGGAGAACATCGTCGGTACCCTGGGCGTTCTGTACGGCGGTGGCGACGGCAGCGTGTATGACGCCATGGCCGCAGCCTTCACTGCCATCACCGCATACAGCTTCCTGGTGTTCAACCTGCTGTGCGCTCCCTGCTTCGCCGCCATCGGCGCCATCAAGCGTGAGATGAACAGCGCCAAGTGGACCTGGTTCGCCATCGGCTATCAGTGCGGCTTCGCCTATGTGATCGCCCTGATGATCAACCAGTTCGGCAACCTGTTCACCGGCAGCGCCAACATCCTGGGCGTCATCGTGTCCGTGATCCTGCTGGCCGGCATCATCTACATGCTGTGCAAGCCCTATAAGGAAGCCACCAAGCTGGCTGTCAAGTAAAACAGCTTATATCAGATTTTGGAAGGAGTGACATTTCATGCTGGAATGGCTGACAGCGAATCTGGGCACCATCCTCATCAGTGCCGGTCTACTTGTCGTTGTGATCCTCATCATCCGCTACCTGCTGCGCCAGAAGAAGGCGGGAAAGTCCTCCTGCGGCGCCGGCTGCGCCCACTGCGCCATGCACGGCCAGTGCCACAGCCAGAGCTGCAAGCACTGAACAGGGCAGGGGGAACGTGGAAACACGCTCCCCCTGCGTCCCAAAGGGAGGTATCACGATGATCGAAACGATTCTGAAGGTGGACGGCATGGCCTGCGGTATGTGCGAGAGCCACATCAACGATACCGTCCGCAACCGGTTCCCTGTGCAGAAGGTCACGTCCTCCCACACCAAGGGCGAGACGGTGATCCTGTCTCCGGAGCCTCTGGATGAGCAGGCGCTGCGCGCCGCCATCTCCGCCACCGGCTATACGGTCACGGCGGTGGACGCTCATCCCTATGAAAAGAAGGGCCTGTTCTCGTTCCATAAGAAGTAAGCCCTTGCTTTCACAACAGAAAAGCGCCCTGCGGCGCTTTTTTGAAAACCAATGGTTAAAGAGCTTTAACCAAGAATAAACAGGCGCGCTGCGCCGAAGAATACGATAGAAACGAACAGAAAGGAAAGTGAGATATGAGCGTTGTGATCCTGGGCGGCAACGAGTGCATGGAGCGCCGCTACAAAGAACTCTGCCAGTCCTACAAATGCTCCGCCAAGGTGTTCACCAAGCCCGCCGGCGGCCTGAAAAACAAGCTGGGAAGCCCCGACCTGATGATCTTCTTCACCTCCACCATGTCCCACAAGCTGGTGCAGAGCGCGCTCAGCGAGCTGAAGGGGACGCCCACCCGCATCGAGCGCTGCCATACCAGCTCCCTGTCCGCTCTGCGGAGCATTCTGGAAAAGCACGCCGTGTAAGGGGGTGGCCGTATGTCCGAAGAACTGATGGTGCGCCAGTGCGCGCCCACGCTGGCCGGTATCAAGACCGGCAGCCTGTTCCCCTGTCCCTGCACCAGCCGGGAGGAGCTTCTGTGCCAGGTGCGCAGTCTCAACCGCCGCCTGTCCCCCAAGGGACTGTGCCTGCTGCCGCTGCGGTTCACGCCGGGCAGCGTCCTGCTGTATCTCTACCGCCCCGCCACCTTGCGCCGCGACCTCAGCGACGGTCTGGCGCGTGACATACTGGCGCAGGCGGGCTATGAGGGCGACAGCTGCGGGCGCTGCGTGGCCACGCTGATCCGCCGCCTGCGGCAGGGCAGCGACTTTCCCCACGAGATCGGCCTGTTCCTCAGCTACCCTCCTGAGGACGTGCGCGGCTTCGTGGAGAACCACGCCTGCAACTACAAGTGCGCGGGGCTGTGGAAGGTCTACGGAGACGAGCGTCAGGCACAGCGGCTGTTTGACCGGTTCAAGCGCTGCACGGACACATATTACAGACTCTGGCAGGCCGGTGCCACCATTGAGCAGCTGGCTGTGGCGGGGTAAAAGAAAGGAAACGAATACCATGAAAAAGACTGCTGTTATCTACTGGAGCGGCACCGGCAACACCGAGGCCATGGCCAACGCCGTGCTGGAGGGCATGAAGTCCGCCGGCGCGGATGCCGCCCTGCTGACCGTCGATCAGGTGAACACCGCCGATCTGGGCAACTACGCCGCCATCGCCTTCGGCTGCCCGGCTATGGGCAGCGAGGTGCTGGAGGAGATGGAGTTCCAGCCCATGTTCGACGCCTGCAAGAACTGCCTGGGCGGAAAGGCCGTGGCGCTGTTCGGCTCCTACGGCTGGGGCGACGGCGAGTGGATGCGCTCCTGGGAAAAGGACTGCGCCGACGCGGGCATCAATCTGGTCTGCGACAGCGTCACCTGCTGCGAGGCTCCCGACGATGCCGCGCTGGACGCGCTGCGCGCCATGGGCAAGACGCTGGCGGAATGACCGCCGTTACGTTCCTGCGCCGCCGCCTGCGGCAGCGCGTGCAGACACTGCTGCCGCTGCTGGCCGTACTCTCCGCGGCCGCTGCGCTGAGCAATTGAGCAGATGAAAAAGCGCCCCGACGGGGCGCTTTTCAGACTGTCAAAAAACCTGCCCGGTTACAAGTATCGGAGGGAAGGATACCATCG
>OLFZ01001231.1_pt1 | contig 23242 bp, 10 predicted proteins | sample 1604861 | NCBI WGS metagenome assembly OLFZ01 (sample SAMEA3888895, study PRJEB22519) | human gut metagenome | biome: human gut; feature: human-associated habitat; material: faeces | place: Denmark | collected 2011 | reverse complement strand
TAGACCGCATCGAGCGTGACATCAAGAAGCTGACGGAGCTTTATGAAGAAGGATACCGGTGTGCGGAACATTTTGCTTTTCGTTTTTGATTCTGAGAGAGTATACTATGAGAGCTGGTGCAATTAGCATCTGCTCCCATATTGTTTTCATTCTTTTCTATTAATTTGCTGCTAAAGCTAAAGTTTATTTAGCAAAAAACACGCGTAGAATACCTTTAGAAAGGGGATGTATCAAAAATACCACCTTTCGTAACATTTGTTATAGGTGCAAATCCTGGTTTCGCTTAATTTTGCTGACACAAAACTCAATTGCAGAATTGGTTTATTATTAACTTTAAATTAATAGATATGTTGAAAAGCATTAGTCTCAGGCTTTGCACACTAATTGTGCTTCTCTTTGCGGGCATCTATTCCTTTGCCCAGCAAGTCCAGGTAAAAGGTACTGTCGTTGAAAAATCGAGTGGTGAATCCATTATCGGTGCTTCTGTCATGGAAGTAGGTTCCAACAGTAATGGAACAATTACGGATATTGACGGAAATTTCACTCTGTCTGTAGCTTCCGGTGCCACATTGTCTGTATCCTATATAGGATATAAAGCCGTTACAGTAAAGGCACAGCCCACTTTACGCATTGAGTTGACGGAAGATTCCCAGTTGATTGATGAAGTAGTAGTGACCGGCTATATGTCCGAGAAGAAGGCCAGTTTGACTGGTTCGGTGGCTGTGGTCAAGATGAAGGATGTAGCAGATATTCCTACGGGAAATGTGTTGTCGAGCTTGCAGGGACGTGTTGCCGGTATGAACATTACGACTGACGGCACACCGGGCGGTGGAAATACTTCTACATTGGTCCGTGGTAAGTCATCTTTCCGAAATGATGCCAATTCCCCGCTTTATGTCATTGACGGTGTGATGACCCGTGAGAACATCTCGTCTATCCTTTCTTCCAATGATGTAGAATCCATTCAGGTATTGAAGGATGCCGCTTCCGCTTCTATTTATGGTGCACAGGCTGCCAATGGTGTGATTATCATTACTACCAAACGTGCCAAGAAAGGGGAGACCCGTGTGGATTTTGATATGTCGTTGACTTTGCAGACCTATCAATGTGGCTTTGATATGTTGAATGCAGATGAGTGGGGCCAGGTTTATTGGTCGGCTTATAAGTATGCCAATAATGGAGCTACGCCAAGCAGCGAAATATATGGTAATGGTGCAACTCCCCAACTTCAAGACTATATCGGCCTGAATGGAGCTAAAGTACATGCCGTTGATACGGATTGGCGCGATGTGGTTTATCGCACTGCCTTGATGCAGAATTATAGTGCGACACTTTCAAAGGGCTCTGACAATGGTGCCTTCTCGTTAGCGTTGAACTATCTCGACCATGACGGTCTGGTAGAGAATACGAATTTCCAGCGTATCAATACCCGCATCAGTTCTAACTATCATTATCTTGACAATCGCTTGCGCATCGGCGAGAACGTTGCCATCAATCGTTGGACACAGACCCTCAGTCCGGCCGGTGTAGATGAGAATGCCATCAAACAGCATCCTGCCAAGACGGTTTATGATGAGAATGGCAATTATAACGATGCCATCAATGATGTTTTGGGTGATGCCCCCAATATGGCACGTTTGTTGGAGAATGAAAAACAGAACAAACATGATTACTGGCGTGTCTTTGGTAATGCATTCCTTGAAATTGAACCGATTAAGAACCTGGTGCTGAAAACCAATTTCGGTATGAATTATTATGATGAAACCAACAAAACTTTTGAGCCGGCATGGGCACGCGATGAGGTCAATAAGCTGACTCAATCATCCAACAAAAGACTGGATTGGGTATGGACCAATACCGTGACTTATAGCAAAGCTTTTGGAAAGAACAATCTGACTGCACTTCTTGGTACAGAAGCCAAGAAGAACCATTCGGAATCCATGTTCGGTTATGGTACGGGACTGGCTGTAGAAGATGAAGATTATATTTATCTCGACGGTGTGACTGCCGGTAAGAATGTAGGTGCCGGTGCTTCCAATTATGGCATGGTGTCTTACTTTGGTAAAGTGAACTATGATTATGAAGGACGGTATTTGGCCTCTGTTACGGTGCGCCGTGATGCTTCTTCCCGCTTGGCAAAGGGTAATAATGTGGATTACTTCCCTTCAGTGTCGGCAGGCTGGCGCATTTCAAGTGAGAAGTTTATGGAAGCGACCAGGGATTGGTTGGCTGATTTGAAACTACGTGCTTCATGGGGTGTCAATGGTAACGATATTATTGATAATGAGGCTCCCTATACAAAATACTTGATTAGTCTGAAGGATGCAAGCTACAACATGAACGGTGATGGAACGACTTTGGCTCCCGGTGGTTACAAAGTGAGGTCTACCAATCCCGATTTGAAGTGGGAGAGTACAAGACAGCTCAATATCGGTGTGGACGCCGCTTTCCTGAACGGACGTCTGAGTGCTTCTCTCGATTATTTTGATAAGAAGACAAGTGATATGCTTGTGGAGAAACCGTATATCGCTGTCATTGGCGAGGGTGGTTACTGCTGGTATAATGGTGGTACGATGAACAATAAAGGTTTCGAGATGGCACTGACCTGGAATGATAAGGTAAAGGATTTCCAGTATAATGTAGCATTCAACCTTTCATATTACAAAAATGAAGTGACAGAGCTGACGGAAGAAATTTACTATACTTATGGTGGCGGTAATGGGGTTGACAAGACTTTGGTTGGCCAACCGTTCGGTTCATGGATGGGCTTCAAGACAGATGGAGTGTTCCGTACCCAGCAGGAGGTGGATGAGTATAAATCCAAATATAATGTACAGTTTGGCGCTCCCGGAGTAGGACGTATCAAATACGTGGATGCTGATGGTAACGGTACGATTGATACGAACGACCGTGTATGGTTGGGTTCTGACAATCCGAAAGTGATTGCAGGTCTGAATCTTGGGGCATCTTGGAAAGGCTTTGACCTCAGCATGTTCTTCAACGGTATGATTCGTGATGCCTATAACAACTCCAAATATTATACGGATTTATTCCAATGCTGGACCGGTAATCACTCTACCCGCCTGCTCGATGCCATGCATGCTTACGAGAACTTTGAAAAGACGGGTGTTTACAATAGCAGTGTACCTGCTTTAACCACCCTTAACAGCAACAATGAGCACGAAGTTTCTGAGTTCTATATTGAAAATGGTTCGTATATCAAGCTGAAAAGCCTGACATTGGGTTATACGCTTCCTAAAGCAGCTCTCGACAAGATGAAGATGCGTCATGCGCGCATTTATTTCCAGGCTCAGAATTTGTTTACGATTACCGGTTATACGGGTGCCGACCCTGAAGGTCTGGGCTATCCTTATCCGTTGCCCCGTACGTTCTCTTTGGGATTATCATTTGGTTTCTAAACTTTAAAACTATACTATTATGAAATTGAAACATTTATATATGCTTGGCGCAGTAGCGCTGATGACTGCAAGCTGTAATGAAGACCGTTTCCTGGATTTGAAGCCCCAGGGTAGCTTGAACGAAGATATTATGACTTCTACAGAAGGTGCCGACCTTTTAGTGAATGCCGCGTATGCAGCTTTGGGTGGTCCCGAGGGACAGAGTTGGAGTGTATGGTGTCATCCTACTTCCAATTGGACTTATGGTGAGGTGCGTTCGGATAATGCCTATAAAGGCGGTGGTGGTGTCGGTGACCTTAATGAAGTGCACCGTATGGAGACATTTGATATGGATGCAACCAATGGATTCTTGGACAGCAAGTGGTATCATCTATATTGCAGTGTACAGCGTTGTAACTCTGCATTGCGCGTACTGAATGCTGCAACAGATGAGCAGGTAAACGGACGTGTATCCCGCATTGCGGAGATGAAAGTGCTTCGTGCCCATTATTATTTTGAATTAAGCCGCCTTTTCAACAAGATACCTTATTTTGATGAGAACGTTGAGATTTCCCAATATCCGGATATTCCGAACAATGAGTTTACCCGTGACGAGATTCTGAGTATGCTGGCCAAGGAGATGCTTGATGCCGCCGAACAGCTTCCTGCATCACAGCCGGAGGTAGGGCGTATTCATAAATACATAGCACTGGCCTATGCGGCTAAAATCAAGCTGTACCAGGCGTATCAGCAAGATGAGATTACGCATGCCGTAACTTCCATCAATAAAGAGCTGCTGAGGGAAGTCGTTTCGCTTTGCGACCAAGTGACTGCCAGCAACCGTTACGGTTTGCTTGACGATTTCCAGGGATTGGATTTAGTAACTAATGAAAACGGTAAAGAATCTGTTTTTGCCATTCAATATTCCATGAATGACGGTACCGAAAGTGCCGGCCGCATCAACTGGAGCAATCTGTTGAATTCTCCGGGTGGAGGCAGCCCTTACGGAGGTGACGGTTTCTTCCTGCCCAGTCAAGATCTGATAAATGCTTACCAGACAGATGCAAACGGTCTGCCCGATTTTAATTATCAGTCAAAGTCTGATTATAGTTGGGCGGTATTGAACAATGGGGTTTATACTTTACAAAACACGACTCCCAATGTAGACCCGCGTCTCGATTTTGTTGTGGGCCGTCCTACTATAACTTGGAAAACTTATCCGGACAAGCCGTGTGAGGGATGGGTGCGTGATAAGGATACTTATGGCTATAATTGCGCGAAGCGCTTCTGGGTTTCTCCGGAAAGTAGTGATATGTTTAATGGCTGGCCTTGGGGGGCTTCACAGTTGAACTGGCAGATTATACGTTACGCGGATATTCTTCTTTGGAAAGCTGAGGCTCTTATTGAACTCAATGAAGGCAATGGACTCGAAACTGCCCGTGATTTGATTAATCAGATACGCAATCGTGCCCGGAACAGCGCCTATGTAAAGGATTTCAACGACCATTCCAAATATGCGGCCAACTACCTTGTCAATCCTTATCCTGCTGATGTCTGGAATCAGGATTATGCCCGTCAGGCCCTCCGTTGGGAAACACGTCTGGAGAAGGCTTTGGAAGGTGAACGTTTCTTCGACCTAGTCCGTTGGGGCATAGTGGAAACAACCATGAACAACTACATTACCGCGGAGTCGGACAATCGCATTTATTATGCCAATGCGCACTTTACGGGTGGAAAGGATGAGTATTATCCGGTTCCGAACAATCAATACGGATTTTCTGGAGGCAAGTATGTACAGAATCCCGGTTATGCTCCGTTCAACTAATTATATTTTGAAATAAAAACGTAAGGGAGGGGAAACGTTTGTTTCCCTCTTTTCCTTTAAACAATCTTTTATTATGAAAAACTTTGCCTATTCTATATTAGGCTGTCTATTGCTTTCTTTGAATGCAGCTTTTGCTCAAAAAACATGGTCGTTTGACGGGCAGGACCCCTTACTTTCCTGTGACGGTAAGTCATTGTTGAATTTGTACACTATAAAGGAAATACCAGAATTTGTTACCGGAGTCGAAGGTAAAGCCCTTCGTACAGACGGGTATTCCACTTGGATGGATACAACCACGGAAGGAGATGTTTCGTCGTTGTCCGGATGGTTTGCTCTGGAATCTTATCCGACGGATACTGCTGCCTTTATGGGAATCAGAGACATGGCAGGAACATCTGTAGCGGTATGTGTAGACCGTTATGGTGAGCTGCTGTTGGGAATGGGGCAGAATGGCTCATACTCTTACTGTTCATTAAAGACAAAAGTCGACCGTTTCAAGTGGCTGCATGTGGTCCTTGATTTGAGTAATGAATCGGTTTGCCTGAATGGACAGAGGATGAGTGCAGAGGTATGGCCCCGGAACTTGCAGGATGGTGAAATGATGTTTCGGGTAGGTAAGGATTTCAGGGAAAAGAAGGTTTGGATGTACGATGTTACGGCTATAAACGGGTTGATTGACGGGATAAGCCTCACTCCCTTTTCCGATGATTCGTCTGCATGGAGAGACGAGATTGCCTTAGGATTGAAGAAGACTCCGGTTTTGGCTATTCCGGAAACCCGTTTTGCGAAGGACTTCAACCGTCCTCGCTATCATCTGTTGCCGGCTGCCAACTGGACGAATGAGACGCATGGTTTACTTCTTTATAAAGGTAAATATCATATATTCAATCAGAAGAATGCTTCTGCAATCTTCCTGGGACAGATAAATTGGGGACATTTCAGCAGTCCCGATATGCTTCATTGGACGGAGGAAAAGCCGGCTTTGACTCCTGATGCTGCTTATGACAAGAATGGAATATGGTCCGGGCATGCTGTTATCAATGATGACGGTATCCCCCAGCTGATATACACAGCCGGTGGAGACAAGATGGGAGTGGGTATTGCTTTTCCAAAAGATACTGCGTTGATAGAATGGGAGAAATATGCGGGTAATCCGGTTATTGCCGAGAAGCCTGCCGGATATACCCGTACGGACATGCGTGACCAGTATGTTTGGAAAGAGGGTGATATCTGGTATATGATTATCGGTTTCGGCATTGAGCAGACCGATACACCCCACGGGGCTTTGCTGCTTTATAAATCGGCGGACTTGAAGAGATGGGATTTTGTACATTTGCTGTTTGAGGGCAATCCGGAAGTGGATGACTCCGGTATTTTCTGGGAAATGCCGGTCTTTAAGAAGATGGGCGGCAAATATGTTCTTTTGGTGAATAGGGTTCCTCATAAAGGCATACCTGCGCGTTGCCAGTATTGGATAGGAGATTTCAAGAATGAAAAGTTTATACCGGACAACCCAGTCCCTCAAAATCTGGAGGTCATCAATCGCTTGCTGTCCCCCTCTGTTGTTGAGACTCCGGAAGGGGATGTTGCTGCCATTGCCATTATACCCGATGAAATAGGAGGGGAGGCCACTTATGAACAAGGATGGGCACATCTCTACAGTATGCCCAGAAGATGGCAGCTGAAAGATGGGAAACTATGCCAAACACCCCATCCCGTGATGAAACAATTGCGTGAACAACCGACGGTTTATTCCAGACAGGCATTGACTGCTGCGAAACCGTGCATTGTGAGCAGAAGGGAACATCAGCTTGAAGTCAAGGCGACTTTTTATCCCGGTGACGCAAAACGGTTTGGATTTACATTGTGTAAGAATCCGGATAATAGCGAATATAGCCTGATTTATTATGATGTGGAGAAGGAGGAACTTATTGTGGACCAGACGCATTCTTCCTTGCGTGCACACATTCCTTTGAAGATTCGTAAGGATCATTATCGGTTGGATACTGCTAAACCGGTGGAGATTCGTTTGTTTATTGACGGTTCTGTAGTGGAAGGATTTATTAATAACGAAGATGCGTTCACTACAAGAATCTTCCCTTTGAAAGAAAATAGTACGCTATTGGAGCTATTCTCTGATGGAAAAACAACGGAAGTTGCTGCCGAAGTTTGGAAACTGAAAGATGTAAAGGTAAAGATGAACTTTTAATGAAAATACAGAAAATGAAGATACCAGCTATATTGGGTGCACTTTTATTGGCAGGAACATTGTCTGCCGGTGCACAAATGAATTCAGACAGTTTATACAAAGAGCCGTATCGTCCTCAGTATCATTTCAGTCCGGAGAAGGGATGGATTGGTGATCCCTCGGGATTCATGTACTATCAGGGTAAATATCATATGTACTGGTGGGGCAAAGTCGAATCTACAGATTTGGTACATTACCAACAGATAACCCCTTATGCCATGACCGGAACGGATGACAATATCAGTTACTTCACTGGTTCTGCGGTCATAGACAAGAACAACACGGCCGGCTTCGGCAAGGGGGCTTATGTGGCGGCTTACACCGTTTTTGAGAAGGACTCCAAGAAACAGGCGCAGGGCATCTCTTTCAGTCATGACGGAAAGACATTTCATTATTATGAAGGTAACCCGGTTCTGGACCTTTGGAGTACGGAATTCAGGGACCCTACCGTCTTCTGGCACGAGCCGACCCAAAAATGGGTGATGGTTGTAGCCAAGGCCCTGGAGAAGAAAATAAAGTTTTATACCTCTCCTGATTTGAAGAGCTGGACTTGGACCAGTGATTTTGGCCCTGCCGGTGACAGTGAAAAGTCTTGGGAGTGCCCGGATTTATTCCAGTTGCCGGTTGACGGGGATTCTGACAAGAAAAGGTGGGTGATGGTCGTATCTGTAAACTGGGCGCAAGAACAATATTTTATAGGAGACTTCGACGGCACTTCTTTTAAGCTGATGGAGAACCATCCTGCAGAGCCTCTATATGTGGACAAAGGGCTGGACTTTTATGCATCCCGCACATTTCAGGATTTTGACGGAACGTTGGATTCCAAAATTTCGATGGGCTGGGTTGCAACCTGGGACTATGCACCGGTAGCTCCATCGAAGTATGGGAAGGGCTTCTGGTCCATTCCCCGTAATCTGGAACTGAAGACATACAAGGAAGGCGTGAGGCTGGTGCAGAAACCGGTGGAACAGTTGCAAACACTTCGCCATAAGCCTGCATCGGTGAAACGTGCTTTATCGGTGGGAACACAGAGGTTACCCGGCTTTGTTCCCGATGAGAATGTCTACGAACTCGATGCTTCGTTTTCTACTGACGTATCCAACACCTTTGGCTTGAATTTGTGTGTGGGTGAAGGGCGCAAAGTGGTGGTCAGCTATGATACGGATTCACATAATCTGGTGATTGACCGCACCCATTGCTCCGATGTGCAGATTCCTAAATTCAGCCGTATGGCATATGCCAGGGTGGAACCGGTAGATAATAAGATACGTTTGCATATATTTGTAGACAAATCGAGTATTGAAATCTTTGCCAATGACGGGAAGGATGTATTCACATTATTAACCTATCCGGGCGAGGCTCAAACCGGTATCGAACTTTTTGCGCAGAAGAAGGGGACGAAGATGGAGTTGGATGCCTGGATGCTTAAATCAATATGGAGATGAGGAATTTATTGTTTGCATTGCTGCTTTTGCCTTTGATGGCCTCTTGTGTGAAGGATACGGCACAAGTGACTTTGGACTCTTTGCTGGATGAAATGATATCTGTAGAAGAATCCGCACGTTATCCGCTGGTGCCATATCGTTGTCTGCAAGTCAGCAGTTATGACCGCTCCTCCGTGTCTCCCGATTCGCCGGGATGGTTTGCCAACAATGATGGCTATGGCATTGTCTGTACGGATACGGTTGATGGGAGAGTGGAACGTGTGATGTTCGATGAAAAGGGCCCTGGAGCTATTACCCGTATCTGGATAACCACAGTTGACAAGCGTGGGACTTGGAGATTTTATTTTGATGGCGAAAGTACTCCCGGATGGATAGTTCCTGCCTATGATTTGATGCGTTTCGGAATACCCAGGTTGGGTAGGGGACTGCTTCAACCCCACACCAGCTATACTCCGGACGGGAAAGGCGGCAATACTCTTTTCCTGCCCATCCCTTTTGCCCGGAGTTGTAAAATTACATTTGAAGACGAACCGGGCATTGCGCCTACTCCCAAATACTATCACATCAATTATCGCAAGTATCCCGAAGGAACTTCTGTGGAAACCTTCTCTGCGGCATCCGTAGCCCGCGTCGGTAAAAAGATTTCAGAGGTAGATGATGCCTTGCTGCATCCTGCATCCCGTTCCGGTTTGCAGGTGGACAAGAAGCGGCAGGTGCTCCAGCCGGGCGATTCTTTGTGGATTGACCTGCCGCAAGGGGAAAATGCGGTTTATGAAATCAGTTTCCAGCTCGCGAATGCAGATTCTACGGCTTATGCCCAACTGATGCGCAATCTTATATTTAAGGCTGATTTTGACGGCCGGTCTACGGTTTGGGTTCCTCTTTCGGATTATTCGGGAGGGGGTATGGGTGCTCCGGCTGTTGATAGCTGGTTCTTGTCTGCAGACGGACAAGGCAAGGTGGTGAGCCGCTGGCTGATGCCCTACAAGACAGAAGGCAGACTATTGTTACAAAATATCTCCGCACACACTGCAGACGTGAGTATGGAAGTGGGAACGGCACCTTTGCCATGGGGAGGGCGTTCCCTCTATTTCCATGCTTCCTGGCGCCAGCAGACCGGACTTCCGGTTTATGAGCGTCCGGATGATGATGCAAATTGCCGGGAGTGGAACTTTGCCACATTGACCGGACGAGGCATATACAAAGGGGATGTCCTGACTCTGTATAACCATTCGCGTGCCTGGTACGGAGAAGGGGATGAAAAGATATGGGTAGATGATGATGTTTTTCCATCGCATTTCGGTACCGGAACAGAAGATTACTACAATAGTTCGTGGGCTCCGGTTGTAATATTCCAAACGCCTTTTGGTGGCGCACCCCGTGCCGACCAGGCGAGTTCTCACGGTTATAATACATTCTTCCGTACAAGGAATTTGGACGGTATACCGTTTTCTTCATTATTGCGTTTCGACATTGAATTGTTGAGTTGGGTAAGGGGAACTGTAGATTATGCAACTACCGTTTACTGGTATGGAGATATGGGAGCGAAAGCTGTTGATACTTCAGGACTTGAGGAAGCAGCCCAAGACTTGCTACCCGTTCCCGGCGATTTATCTAAATATCGAAGAGAAAATAGCATAGAATTTGAGGAAACAACTCCAATAGCCTCTTCTCCATCCATTCATTTTGACAAGCAGAGTATGCTTGGTTTCGTTGACGGGCAATGGAGTGGAGGAACCCAACTCTTGTGTATTGGTGGAAAACCGGGTGATTCTGTAGAGTTTGAGTTCAATCAATTGGAAGACTGTCCTTATCAACTGGTGGTGTATGCCACGAAAGCTCCTGATTATGGCATAGTTTCTTTTTCCGTAAATGGACAAGATACACATATAAAGTGGGATGGATATGATACAAAAGTTACTCTTTCTGACCCTATTTCTTTAGGATGCTATAGTCCGGTGCGTGGAGCATTGACTTTGAAAATATCTTTGTCAGGAGCTAACCCAAAAGCTGTTGAGGAGAAGAATTTGTTTGGATTAGATGCTATACAACTTATGAAAAAACAATGATATTATGAAAGAGAGGATACTGATACTTTTACTACTGGCTACTGTTTGTAGTATGCAGGCACAAAATATTCACATGGCACTACGTCCGGATGATTTACTGATAGATAATTTTGAAGGAGATACTTTTGGAAACTGGATATTGGAAGGAAATGCTTTTGGCAATTCACCAGTTTCTATGGAACGTTTGTCAATATGGGGGGATAATAGGTTTGAAGGAAATCGGATGGCTTCTAGCTTTGTCAATGGAGATGCCGGTACCGGTGTATTGAAGTCACCTCTTTTCAGGATAGAACGCAGATATGTTAATTTTCTGATAGGTGGGGGTGTTGATTATCAGCGGGAGTATGTAGCCCTTTGGATTGATGGAAAGGAGGTGAAAAGAAGTACGGGGTATAATAGACGTGTCATGGAATATGAGTCTTGGGATGTTGCTGAATATATGGGAAAAAATGCCCGGATTGTTTTAGTGGACCAATCAAAAGAGGGCTGGGGATTTATCAATGCCGACTGTTTCTACCAGTCTGATACCAAATTGGAAAAAGAAATTTTTGCGAAAAGAATGTTGGTAACTCACCGTTATTTGAATATTCCGGTAAAGATGGGAGCGGTTATAGAACAGATGGATATATGGATTGGTGATAAAATGGTACGTAATATGGAAGTGGAGCTTGGCGGCGATGAACCTGATTATTGGGTTACATTGGAGGTCAAGGATTGGATTGGGCAAGAATTACGGATAGAGGCGAGTAAGAGTCCTAATGTAGAGCAAGCTTTGAATCAATGCTTTTGTTCTGAAACTCCTAAGGAAGAGAACTTGTTTTATAAAGAACCGTTACGTCCTAAAGTACATTTTACTTCTCGCCGGGGATGGCTGAATGATCCGAATGGTCTGGTTTGGCATGAAGGGGAGTGGCATCTGTTTTATCAGCATAATCCCTATGGCTGTATTTGGGGTAATATGACATGGGGGCATGCTGTGAGCCGGGATTTGGCACATTGGACTGAGTTGGGGGATGTATTACATCCGGACTCGTTGGGACCTATTTTTTCCGGTTCGGTAGTTGTTGATAAAAAGAATACGCTGGGGTGTCAACAAAATGGAGATACAGTATTGGTTGCTGTTTATACTTCGGCAGGTGGATTCGGGTATCACACCCGGCATTTGCAACATTCACAAAGTATAGGATATAGTTTGGATAAGGGGCGTAATTGGGTTACTTTTTCCGGTAATCCGGTACTTCCCACGTTGGTCAGGTACAATCGTGATCCTAAGGTGACGTGGCATACGCCGACTGGCAGATGGATTATGGTATTGTACTTGGATAAGCAGGAGTATGCTATCTTTTCATCTCCCAATTTGATGGATTGGACTGAAACGGACCGTTTTAAATTAGAGGGGGCGGATGAGTGTCCCGACTTTTTTGAAATGTCCGTAACCAATGAACCTACTGTCCGGAAATGGGTCTTTACCGGGGCGAACAGTACCTATTTGGTTGGGAGTTTTGATGGATATCGTTTTCGGCCTGAGACGAAACCTGTAAAAATGGATAGTGGTACAAACTATTATGCGGTTCAAACATATAGTAATGCACCAGATGACCGAAGAATACAAATAGCATGGATGAACGGAAGTAATTTCCCGGATATGCCTTTCAATCAACAAATGTCCTTTCCGCGTGAATTAACATTACATCGGGTTGATAAAGGATATGTCTTAAAAAGTATGCCGGTAAATGAACTCGCTTTATTATATGGGAGAAAGTACATCTGGAAGAGTCTGGTAGTTGAAGAAAAGAATTGTTTCACGACAAAGTTGAATACTCCTGCCTTCTATCTGAAAACGGGTTTTGCTGTAGATAGTGTTGATGCGCAGATATTGGCTTTTGATATTAATGGTTTGAATTTGATTTACGATTCTGTCAAACAGATACTCACTGTTAAGAAAGAGAATGGGGAAACCTTGAAGCAGATGGTGCTAAAGCCCAATGAAGGAAGAATTGAATTGGATATATTGTCGGATATTGCTTCTGTAGAAATCTTCGTCAATCAAGGAGCACTGTCTGCTGCTTTCTATCATCTGATTGAAAAAAACACTCCTTCTGTCACCATATCAGTTGAAGGCGGACAAACAAAGTTGAAACAGTTGACAATTCATGAATTGAATTCTATGTATGTTCCCCAGTGACATACAGATACCTTTTTAAGGATGGAATGTAACATTTGTAGTATGCTTTGAAACAAAAAAGATAGTCTCCTGCTGCTTGGTGGCGTATCTTTGCATGCTAGAAAAACATAATTAATTTAATACCAACAGAAACATGATTCATTTAAAAGACTTTTGGCGGACAATCAGAAGGACGCTTACCGTATTTATATTAGGAACTACCGTGGCTGTCTTCACATGCCAGGCCATAAATCCTCCTTTCGTGATTAAACATCTGGGTGACGGACAGAGTATCGTCCAAATTGACGAGCAGAAGAAGTTTTTGCTGCTGCCGGTGGAAGAGGCTTCTCCGGAGGCAAAATTGTATATGATAGCGGACAATGATGTTGTACGCAGTATGAACGTGCGATTGGCAGTCAATAAGGTTGACTATTTTGTTCCGGTCGATTTGACCGGCTTCGATAATAAACATCTCTCTTTCAACTTCCAGCTTATTCCGGATTCGGCCTTATGCTGGGAAGAAATGAAACTGTCGGATGAATTCGATGTTTCGAACCGGGAGAAGTACCGTCCGGTGTATCATTTCAGCCCGGCTTACGGTTGGATGAATGATCCTAACGGAATGTTCTACAAAGACGGGGTCTACCATTTGTTCTACCAGCATAATCCCTACGGCTCCATGTGGGGGAACATGCATTGGGGACATGCCACCAGTACGGACCTCGTCACTTGGGAACATCACGGAGATGCTATTTCGCCCGATGCGCTGGGAACAATTTTCAGTGGCTCTTGTGTTGTCGACAAGGATAATACGGCCGGGTTCGGTGCCGGTGCCGTCATTGCTTTCTATACATCGGCAAGCGACCGCCAAGTGCAGAGCATGGCCTATAGCCTTGACAACGGAAAGACCTTCAAGAAGTATGCGCGAAATCCCATCCTGACTTCCACGCAGCGCGACTTCCGTGACCCTAAAGTCATCTGGCACGAAGATACCAAGAAATGGATCATGGTTCTTGCCGTAGGGCAGGAAATGGAGATATACTCTTCTGCCGACCTGAAGAGCTGGACGCTGGAGAGCAAATTCGGTGAAGGACAAGGTGCTCACGGCGGAGTCTGGGAGTGTCCCGACCTGCTTGAACTGCCGGTTGAAGGTACGGAACTGAAGAAGTGGGTACTCGTCTGTAACCTCAATCCGGGTGGACCGTTCGGTGGCTCTGCCACACAATATTTCGTGGGGACATTTGACGGAAAGAGATTCGTGAACGAGTCTCCCGCAGTGACGAAATGGATGGACTGGGGAAAAGACCATTATGCAACTGTCACTTGGAGCAATGCTCCTGCAGGACGTGCCATCGCATTGGCATGGATGAGCAACTGGCAATATGCCAACGATGTGCCCACCCGTCAATACCGCAGTGCCAACTCCGTGCCGCGCGACCTTTCGCTCTATACCTCGGAGGGTGAAACCTATGTAAAGGTAACCCCGTCTCCCGAATTGCTGAAACTGAGGGATAAAGGCAGCAAGAAGCGTGCTTTCAAGGTAGACCGCACGTATAATCTGGACAAACTGCTGAATGACAATTCCGGAACGTATGAAATCGAAATGACCATAAAGAACAAGGATGCGGATGTGATAGGATTCCAGCTCTTTAACTCGAAAGGCGAGGAGGTGGAGATGTACTATAACCTGGCGGAAAAGACGTTCACCATGGACCGTATCAAGAGTGGTGAGGTGTCGTTCAGCAAGGACTTCCCTGCAGTGACCGTGGCTCCTGTCGAGGGTGGCAATGAAATGAAACTCCGCTTGTTCGTAGACAAGTCGAGCATTGAAGCGTTTGGCAACGACGGACGTTTTGCCATGACAAATCTTGTATTCCCGTCGGAACCTTACAACCGCATCAGTTTCTATGCTAAAGGTGGAAGCTGCAATGTCACCTCGTTTACTGTGTACAAACTCGGATTAAAATAACAGATAATAATCTTCAGCATGGAAAATACTAAGAATTCTTCTTTGGCAAAGCTCTTTCCGGTCATGCTTTGCTTCTTCGCCATGGGCTTTGTGGATTTGGTGGGCATCGCCTCCAACTACGTGAAGGCCGACTTGAACCTGACCGACTCGCAAGCTAACATATTCCCGTCTCTGGTGTTCTTCTGGTTCCTCATCTTCTCCGTACCTACGGGTATGCTGATGAACCGCATCGGACGCAAGAAGACGGTGCTTCTCAGCCTTGTCATCACGTTTGCCTCTTTGCTTCTCCCGGTTTTCGGAGACGGCTATGTGCTGATGCTGCTCTCGTTCTCATTGCTGGGCATCGGCAATGCGCTGATGCAAACGTCGCTCAACCCGCTGCTTTCCAATATCGTAAGCGGCGAGCGGCTGGCAAGTTCGCTCACCTTCGGACAGTTTGTAAAAGCCATTGCTTCGTTTCTGGCTCCATACATCGCCATGTGGGGAGCTACGCAGGCCATTCCGTCTCTGGGCATGGGCTGGAGGGTGCTGTTCCCGGTCTATATGGTCATTGCGGTGATTGCCATTCTCTGGCTGAGCGGTACTTCCATCCGCGAGGAAAAGGAAGAGGGACGCCCTTCCACCTTCGGGGAGTGCCTCGCCCTGCTGGGCAAGCCGTTTATCTTTCTCTGCTTCCTGGGCATCATGTGTCATGTGGGCATTGATGTAGGTACGAATACCACAGCGCCCAAAATCTTGATGGAGCGTCTGGGCATGACGCTGGCCGATGCCGGCTTTGCCACCAGCCTTTACTTCATTTTCCGCACGGCGGGTTGCTTTCTCGGCGCCTTCATTCTTCAGAAGATGGCTCCCCGAACCTTCTTCGGCATCAGCGTGTTATGTATGTTGGCTGCGATGGTAGGGTTGTTCGTTTTCCATGAAAAGACAATGATATACATTTGCATTGCCCTTATCGGTTTCGGCAATTCGAACATCTTTCCGGTTATCTTCTCCCAAGCGTTGCTTGCTATGCCACAAAAGAAGAACGAGGTTTCCGGTTTGATGATTATGGGGCTCTTCGGCGGTACGGTATTTCCGATAGCAATGGGCTTGGCAAGTGATGCTGTAGGACAAAGCGGTGCCGTGGCTGTGATGACGGTAGGGGTAGTGTACTTGTTCTTCTATATGCTGCGTATGAAGCGGTAATCTTTGTTCGCAGGCTGCGGACACATATCCCAAGGTTGCGGATGTCTATCCCAAGCCTTGGGATAGAGATAATCCTTAGTTCTTAGAGACTTTTTAATAGATAATTGGCAACTTTTCATTCTATAGTTAGGAACTTTTTTATTAGGTTTGCAGCGGGTAGGACATTGAGTTTGCCGTGAATAAAATATATCATTCATTAAACAATATAATATTATGAATAAGATAATAGTAGGTATGGGCGAGGCTCTGTGGGACTGCCTCCCCGAAGGAAAGAAGATAGGCGGTGCTCCGGCAAACTTTGCTTACCATGCATCGCAGTTTGGTTTCGACAGCCGTGTGGTCAGTGCCGTAGGTGCCGATGCGGATGGGGACGAGATTCTGGATGTGTTCGCCCGGAAGGGGCTGCGCACGCAGATTGAGCGCGTGCCTTACCCCACGGGAACGGTGCAGGTGACGCTCGATGCCGTGGGCGTGCCGTGCTATGAGATAAAAGAAGGCGTGGCCTGGGACAACATTCCCTTTACCGACGAACTGAAGCGTCTGGCACTGAACACGCGTGCCGTATGTTTCGGCTCTTTGGCGCAACGCAGTGAAACAAGCCGCATCACCATCAACCGTTTTCTCGACACGATGCCCGATGCGGAGGGGCAACTGAAGATATTCGACATCAATCTCCGCCAAGGGTTCTATACCAAAGAGATACTCTGCGAATCCATGCGCCGCTGCAACATCCTCAAGATAAACGATGAGGAGCTGGTGACCATCAGCCGTATTTTCGGCTACCCGGGCATCGACTTGCAGGACAAATGCTGGATTCTGCTGGCCAAGTATAACCTGAAGATGCTTATCTTGACTTGTGGAACGAACGGCAGCTATGTGTTCACTCCGGGAGTGGTTTCCTTCCAGGAGACGCCCAAGGTACCGGTGGCGGACACCGTTGGAGCCGGTGACTCGTTCACGGCAGCCTTCACCGCTGCCATTCTCAGCGGGAAGCAGGTGCCCGATGCCCATAAACTGGCGGTGGAAGTCTCTGCCTATGTATGTACCCAGAGCGGTGCCATGCCGGAATTGCCGGTGGCCTTGAAAGAAAGGCTGGCATAGATTTTTCTTATTCTTTTCACATTTTTCGCTATCTTTGCTCATCTGCAATCTTAAATCAGAGGAAAGTGAAGATGAGACAGCATAACCTTCGGATTTTATTCTTTTTGCTCGTGCTTTGGGGAGTGGCGGTTGCCTGCTCCCGGCGCGAGGCACGTTTCCGTATCGGCGTTTCCCAATGTAGCGAGGATGAATGGCGGCGCCAGATGAACAGTGAGATACTCCGTGAAGCCCATTTCTACGAGGATGTGGAGGTGGACATCCGTACTGCTGTCGACGATAATGACCGTCAGGCAAAAGACATTCGTGAGCTGATAGCCGAAGGGGTGGATCTGCTGATTGTGGCCCCTAATGAAGCCACTCCGATAACTCCGGTTGTGGAGGAGGCATACAACCGGGGCATTCCGGTGATTGTAGTGGACCGTAAAATCCTTTCGGACAAATACACGGCCTACGTCGGTGCAGACAACTACGAGATAGGGAAAGCTGTGGGAGAGTATGTGGCCAATGTGCTGCATGGGCAGGGAGATGTGGTGGAAATCTCAGGTTTGGTGGGCTCCACACCTGCCGTAGACCGTCATCAAGGATTTGTGAAGGCTATATCCGCTTATCCCGGTATCCGGTTGCTGGCCGTTGAAGACGGTGCCTGGTTGCAATTCAAGGCCGGAGAGAAAATGGATACTCTGCTGAGCCGCTTTCCGCATATCGACCTGGTGTATGCGCAGAATGACCGTATGGCGGCCGGAGCCTATGCTGCCGCTGCCCGAGAGGGGCGGGAAAAGGATATGCGGTTCATCGGCATAGACGCCCTGTCCGGCAAAGACTATGGAGTGGAGAAAGTGCTTGCCGGCGAACTGGATGCCACGTTTATATATCCTACCGGTGGCGACCGCGTGATGCAGATTGCCATGGATATCCTGAACAAGCGTGATTTCCCCCGTGAAACTATCCTGGGCACTTCCGTCGTCGACCGCGACAATGCTCTCATCATGAAGATGCAGACCGCCCACATCGGCACCCTGGATGGAAAGATAGAAACCCTGAACGGAAAGATAAACCAGTATTTAGCCAGTTATGCCACGCAGCAGGTTGTCTTGTACGGCAGTCTGTCCGCCCTATTGTTGCTGGTCGGTTTGTTGGTGGCTGTCTACCTCTCCTTGCGTGCCAAGAACCGGTTGAACCGTGAACTGTCCATGCAGAAAAAGAAACTGGAGGAACAGAAAACCCAGTTGATACAGCAGAAGGAACTGTTGGAAGTACAGAAGTCGCAGTTAGAACAGCTTTCCCATGAACTGGAGGAGGCTACGCACGCCAAGCTGGTGTTCTTCACGAATATTTCACACGATTTCCGTACTCCGCTGACGCTGATAGCCGATCCCATAGAGCAGCTTCTTGCCAACCGCACCCTCGACGGACAGCCGCGCCAGCTCCTCGAGCTGATGAAAAAGAATGTGCATATCCTGCTTCGCCTGGTCAACCAGATACTTGATTTCCGGAAGGTGGAGAACGGGCGCATGGAGCTCCATCTCGAACCTTTTGATTTGCTCGACAGCTTCCGGGGCTGGAACGACTCTTTCCGCATGGCGTTGCTGAAGAAACATATTGCTTTCAGCTTTGAGGCATCTCCCGATACGGACTTCCGGATGATGGCAGATGCGGAGAAGATGGAGCGCATTTACTTCAATCTCTTCTCCAATGCCGTGAAGTATACGCCGGAGAATGGGAAGATAGCTATACGCTTGTCAATGACAGAGCAGAACTATAGCTTGTCTGTTTTCAATTCCGGCAGTTACATTTCTTCGACCGATGTGGAAGCTATCTTCGAGCGTTTTTATCAAGTGGACGGACATCAGGCAGGTACCGGTATCGGCCTTGCGCTGGTACGTGCTTTTGTAGAGATGCATGGTGGCAACATTGCGGCACACAGTGATGATAAGGGTACTACCTTCACCGTCACTTTCCCGAAGCAGGATGTTTTGCAGTACCATCCCACCATAGTGACGTTGCCTGCCGAAGAGAAGGACGTGTCGTCCACCCTGATAGATACGGAAGTGAAGGCATGCGAAGAGGTGGTTGAGGCTGATTGTCCTACTGTGCTGGTAATTGACGATAATGCGGATATTCGCAACTATGTGAAGTCACTGTTGACGCAAGAATTTCGCGTGCTGGATGCTGCGGACGGGACAGAGGGTATCCGGCTGGCCATGAAGTATGTGCCGGATGTGGTTATTTCGGATGTAATGATGCCCGGTATGGATGGTGTGGAATGTTGCCGCCGCTTGAAGGGGGAGTTACAGACATGCCATATCCCGGTGATTCTGCTGACGGCCTGCTCGCTGGACGAACAGCGTATCCAGGGCTATGATGGCGGTGCCGATTCTTATATTTCCAAACCATTCAATTCGCAGTTGCTCTTGTCTCGTGTCCGCAATCTTATTGCAAACCGCCGTCAGTTGAGGCAGTTCTTCGGAGATAACCAGACTATCGAGAAGGAAGCCATCAGTGATTTGGATAAGGGTTTCGTCTCCCGCTTCAAATCGCTTGTCGAGGAGAGGATGAAAGATGCGGAACTCAATGTGGAGGATTTGGGACGGAATATGGGTATGAGCCGTGTGCAGCTTTACCGTAAGCTGAAATCGCTGACCAACTATTCGCCGAATGAGCTGCTGCGCCAGATGAGGTTGAAAAAGGCTGCCTCACTGCTTGCCTCCTCTGACATGACGGTAGCGGAGATTGCCTATGAAGTGGGCTTTTCGTCACCTTCCTATTTCACGAAATGCTATAAGGAACAGTTTGGGGAGAGTCCTACCGAGTTTCTGAAAAGAAGGGGATAGCTGTTGTCTATCCCCCTTGTTCTTAATACACGTCTGTTTACTTCTGTAAATGATACTGGAACTTATTTCAGTATTTGAGGCAGGTTTTCCCTTCCCCAGAAGTAGTAAACACAGATTCCAATCCAGCTTGTGAGCAGGATGATAATTGCAACTAATAGTTTCTTCACGCCGTCTACCGGCCACTTCATGATTTCAAGTACGGCTTTGACACACAGAACCACACCGATAATCCAAATGATAAATCCAATCATAACCTGTGATATTTAGTATTGTTAATTAAAAACAAATAGAGACTACGCCTTATTCAGGAGCAGCCTCTATTCTTTATTTAGTAATCGGAATTACTCTGTAACTTCAGCGCCCCAATTTTCTTTGGAAAGACGCTTGTAGCTGTTGTAACGCCATTTAGCGTTTTCTTCAGCAGCCTTGAACAGCTCGTCGGCTTCCTGCGGATATTGCTTCATTACGGATGCGTAACGAACTTCACCCTTCAGGAAGTCTTGGAATCCGCTCCAATCCGGTTCCTTGCTATCCAGCGTGAACGGATTCTTGCCTTCAGCCTCCAGAGCCGGGTTGTAACGCCACAAGTGCCAGTAACCGCACTTAACGGCCTTTTCTTCCTCTGCCTGGCTCTTGCCCATACCTGCCTTCAGACCGTGGTTGATACACGGAGCGTAAGCGATGATGAGTGACGGACCGGGATATGCTTCTGCTTCACGGATAGCCTTTAAAGTCTGAGCCTGGTCGGCACCCATAGCGATTTGGGCAACGTATACGTAACCGTAAGTAGTAGCCATCAGACCGAGGTCTTTCTTGCGTACACGCTTACCGGCAGCGGCAAACTTGGCGATAGCGCCTACCGGAGTAGCCTTGGAAGACTGACCGCCTGTGTTGGAGTAAACCTCAGTATCCAGTACGAGGATGTTGACATCCTTACCGCTTGCGATTACATGGTCGAGACCACCGTAACCGATGTCGTAAGAGGCACCGTCGCCACCGATAATCCACTGGCTGCGTTTTACCAGGTATTGAGACAGACTGGCGATAGTCTTGCAGCTGTCGCACTTGTCTTTGGCAGCTTCTACCATCGGAATAATCTTTTCAGCCAGTTCCTTGCTCTTGTCTGCATCGTACATGTTTTCAATCCAAGCCTGGAATACTTCTTTGTATTCAGCCGGAGTTCCTTCTGCTGCGATGGCATCTTCCATAGCCTTCACGATACGTGCGCGCATCTTTTCGTTGGCAAGCTCCATACCCAGACCGAATTCGCAGAAGTCCTCGAACAATGAGTTTGCCCAAGCAGGACCGTGACCCTTTTCGTTCTTGGTATAAGGAGTAGAAGGTACTGAACCGGAGTAGATGGAAGAACATCCTGTTGCGTTGGCTACCATTTCGCGGTCACCGAACAACTGGGAAATCAGTTTAACGTACGGAGTTTCACCACAACCGGAGCAAGCGCCTGAGAACTCGAACAACGGAGTAGCGAACTGGGAGTTCTTCACGTTGGCCTTGATGTCAACCAAGTGTTGTTTGCTCTTCACGTTTTCAGCACAGTAGGTCCAGTTGGCAGCTTCCGGCAATTGGCTTTCGAGGTGTTTCATAGTCAGAGCCTTGCCACCCTTCTTCGGGTTGCCCGGACAAACATCGGCACAGTTGCCACAACCCAGACAGTCGAGAACGTCTACCTGAATACGGAATGTCATACCGTCGAATGCTTTACCTACAGCCTTCAGTTGAGTGAAGTTGGCACCCTTCTGCTCTTCAGCATCGAGTACGAACGGACGGATGGAAGCGTGAGGACAAACGTATGCACACTTGTTACACTGGATACAGTTTTCAGCGTTCCATTCGGGAACGAATGCAGCTACACCACGTTTCTCATATTTGGCAGTACCTTGTTCCCAAGTACCGTCTTCGATACCCTTGAATGCAGATACCGGCAATAAGTCACCGTCTTGTGCGTTGATAGGACGAACCACTTCGTTGATGAATGCAGGATCGTTGTTTTCAGCCTTGGCGTCGTCTGCCAAATTGGCCCAAGCCGGGTCAACGGTCAGTTGCTTGTATTCGCCGCCACGGTCAACTGCTGCGTAGTTCTTGTTGACAACGTCTTCACCCTTCTTGCCGTAAGACTTAACGATGAACTTCTTCATCTGTTCTACAGCCAGGTCAACCGGAATAACGCCGGTGATACGGAAGAATGCGGATTGCAGGATGGTGTTGGTACGGTTGCCCAAACCGATTTCCTGTGCAATCTGGGTTGCATTGATATAGTAAACAGTGATATTGTTTTGTGCAAAGTACTTCTTCACCTTGTTAGGCAGGTTCTTGGCCAGCTCTTCGCCTTCCCAGATGGTGTTCAGCAAGAAAGAGCCGTTCTTACGCAAGCCGCGGGTTACGTCGTACATGTGCAGGTAAGCCTGAACGTGGCAAGCCACGAAGTTAGGCGTGTTTACCAGGTATGTAGAGCGGATAGGAGTATCACCGAAACGCAGGTGTGAGCAGGTGAAACCGCCTGATTTCTTGGAGTCGTAAGAGAAATAAGCCTGGCAGTGCTTGTCGGTATTGTCACCGATAATCTTCACAGAGTTCTTGTTGGCACCTACTGTACCGTCAGCGCCCAAACCGTAGAATTTGGCTTCGAACATGCCTTCGCCGCCCAATGCGATTTCTTCTTCCTGGGGCAGAGAAGTGAAGGTAACGTCATCTACGATACCGATAGTGAAGTGGTTCTTCGGCATCGGCATAGCCAGGTTCTTGTAAACGGCGAGGATTTGCGCGGGAGTAGTGTCCTTGGATCCCAAACCGTAACGGCCGCCTACGATAACCGGAGCATTCTCTGCACCGTAGAAGCAGTCTTTTACGTCGAGGTACAACGGTTCGCCGTTAGCACCCGGTTCTTTCGTACGGTCCAGTACGGCAATCTTCTTGGCTGTCTTGGGAACGGCGGCAAGGAAGTGCTTGGCAGAGAACGGACGATACAAGTGAACGGCAACCAAACCAACCT
>OLFZ01001221.1_pt1 | contig 23367 bp, 17 predicted proteins | sample 1604861 | NCBI WGS metagenome assembly OLFZ01 (sample SAMEA3888895, study PRJEB22519) | human gut metagenome | biome: human gut; feature: human-associated habitat; material: faeces | place: Denmark | collected 2011 | reverse complement strand
TAAGACCCTCTCAGTCACCTTCGGTGACAGCTCTCCCAGAGGGAGAGCCAAGGGGGCCGCTGCAACTGTGCCGTATGTCATAATAGCATAAAGAAACGGAGCGCATCCGCACGGATGCGCTCCGTTAACTGTCTTACGAACGCCGCGGAAGCTTCCGCGGCGTTTTTGGTTATCCCTTGAGCAGCTGCTCGTATTCCTCCTGCGGGCGCAGGCGGCCGACCGCCGAAAACGACATACGGTCAAAGTCCAGCGTCTCACGCGCGAGACCGAGGATGTCCTCGCAGGTGACGGCATCGTAGCGCGCGAGCACCTCATCCGCCGAGAGCACCCGGCCGAGGTAGAGCTCGGAGTAGCCGAGCTTATTCATGCGCGCGGCGGTGGATTCCTCCGCCATGAGCACACTCGCGTGCACCTGTTCGCGCGCACGGTCGAGCTCCGTCTGCGTGACGCCGTCGTTGCGCAAGCGCACGAGCTCGTCGCGAATGAGCGCAAGGGCGCGCTGCTCCGTCTCGCGGCCGACGGCAGTGGAGACGGCAAACATACCGCAGTCGAGAAAGCCCGCCGTGTAGCTGTACACAGCGTAGCAGAGACCGTTTTTCTCGCGCACGGTCTGAAACAGGCGCGAGGACATATTGCCGCCGAGGATGGACGAGAGCAGCGCCATGGTAAAGCGCGCCTCCGACCCCGTCGGCAGTCCGGGAAAGCCGATGCTGATCTGGTTTTGCTCGATGGCCTTGCGCTTGAGCGTGAAGGCCGGGGTGTAGCTGCCGCGGCGCATCGTGAGATCCGGCCGCGCGGGCAGCCACGAAAAGTGCGCCGCCAGATGCGCAAGGTTCTCTTCCGTAAAGCTGCCGGACACGGCCACGACGATGCGCGGCGCGATGTAGTGCGCAAGCTGAAACGCGCGCAGCTGCGCCCCCGTCAGCCGCTCGATCGTGGCCGGACGGCCGAGCACCGGACGCCCGAGCGTGCCGGGAAAGGCCGCGCCGATGAGCCGCTCCGTGACCAGATCCTCCGGCGTGTCGGCATACATGTCCATCTCCTCGCGGATGACGCCGCGCTCGTTGGCCACGTCCGCCTCGGCAAAGTTCGAGGTGAAGAGCATCTCGGCCAGCAGATCGCCCGCGCGGTCAAGGTGCTCGTCGAGCACGCGCGCATAGTAGCACGTGCCCTCGCGCGTGGTGTAGGCGTTTACCTGACCGCCGATGGCGTCCATGCGCTCTGCCAGCTCCGAGGCGGTGTGCTGCGCCGTCCCCTTGAAGAGCATATGCTCGATGAAGTGCGCGCTGCCGGCATTGCTCGGCGATTCGTAGCGCGAGCCGACGCCGATCCACACGCCGATAGCCGCCGAGCGCACGTGCGGCATATGCTCATAGACCATGCGCACGCCGTTCGGCAGCGTTCGTTTTTCGTACATAGTGTGCTGTGCCCCCCTGAAAAAGTGGGCGGAGTGTCTTGCACCCCGCCCACACAGTTGTGCTGATATCGAGATTACATGAGACCCTTCTCGCGCATCGCGTCCTTACGGGACAGGTCGATGCGGCCGCGGTCGTCAACGTTCATGACCTTGACCCAGGTCATGTCGCCGATCTTGAGCACGTCCTCGACCTTCTCGGTGCGCTTGAACTCGAGATCCTTGATCTTGACGAGACCGTCCTTGCCCGGAGCCAGCTCGACCCATGCGCCGAACTCGCTGCGGATGTTGGAGACCTTGCCGTAGTACAGCTCGCCGACCTCGGGCTCAAAGACGATGTTCTCGATGGTCTGGCGCGCGGCGCGGCAGGCCTCGATGTCCTCGGAGGCGATGAAGATGGAGCCGTCGTCCTCGATGTCGATCTTGCAGCCGGTGTCGGCGCAGATCTTCTGGATGACCTTGCCGCCGGAGCCGATGACCTCGCGGATCTTGTCGGGGTTGATCTTCATCTGGATCATCTTCGGGGCGGAATCCGCCAGCTCCTTGCGCGGCTCGGCGATCGCCTTGAGCATGATCTCGTCGAGGATCTGGAAGCGCGCCTCGCGCGTCATGCGGAACGCCTCCTTGACGATCTCGTGCTTGAGGCCGTCGTTCTTCAGGTCCATCTGGATGGCGGTGATGCCCTGCTTCGTGCCGGCGACCTTGAAGTCCATCTCGCCGTGGAAGTCCTCAACGCCCTGAATGTCGATGAAGGTGGTGAAGTCGTCGCCGTCCTGGATCAGGCCGCAGGAGATGCCGGCAACCGGCGCCTTGATGGGCACGCCAGCGTCCATGAGCGCGAGCGTGGAGCCGCAGATGGAGCCCTGCGACGTCGAGCCGTTGGACGAGAGCACCTCGGACACCACGCGGATGGCGTACGGGAACTCCTCGACCGGCGGGATGACGCACTGCAGCGCCTTCTCAACGAGCGCGCCGTGGCCGTACTCGCGGCGGTTGGTGCTGCGGGCGGCGCGGGCGTCGCCGGTGGAGTACGGCGGCATATTGTAGTGGTGCATGAAGCGCTTTTCTTCCTCTTCCCAGATGGTGTCGAGCTTCTGCGCCATGGACAGCGTGGCAAGCGTGGCGATGGACAGCACCTGCGTCTGGCCGCGGGTGAACAGGCCCGAGCCGTGCACGCGCGGGATCACGCCGACCTCGGCATCGAGCGGGCGGATCTCGTTCATCTTGCGGCCGTCAACGCGGTGACCGGCGAGCAGCCACTTCTTGACGATCTTCTTCTGCATCTTGTAGAGGATCTCGTCCATGAACTGCATCATGTCCGGATGCTCGTCGAGATATTTCTCCTGCACGGCGGCGATCCACTCGTTCACGCGCGCCTCGCGCACGTTCTTGTCGTCGGTGTCCATGCAGTACTCCATGGCCTCCATCTCGTTGGCGCACAGGAGGTCGAACAGCTCCTCGTCAAAGGAGGCGTGCTCGTACTCGAACTTCGGCTTGCCGATCTCGCTGACCATCTTGTCGATGAGGTCGAGCACGGGCTGCAGATGCGCATGCGCCTGCACGATGCCCTCGTACATGACGTCGTCCGGCACCTGATCGGCCTCGGACTCGATCATGACGATCTTCTTGTGGGTGGCGGCGATGGTGGTGATCATGCGGTTGGTCTTGCGCTGTTCCTGCGTGGGGTTGAAGAGGTACTTCTCTCCGTCCCAGCCGAGGACGATGCCGGCGATGGGGCCGTTGAACGGCACGTCGGAAATGCTCACCGCGGCGCTCGCGCCGATCATGGCGGTGATCTCCGGGCTGCAGTCACGGTCGACGGACAGCACCTCGCAGGCGATGATGACGTCGTTGCGCAGGTCGCTCGGGAAGAGCGGGCGCATCGGGCGGTCGATCAGGCGGCTGGCCAGCACGGCGGGCAGGCTGGGCTTGCCCTCGCGGCGCATGAAGCTGCCGGGGATGCGGCCGACGGCGTAGAGCTTCTCATTGAAGTCCACGGACAGCGGGAAGTAATCCACACCGTCCTTCGGGCGGGCGGAAGCCGTGCAGGTGACGAGCACGGTCGTCTCGCCGTAGCTGACGAGGACGGCGGAGTTGCACAGCTCAGCGAGCTTGCCGGTCTCCATCACGAGGGGACGGCCTTCGTACTCGATCTCGTAGCGCTTGTAGTTGGGGAACTGCTTGTGCGTGGTGATGATCATGGTTCTGGTGCTCCTTTCTTTTGTCAGCGGAAACGCCAGAGCCAGCACTTGCATCCGCGTCCCATACGCGATGGGGCGCAGATTCAAATACTGGGCAGCGGCGCTCCCGAAAGATGAACATTCGGGCGCGGACGAAAAAAGCAGGGGGACAATATGAAATTATCCCCCTGCTTTCAAACGTTCATACCCTTCGGAAAAGCCGAACTTACTTGCGGATGTTCAGCTTTGCAATGATCGCACGATAACGCTCGATGTCCTTCTTGGCGAGGTAGTCGAGCAGACGGCGGCGCTTACCGACCATCTTGTACATACCCAGACGGCTGTGCTTGTCGTTCGGGTGCACCTTCAGGTGCTCGGTGAGCTGACGGATGCGCTCGGTGAGGATGGCGATCTGGACCTCCGGCGAGCCGGTGTCGCCCTCGTGCGTCTTGTTGGCTTCGATGACTGCGGTCTTTTCGGTCTTGGTGATCATAGTGATACATTCCTTTCTTTATTTCGTATCCGCTGGCGCAGAACCGGGCGGAAAGGAACCGCTGCAAAGCGGCCAGACCCCGGATCCGGGCACATGGACTGTTTTACAATAACACATCGCGGCGCGCTTGTAAAGATTTATTTTGCGCCCTTGCCGTGCGCGGCCTTCATGCGGCGCTCATGGTCGAGGATGCGCTTGCGGATGCGCAGGCTCTTGGGCGTGACCTCGAGCAGCTCGTCGTCCGCGAGGAACTCCAGGCTCTGCTCCAGGCTCAGCTTGCGCGGCGGCACGAGGCGCAGCGCATCGTCAGAGCCGGCGGCGCGGGTATTGGTCAGCTGCTTTTTCTTGCAGACGTTGACGGTGATATCCTCCTGCTTCGGCGACACGCCGACGACCATGCCGGCGTACACGGGCACGCCCGCGCCGATGAACAGCTGGCCGCGCTCCTGCGCGTTGTACAGGCCGTAGGTAATGCTCTCACCGGTCTCGAACGAGACGAGCGAGCCGGTGTTGCGGCGGCTGAGGTCGCCCTTGTACGGGGCGTAGCTGTCAAAGACGGAGGCCATGATGCCCTCGCCCTTCGTGTCGGTCATGAACTCGTTGCGGTAGCCGAACAGTCCGCGCGCCGGCACGAGAAACTCCAGCCGCGTGCGCTTGCCGATGGGCTCCATCTGCTGCAGCTCACCCTTGCGGGCGCTGAGCTTTTCGATCACGGAGCCGACCGCATCGGTCGGGACGTCCGCGACGAGGCGCTCGATGGGCTCGCACTTCTGGCCGTTGATCGTCTGATAGAGCACGCGCGGGGGCGAGACCTGGAACTCATACCCTTCGCGGCGCATGGTCTCGATGAGGATGGACAGCGACATCTCGCCGCGGCCGGCGACGTTGAACGAATCCGTCGCGCCCTCGAGATCGGTCACGCGCAGAGACACGTCCTTGAGCGTCTCGCGGTAGAGCCGCTCGCGGATCTGGCGGCTGGTGACGAACTTGCCCTCGCGGCCGGCAAACGGGCCGTCGTTGACGGAGAAAGTCATCTCCATCGTGGGCGCGGAGATCTTGACAAACTCGATCGGCTCGACGCAGCTCGGCGTGCAGATCGTATCGCCGATGGTGATGTCGCCGATGCCGGACATGGCGATGATGCTGCCGGCCTCCGCCTCCGTGACGGGCACGCGCTGCAGGCCCTCGAACTCATACATGGACACGGCCTTGGCCTTCTTGGCCGGCGCATCCGGCTGGTGGTAGTTGCACACGGCGATCTCCTCGTTCTGGCGGATGACGCCGCGCTCGATGCGGCCGATGGCGATGCGGCCGACAAACTCGTTGTAGTCGATGGACGACACAAGCATCTGGAACGGCGCGTCGATATTCTGTTCCGGAGCGGGGATGTACTCCAGGATCGTCTCGAACAGCGGGCGCAGATCCTTGCCCGGCACATCCGGAGAGTAGGACGCGGTGCCCTGACGGCCGGAGCAGAAGAGCATGGGCGAGTCAAGCTGCTCGTCGGTGGCGTTGAGGTCCATGAGCAGCTCCAGCACCTCGTCGATGACCTCGTGGATGCGCTGGTCGGGGCGGTCGATCTTGTTGATGACGACGATGACGCGGTGACCGAGCTCGAGCGCCTTGCTGAGCACGAAGCGCGTCTGCGGCATGGGGCCCTCGGCGGCGTCCACGAGCAGGATGACGCCGTTGACCATCTTCAGGACACGCTCGACCTCGCCGCCGAAATCGGCGTGGCCCGGCGTGTCAACGATGTTGATCTTCGTGTCGCCGTAGCGCACGGCGGTGTTCTTGGCCAGGATCGTGATGCCGCGCTCGCGCTCCAGATCGTTGGAGTCCATGACGCGCTCGACGACTTCCTGATGCTCGCGGTACGCACCGCCCTGCTTGAGCATTTCGTCGACCAGCGTGGTCTTGCCGTGGTCAACGTGGGCGATGATGGCGATGTTTCTCAATTTCTCCATTTTGCACACTTCCTCAAAGAGAATCACATATTTTTAGATATTTCTGTTTGCACAAATCTGCATTTTAGCATGGAAAACCTGATATTGCAACACTTTTTCGTGTTTACATTCCCCGAACGGCATGATAAAATGTGCCCAGATTGTAAATTTTCCGTTTTGAGGGGAGCAAACGATGGATTCCAACTTCTTTGCGCTCATTTCGCGTATGCGCTATATCGCGCGCTGGGGGCTGATGCGCAACGCCCTGCCCGAGAACATTCAGGAGCACAGCCACATGGTCGCGGTGCTCGCGCACGCGCTCGGCGTGATCCGGCGCGACATCTTCCGCAAGCCGTGCGACGTCAACGCCCTTGCGACGGCGGCGCTGTATCACGACGCGTCCGAGATCCTCACGGGCGACCTGCCGACACCGATCAAGTATCACAACGCCGAGATCATGTCGGCCTACCACGCGGTGGAGGATCTGGCCGTGCAGAAGCTGCTCGGCATGCTGCCGCCGGAGCTGCGGGAGGCCTATGCCGATGTGCTCGACGAGGACAAGGACGGCGACATTTACCCGCTCGTGAAGGCGGCCGACAAGCTCTCGGCCTACATCAAGTGCATCGAGGAGCGCAAGGCCGGCAACAATGAGTTCCTCTCCGCCGAGGCGCAGACGCGCGCGGCGCTCGAGGCCTCTCCCCTGCCGGAGGTACAGTATTTTCTGGAGCATTTCATTCCCGCGTTCGAGCGCGATCTCGACGAGCTCGGCGCGATCGGTCAATAAGGAGGACAATCTATGCGTGCAATCGTAACCGTGATCGGAAAAGACCATGTCGGCATCATCGCCGACGTGACCGCCCTGCTGGCGCAGTACGGCGTGAACGTGCTGGACATCAGCCAGACGGTGCTGCAGGAGTATTTCACGATGATCATGCTCGTGGACGCGTCGCAGTGCACCGTCCCGTTTGCTGACCTCGCCCGCACGCTCGACGAGGCCGGCGCGCAGCGCAGCCTGCAGATCCGCGCCCAGCGCGAGGACATCTTCAACGCCATGCACCGCATCTGAGAGGACACAGCCATGATCAACCGCAGTGAAATTTTGCAGACGATCGCCATGATCGACCAGCAGCATCTCGACATCCGCACCATCACGATGGGCATCTCCCTGCTCGACTGCGCGGACACGGACATCACGCGCAGCTGCACGAAGGTGTACGACAAGATTTGCCGCCTCGCGGGGCGGCTCGTGCGCACGGGCGAGGATATCGAGGCCGAGTTCGGCATCCCCATCGTCAATAAGCGCGTGTCCGTCACGCCCATCTCGCTCGTCGCGGCGGGCTCGGGCGCGCAGTCCTATGTGCCGTATGCGCAGGCGCTCGACCGCGCCGCGCATGAGATCGGCATCAACTTCCTCGGCGGCTTTTCCGCGCTCGTGCAAAAGGGCATGACGGACTCTGACCGCGTGCTCATCGCCTCCATCCCGGAGGCGCTGGCCGAGACGGAGCTGGTGTGCGCGAGCGTGAACGTCGGCTCGACGCGCGCAGGCATCAACATGGACGCCGTGGCCGAGATGGGGCGCACCGTCAAGCGCGCCGCCGCGCTCACCGCCGATCAGGGCGGCATGGCCTGCGCCAAGCTCGTCGTCTTTGCCAATGCCGTGGAGGATAACCCCTTCATGGCGGGCGCGTTTCACGGCGTGGGCGAGCCGGAGTGCGAGGTGCACGTCGGCGTGTCCGGTCCGGGCGTCGTGCAGCACGCGCTCGAGAGCGTGCACGGGCAGCCGTTCGACGTCGTGGCCGAGACGGTGAAAAAGACGGCCTTCCGCATCACGCGCATGGGCCAGCTCGTGGCGCAGGAGGCGTCCGCGCGGCTGGGCGTGCCGTTCGGCATCGTGGACCTGTCGCTCGCACCGACGCCCGCCGTCGGTGACAGCGTGGCCGCCGTGCTCGAGGAGATGGGGCTGGAATCCGTCGGTGCACCCGGCACGACGGCGGCGCTCGCGCTGCTCAACGACGCGGTGAAAAAGGGCGGCGTCATGGCCTCGTCCCACGTCGGCGGGCTCTCGGGCGCGTTCATCCCCGTGTCGGAGGACGCCGGCATGATCGCCGCGGCCGAGGCCGGCCGCCTGACGATTGAGAAGCTCGAGGCGATGACGTGCGTGTGCTCGGTCGGGCTCGACATGATCGCCGCGCCCGGCGACACCACGGCCGAGACCATCTCCGCCATCATCGCCGACGAGGCCGCCATCGGCATGGTCAACAACAAGACCACCGCCGTGCGCATCATCCCCGCGCCCGGCAAGACCGTGGGCGACACGGTGGCGTTCGGCGGTCTGCTCGGCAGCGCGCCGGTCATGCCGGTCAACCGCTGCAGCGCGGCGGACTTCATCGCCCGCGGCGGGCGCATCCCCGCCCCGCTGCACAGCCTGAAAAACTGAGAGGAGAGCAAAGCCTTGACACAGGAAAAGATGGATCGCATCAGCGAGCTGACGCGCATCGCGCGCGAGCGTGAGCTCACGCCCGACGAGCAGGCCGAGCGCAAGGCGCTGCGCGAGGAATACATCGCCGACTGGCGGCGCAGCACGATCGACGTGCTCGAAAACACATACATCGACCACGGCGACGGCCGCGTCACAAAGCTGCCGAAAAAGCGCACCTGAGCGGTGCGTGCGACAAGTGCGGCACATCGTCACTTGACAAGTGCGGCAGTTCGTGTTATACAAGATATCAGAGCGCCCCATCGAAGGGGCATTACCGGAAGGAGCCTGAGCAATGCGTCTTTGCAGCTGCAGCAGCATCCGGGTCGCGGCATGTCCGACGGCCTGTTGTTGTCGTGCGCAAAGCTGCGTCGCTTTCTGCCGGTAGCTCTACGGCCGCGGGATCGCGCCCGTATGGTATCCACAATGGTTTTTACGCAGGAAGCAGCGCGCTTCCTGCGTTTTTTATCTGCAGCCCGTGGAAAAAAGAAGAAAATCGAAAAGGAGATTGCCCATCATGACGCAAAAAAGTCTGCTGCACGCCGTTGCCGCCCAGATCGCCAACGGCTACGAGACCGCCGAGGTGCCCATGTACAGTGAGCACCTGCGCATGCCCGACCGCAAGGTCATCATCAAGATCATTGAGAATCTGCAGAAGGTGTTCTTCCCGGCGTATTTCGCGGGCGGCACGGTATCGCACGTCTCGGCTGAGACGTTTGCGGAGTTCCTGCTCGGCGAGATCTACACCGACCTGCGCGAGCAGGTGCATCTGGCCTTTTCCAACACGATCGCGGACGAGAGCGAGCTGCGCGAGCGCACAAACGCCGTCTGCGACCGCTTCCTGTGCCGCCTGCCGCAGATCCAGACCATCCTCATGAAGGACGTGACCGCGAACTTCGACGGTGATCCCGCCGCCGGCAGCAAGGAGGAGGTCATCTTCTCCTACCCCGGCCTGTATGCCATCTTCGTCTACCGCGTCGCGCACGAGCTGTATGAGAGCGGCGTGCCGCTCATCCCGCGCATCATGAGCGAATATGCCCACGGCGCGACCGGCATCGACATCAACCCCGGTGCGCAGATCGGCGAATACTTCTTCATCGACCACGGCACCGGCATCGTCGTCGGCGAGACGACGGTCATCGGCGACCACGTCAAGCTCTATCAGGGCGTGACGCTCGGCGCGCTCAGTCCGCGCCACGGTCACGCCGTGACCGGAAAGCGCCACCCGACCGTCGGCGACAACGCCACGATCTACTCCGGCGCGTCCATTCTCGGCGGCAAGACCGTCATCGGCGCAAACTCCGTCATCGGCGGCAACTCGTTCATCACCGAGTCCATCGCCCCGAACACGAAGGCCAGCACCGAGACCCCGCGCATGATCTTCCGCGTCGCGAAGCCGCAGCCCGGCAGCGAATAAGCCCCGCTGACAAAAAACACCGCAGACCGGTTGGTCTGCGGTGTTTTCGGTTTGGTTTTGCGCGCTCACAAAATGCCGATACCGATGCTCAGCGCCGCACCGGCAAGCACGATGCCGATGCCGACCAGACACAGCACCACCACGACGGCGGTGCGCATCTGCCTGCGTGAGGCGATGGCCCCGATGGTGAGGCCGAGCCCCATCAGCATGGACACCGCGAGCACGAGCCACGCACCGCCCTTCATTTGCAGAGGGCGACAGCGGTCTTGGCTGCGACGCGGGCGTTGTTGAGCACGAGCTGGATGTTGCTCTCGAGGCTGTCGCCGCCGGTGAGCTCCGCCACGCGCGCGAGCAGAAACGGCGTGGTCTCCTTGCCGTGGATGCCCTGTTCATGGCTCTCGGCGAGCGCCTGATCGATGGCCTTGTCGATGACGGCCTTGTCCATGGCATACTGCTGCGGGATCGGATTCGTGACGAGCATGCCGGTCTTGAGGCCGAGGTCACGCTGCGCCTGGAAGATCGCAGCCAGATCCTCCGGCGTGTCGACGCGCGCGTCGACGCCGAGGCCGCTCTCGCGGGTGTAGAACGCGGGCAGCTCGTCCGTGCCATAGCCGAGCACGGGCACGCCCTTCGTCTCCAGATACTCCAGCGTCAGGCCGAGGTCGAGGATGGCCTTCGCGCCCGCGCACACGACCATGACCGGCGTCTGTGCCAGCTCCTCCAGGTCGGCGGAGATGTCCATGGTCGTCTCGGCGCCGCGGTGCACGCCGCCGATGCCGCCGGTGGCAAAGACGGAGATGCCCGCCATGTGGGCGATCATCATCGTCGTGGTGACGGTGGTCGCGCCGTCCGCGCCGCGCGCGCAGATGACCGGCAGGTCGCGGCGGGAGACCTTGGCGACCTTGCGCCCGCTCTTGCCGAGGTAGGTGATCTCCTCCTTGGACAGGCCGGCCTTCAGGCGGCCGCCGAGGATGGCGATGGTGGCGGGCACTGCGCCGTTGTCGCGCAGGGTCTGCTCGACGAGCAGCGCCGTCTCGACGTTTTTCGGATAGGGCATGCCGTGGGAGATGATCGTGCTCTCGAGCGCGACGACCGGGCGGCCGTCTGCGAGCGCCTGCTGCACCTCGGGTGCGATGTCCAGATATTTGTTCAGATTCATATCAAAAACCTCCTTGTAGACTCTTCGGATCGGTTCGCCCTATATTGTAAAAGGTTTTCCGGAATTGTCAAGCACGATCCCATGCGCAAAACGCACAAAAAGGAGACCGCCGAAGCGGTCTCCTGAGTTTGTCAAAAAGTATTCCTTTTTGACAAAGGGGCTGCAGTCTGCTGCGCGCATAATTTGAGCGCCGGCGGCGCTCAAATTCCACACTTGCAGCCTGAGCGGTTTTTGGACAAGCCGAAACCGCCCGCACGGGTCTCCGTGCGGGCGGGGGGGATTGCAATTACGCTGCGGTGGGCATGCTGGGCTGCTCGGGCGCGCTCGGCTGCACAGGCGTGCTGGGCTGCTCGGGCGTGCTGGGCTGCACAGGCGTGCTCGGCTGGTCGGGCGCGGCCGGAAGCTCATCGAGCACAAAGGCCAGCTGCGTCTCGTAGAAGCTGCGGAACACCTGCGCGAGCTGCGCGCGGCTGAGCAGGTCGGTCGGCTTGAAGGAACCGTTGTCACCGACCATGATCCCGCTGATGTAGCAGACAGCGACCGCCTCGCGTGCCCAGGAAGCGACCGTGTCGCCGTCCTTGAACGCGCCGAGGGCGAGCTTGATGTCATCCTCGGCGAGGATGGAATCCGTACCGAAGAGCATGCCGTAGAACATGACGGCCATCTCCTGACGGGTGATGGCGCGGCCCGGGCGGAACGTGCCGTCCTCATAGCCGCTGACCACGCCGGCGTTGTAGGCCCAGATGACCGCATCCGCGTACCACGCAGTGGAGTCGACATCGCTCAGCGGGCAGGTCAGACCGGACACGTCGGGCTCGTCCGCGAGCTCATACATCACCTGCGCGACCATGGCGCGGGTCGTCGTGACGTCGGGGGCGAACTTGTTGTCGCCCATGCCGGACATCAGGCCGGACGCCTGCGCAAAGTCGACGGCGGGCTTATACCAGCCGCTCGCGGCGTCGTCAAACGTGTTTTCAACAATCTTCAGACCGGAAACCGCGGCGCGCAGCTCGGCGCACAGCGCCACGCGCTCGGCCTCGGTCTCGGCGGCGGCCAGCTTGGCCTCGACGGCGGCATAGGCCTTGTAGCTCTCGGCCGTGTAGGAAGCCTCGCCCATGACCATGCTCTGCACATCGGCGATCGCCGGGGCGACGCCCTGATCGACCACGATGCGGCCGGCAGGCTCGGCATAGGTCTCGCCGATCACGCCCTTGAGCTCCTTGGTGATGTATTCCATGACCACCTCGTCCAGCGGCAGGCCGGTGTCGAACTGGTTGGTGGCTGCGGCAAACGCATAGTACGTGTCGCCGCCGCCGGCCACGAAGTTGTTCGTGATGACGGCATAGGTGGCCTCGGGGTCAAAGTCCTTGCCGTTGATCGAGCCGATGGTCACGCGGTTGATGGTCTTGGGGCCGTAGTACGTGGAGTTCGGATAGGATTCGTCGTTCTTGTCGTACGTTTCATACGTCGCGACCGTGAACTGCATGCCCGCCACCTGCGGGAAGCCGCCGATGGATTCCGGCGTGCAGTACGTGCTGGCCTCGAGCGCCTCGAGCAGCTCGGAGCCCTTCACGTAGACCACGGCGAGTGTGTTGCCGAACGGCAGCACAGTGTTGATGTCCTTCTTCGTGACGTCGCCCACGCCGATGCTCGCGCGGATGCCGCCGCCGTTGGTGATGGCGACCACGTTCTCCTCCGGAACGGTGACCTCCGCATCGGTAAGCACCTTCCAGAGCATGGCGTCCGTGATCAGGTCGCCGAGGTTGGTCTCGGAGTCACGGTTGCCGTCGGGCGCCTTCGTGCCGTTGAGCGCCACCTCGCTCACGGCGAACTTCTCGCCGTAGGCCTTGTCGATGGGCTCCTTGATGGCCTTGGCGGCCGCGGCGACGGTCTCGTCGCGCTTTTCGTAATCAGCAACCTTGATCAGGTCGTTGCCCAGGATCTTCTTCGTGGCGTTGTCGATGGTGATGACGCCGATGTTCTTAAAGGCCGTGCCGGTCGACTGGATGGGCTCACCGTTCGGGCCTTCGGTCATGACGGAGTGGGAGTGGCCGTCGATGATGAAATCGATGCCCTGCACGTTCTTGGCCAGATCATAGGAGGTGTAGGGCTCGGAGCTCTCGTCCACGCCCAGATGCGCGAGGCAGACGACGAGGTCTGCGCCCTTCGCCTTCAGGTCCGCGACCTGTGCGGCCGCGCAGTTATAGAGCTCCTTGCCGTCCGCTCCGGCGAGGAACTTCAGGCCCTGAATGAGCTTGGGGTTGGCCTTGGTCTGCGCCTCAGGCGTCTCGAGACCGAAGAAGCCGATCTTCACGCCGCCCTTTTCGATGATGGTGTTGGCATCAAAGATGGTCTTGCCGTCGGCACCGAGCACGTCGGCACACAGGACCTGGAACTTGGCGGCCTTCATGTTCTCCACCAGCTGCGCATAGCCGTAGTCAAACTCGTGGTTGCCGAGGGTGACAACGTCATAGCCGGTCGCGTTCATCATGGTCACCGCGTCCGCGCCCTTGTTGACGCTGACATAGACGGTGCCCTGACTGTAGTCGCCGGCGTCGGCAAGGATGACCTCCGCGCCCTGCGCCTCATAGTCCGCCTTCAGGGCTGCCATGGCCGCGTACAGATCGATCGCACCGTGCACGTCGTTCGAGTGCAGGATGACGGTCTTTCCGTCCAGCGGCTTTTCCGCTCCGGCCGCAAATGCCGTGCAGCTCAGGCTCAGCACGAGGCAAAGCACCAGCAGCAGAGAAAGCAATTTCTTCATGTGCTTCATGTGATATCCTCCGTTTCATGATTTAGGGTATCGCTTCTTTGATTATAGCATCCCGCAGCCGAAAACGGGACGGTCTGTGCGCAAAAAACACGTCAAATCCCCGGGCATTTTGACCAAATTTTCCCGGCATTTTTATGCCTTTCGTAAAATAACCGCGATGCGGCGCGTTTTCGCCTTTCGCCATTTACAACTCTGCCGTCTGTGTGATAAACTGATATGTCATTGTTTTTTCGAAAGGAGCCGAATCATGAGCTACGCAGACGAGGTATTCATCCGCAACTGCCGCGACATACTGGAAAACGGCGTCTGGGATACCGACCGGACCGTGCGCCCCCACTGGGAGGACGACGGCGCTCCGGCGCACACGGTCAAGAAGTTCGGCATCGTCAACCGCTACGACCTGTCCGAGGAGTTTCCGCTGCTGACGCTGCGGCGCACCTATTGGAAGACCGCCGTGGACGAGCTGCTGTGGATCTGGCAGCAGAAGTCAAACAACATCCACGACCTGCGCGGCCACATCTGGGATCAGTGGGCCGACGAGACCGGCTCGATCGGCAAGGCCTACGGCTATCAGCTCGGCGTCAAGCACCAATATCCCGAGGGCGAATTCGACCAGGTGGACCGCGTGCTCTATGACCTGAAGCACAACCCCGCCTCCCGCCGCATCCTGACGAACATCTACACGTTCGAGGATCTGCACGAGATGGCGCTCTACCCCTGCGCATATTCGATGACCTTCAACGTCTCGGGCAACACCCTCAACGCCATCCTCAACCAGCGCAGTCAGGATATGCTCGCGGCGAACAACTGGAACGTCGTGCAGTACGCCGTGCTCGTGCATATGTTTGCGCAGGTGTCCGGCCTGCAGGTGGGCGAGCTGGTGCACGTCATTGCCGACGCGCACATCTACGACCGCCACGTGCCGGTCATCGAGCAGATCATCCAAAACGAGCCCAAGGCCGCGCCGAAGTTTCTCATCGACCCGTCCGTCAATGATTTTTACGCCTTCACCCGCGACAGCTTCCAGGTCGAGGGCTACGAATACAGCGAGTTCACGGGGAAAATCCCCATCGCGGTGTAAGGAGGGGCTGCCATGGATGCGATCGTTGCCGTCTATGCCGACTGGGGCATCGGCGCCAAGGGCACACAGCCGCTCGTGATCCCCGCCGACCGCCGCCGCTTCCGGGAGCTGACGATGGGCGCCGCCGTGATCGTCGGGCGGCGCACGCTGGAGGATTTTCCGGGCGGAAAGCCGCTGCCCGGCCGCGAAAACTTTGTGCTCTCGCGCCGGAACATCACGATCGACGGCGCGCAGGTGGTGCATTCCCCGGACGAGGCCGTGGCTGCCGCCGCACAGCACGCGCGCTGCTTCGTCATCGGCGGAGACAGCGTGTTCCGGCAGATGTTCCCCCACATGACGCGCGTATACGTCACAAAAATCGACGCTGCGCCCCACTCGGACGTGTTTTTCCCGGATCTGGACGCCGACCCCGCGTGGCGCTGCGTGTCCGCCGAGCCGCGCGCCGAGCATGACGGCGTGGGCTATCAGTTTTGCGTGTACGAGAAAACAAAAGCATAAAAAACCGCCGCTTTCCCATGCAGGAAAGCGGCGGTTTTCCCTATCCTCACCCGGCGAGCACCGCGAGCGAGAGCGCATTGACAAACATATGGAAAAACACCGGCGGCCAGATCGAGCGCGTCTGCTCATAGCAGAACGTGAGCGCGGCCGACACCGGCACATACGCCAGCGCCGAGAGCAGCAGCTTCGGATCGCCGTACATGACGACGTACTGCCAGACGTGGTAGAGCGAAAAGAGCGCGATCGACACGGCATACGCCCAGAAGCGGCTGCGCGGCCGGATGGTGCCGAAGACCACGCCGCGAAACAGGCACTCCTCCACGAGCGGCGCCATGAGCACCGCGACGGCGATCATGCGCTTATAGTCCACTTTGGCAAGGCCGGTCACGGCGTCGTTGTTCGGCACGGGCAGCTCGCCGATGAGCCCCGTGCCGAGCTGCAGCACGAGAGAGAGCAGCACGTCGATGCCGTAGGCGGCGAGCATCATGCCGATGCAGCGCAGGATGCTGCCGGCCATCGTGTCATAGCTGCGGTGCAGGAAGCGCCACATGACGGCGAGCGTGAACACGAGGCCGATGAGGTAATACAGAATGTTGCACGTCACGTCCGACGGCAGCTTGCCGAGCACCGCCATGAGGAGCACGCCGATCGTCAGCGGCAGCACGGCCACGTGGATGGGAAAATAGACCCAGCCCGCGATGCGCGCGCCGCGGGGCATGGGATCGCTCCACTCTGCTTTGGCTCTGCGCATATCAGCCCCTCGCTTTCTGCTGCAGCTCAAAGAGCAGGCGCATGGCCTCGAGCGGCGTGATGGTGTTGAGGTCGATGGCGCGCAGCTGCTCGGCGATGACGTCTCCGGCGGCGTCGCCGAGCGTCATCTGCGCATCGTCCTGCGCCGGGTGCGCGGGGGCGGCGGGCTGCGCCGCGCCGGACTCCAGCTCGCGCAGGTAGGTCTTGGCCTTCGTGATGATCGTGTCCGGCACGCCGGCGAGCTTTGCGACCTCGATGCCGTAGCTGTCGTCGGCCGCGCCAGCGACGATCTTGCGCAGGAACAGCAGCGTGCCGCCCTGCTTTTTGGCCGTGATGTTGTAGTTGCGCACGCCGGGCAGCGTCTGCTCGAGCGCGGTCAGCTCATGGTAGTGCGTGGCGAACATGGTCTTGGCGCCGAGGCGGCGGGGGTCTGCGCAGTATTCGAGCACCGCGCGCGCGATGGCCATGCCGTCATACGTCGACGTGCCGCGGCCGATCTCGTCGAGGATGAGCAGGCTCTGCGCCGTGGCGTGGCGGAGGATGTTGGCCATCTCGCTCATCTCGACCATGAACGTGCTCTGTCCGGCGGCGAGATCGTCGGACGCGCCGATGCGCGTGAACACACGGTCGACCACGCCGATGACGGCACTTTTCGCCGGAACGAACGAGCCCATCTGCGCCATGAGCACGATGAGCGCGGTCTGACGCATATAGGTGGATTTGCCGGCCATGTTCGGTCCGGTCACGATGGCGACGCGGTCATCGGCATCGTTGAGAAACGTATCGTTCGGGACGAAGAGGCTGTCCTTTTGCGCCTGCTCGACGACGGGGTGACGCCCCTCGCGGATGTCGAGCGTGCGCGACAGGTCCACCTCGGGGCAGACGTAATTGTTCTTCACGGCGGTCTCGGCCAGCGAGCACAGCGCGTCGAGCCGCGCCACGGCGTCCGCCGCCGTCTGCACGCGCGCGACCTCGTCGGCGACGAGCTGGCGCACCTCGCTGAAGAGCTGGTATTCCAGCTCCGCGATGCGCTCGCGCGCCGTCAGGAGCGTGTTCTCGAGCTCCTTGAGCTCGTGCGTGAAATACCGCTCGCTCGAGACCAGCGTCTGCTTGCGGATATAGTCCTCCGGCAGCTCGGTGATGCCCGCGCTGTTGGGAATGTCGATATAATAACCGAAAACCTTGTTGTAGCCGACCTTGAGCTTCTTTGCGCCCGTGCGCTCACGCTCGCGCTGCTCGAGTTCGGCAACGGTCTGCGCGCCGTGGTCGCGCACGTTGCGCAGGCGGTCGACCTCCTCGCTGTAGCCGGGGCGGAGGATACCGCCCTCGCGCACGGAAAACGGCGGCTCGTCGCAGATCGCGCGGTCGATGCGCGCGCAGAGGTCGGCGAGCGTGTCCATCTGCGCAATGTCGCGCAGCGCCGCACTGTGCACGTTTTGCAGCAGCGCCGTCAGCTGCGGCAGCTGCGCGCAGCAGAGCGCCAGCGCGTGCAGGTCGCGCCCGTTGGCCGAGCCGTACACCGCGCGCGAGACAAGGCGCTGCATATCGCCGATCTCCCGCAGGCAGCAGATCAGCTCGCTGCGCAGCACGCTCTCGCCCACCAGCTCCTCCACCGCGCCGAGGCGGCGGCGGATCTGCACGGGGCTCAGCAGCGGGCGCTCGACCCAGGTGCGCAGCAGGCGGCCGCCCATGGGCGTTTTCGTCTTGTCGAGCACCCAGAGGAGGCTGCCGCGCTTTTCGCCGGAGCGGAGGTTTTCCGTCAGCTCCAGATTGCGGCGCGTGGTGTAATCGAGCTCCATGTAGTGGTCGTCGCCCAGCAGCTCCAGCCGCCGGATGTGGCCGAGGTCGCACTTTTGCGTCTCGTGCAGGTAGGCCAGCAGCGCGCCAGCCGCGCACACGGCCGCCGGCGCCTCGCCGAGGCCGAGGTCGTCCGTACTCTGCACGTCAAACTGCTCGCACACGCGCGCAGCCGCCGCCATGTATTCAAACCGGTCGCCGCCCGCCTCGACCAGACTGCCGAGGCGCTTGGTGAGGAAGGTGCGGATGTCGTCGTTTTCCGCCGCCGCGTCGGCGCATACGGCCTCGCGCGGGGCAAAGCGCCCGAGCTCGTTGAGGATGTGGCTCACGGCGTCGGCCGGGTAGCTCGCGGCGCAGAACTCCCCCGTCGAGAGGTCGCAGAACGCCGTGCCGCCGGATTGTGCGTTCAGATACACCGCGCCGAGATAGTTCGACTTGTTCTCCTCGAGCATGGACGAGGCCGTGACCGTACCGGGCGTGATAATGCGGATCACGTCCCGGTCGACCAGCCCCTTAGCCAGCGCAGGATCCTCCATCTGCTCACAGATGGCCACCTTGTAGCCCTTGGCAATCAGGCGGCCGATGTACGCCTCGGCCGAGTGATACGGCACGCCGCACATAGGCGTGCGCTCAGCCGGGTCCTCGACATTGCGGTCGCGCGTCGTAAGCGTGAGGTCAAGCTCGCGCGCGGCCAGACGCGCGTCGTCGTCAAACATCTCATAGAAATCGCCCAGCCGGAAAAACAGCAGGCAGTCGGGGTTGCGCTGCTTGATCTCATAATATTGCCGCTTCATCGGCGTCAGTTCCGCCATGCGTCATACCTCCTCGCCATAGAGCGCCCAGGTGTTGCTGCCGGTAATCTTCACGTCCATGAACCGTCCGACGAGGGACGCGTCCCCGCGCATGTGCACGAGGCGGCCGCCCTTCGTGCGCGCCGTGAGCGGATGGTCGCCCCGGCCGTCGGCCCCGTCGACGAGCACGCGCTGCACGCTGCCCTCATAGGCGCGGTGCTTTTGCTCGGAGATGGCGTTGGCCGATGCAACGAGCGCGTCAAAGCGCACCTGCTTCTGCGCGCGGGTGTAAGGGTCGGGCATCTTTGCCGCCGGTGTGCCGACGCGCGGCGAATAAATGAAGGTGAACATCGCGTCATAGCGCACGGTCTCGACGAGCGAGAGCGTGTCCTGAAACTCTTCGTCCGTCTCGCCGGGAAAGCCCACGATGATGTCCGTCGTGAGCACGAGGTCGGGCATATACTGCCGCGCAAGCGCCACCTGCGCCAGATATTTCTCGCGCGTGTAGCCGCGGTTCATCGCGTGCAGGACGCGGTCGTTGCCGCTCTGCACGGGCAGGTGCATCTGGTGCGCGCACTTTTCGCACTCGGCCATGGCGCGAAAGAGCTTTTCCGTCGCGTCCTTCGGGTGGCTGCTCATGAAGCGGATGACAAAGTCGCCCGGGATGGCGTTGATGCTGCGGATGAGGTCGGCAAAGTCCACGTCCTCGTCGAGGTCGCGGCCGTAGGAATCGACATTCTGCCCCAGCAGCGTGATGTCCTTGTATCCCGCCGCAACGAGCTCGCGCGCCTCGCGCACGATCTCCTCCGGGTGGCGGGAGCGCTCGCGCCCGCGCACATACGGCACGATGCAGTAGGTGCAGAAGTTGTTGCACCCGTACATGATCGACAGCCATGCCTTGACGCTGCCGTCGCGCTGCCGCGGGATGCCCTCGGCGACGCTGCCGTCCGCCGGGTCGATGGCGAACACGCGCCGGTGCTCGGTGCAGACGCTGCGCAGCAGCTCCGGGAAGCGCCACAGCTCGTGCGGTCCGAAGACGAGGTCAACGATGCGGTAGGACTTTTTCAGCTTCTCGGCCACGTGCTCCTGCTGCGCCATGCAGCCGCAGACCGCGATGATCTGCTCGGGATTGCGCGCCTTCGTGTGCGTCAGCGCGCCGACGTTGCCGAACACGCGCGTCTCGGCGTGCTCGCGCACGGCGCAGGTGTTCATGACGACGACGTCGGCCGCGAATTCGTCCTGTGTGAAATCAAAGCCCATGGCGCGCAGATAGCCGCGCAGCTTTTCGCTGTCGGCCTCGTTCTGCTGGCAGCCGTAGGTGTCGACCATGGCCAGCGGCTGACGGCCGCCGGCAGAAAAATGCGCGCGCAGCTGCGCGCAGATGTCCAGCTGGCGCTGGATGTCCGATTCGGGGATCTCTACTCTCTGATAGCTCATGCAATGCTCCTGCCTGTCCGGATATATCCGGGTAAAATTTGAAGTGTGATAGAATATTGTAGCATTTCGCGGTGGAATTTTCAATGCCAATCCTTTATAATATACGCGCGGGAGGCTCGCTTCCCGTCTACTGTGCACAAAGGAGGGCAAACCATGCCCGATATTCAAATTCTCTCTCCGCACCTTGCGGATCTGATCGCCGCGGGCGAGGTCGTCGAGCGGCCCGCCTCCGTGGTCAAGGAGCTGGTGGAAAACGCGTTCGACGCCGGGGCCCACACCGTGACGGTGGAGCTGCGCGGCGGCGGTGCGACCTACCTGCGCGTGACCGACGACGGCTGCGGCATGACGCCCGAGGACGCGGGCATCGCGTTTTTGCGCCACGCGACGAGCAAGCTGCACGATGCGCAGGGGCTCGAGGCCATCGGTACGATGGGCTTTCGCGGCGAGGCGCTGGCCGCCATCAGCGCCGTGTCGCACATCACGCTCACGACGCGGCGGCGCGGTGCGCCGGGCGGCACGCACATGACGCTCGACGCGGGCGAGATCCAGGACATGTACGAGACCGGCTGCCCCGAGGGCACGACGATGATCGTGCGCGACCTGTTTTACAACACGCCCGCCCGGCGCAAGTTTCTCAAGACCGACCGCGCGGAAGGCGCCGCCTGCGCCGCCGCCGCACTGCGGTGCGCGCTCGGCCGGCCGGATGTGTCCGTGCGCTGCATCCGCGACGGGGAGGAGCTGTTTTTCTCCCCCGGCGACAACAAGCTCGACAGCTGCGTGTACAGTCTGCTCGGGCGTGAGCTGGCAAAGACGCTCCTGCCCTGTGAGAGCGAGGTCGACGGTGTGCGCGTGCACGGCTTCATCTCCTCGCCCGCTGCCGGGCGCGGCAGCCGCGCGCAGCAGCATTTCTTCTGCAACGGCCGCTGGATCAGATCCGCCGCGCTGCAGACCGCGCTCGAGCAGGCCTACCGCAACACGCTGCTCGTGGGTCGGTTTCCCGCGTGCGTGCTGTATGTGGAGCTCAGCTGCGCGGCCGTGGACGTGAACGTCCACCCGGCAAAGACCGAGGTCAAGTTTTTGTATGAGCGCAAGGTCTTTGACGGAGTGTACTACACCGTCCTGGCCGCGCTGAACGGGGAAAAACGGCACCCCGACCTCGTCTTCCCGAAACAAAAAAAGACGGAATCGGTGCAAATGTCTGCTAAAACACCTCCTGCTGCATCGACGGCGAACCCGTCCGCCGGGGGTGGATTCCAGCGGATGAGCGCCCAGCAGTTCCGGGAGGGACAGACCCTGCGGGACCCTGCTGCCGCCGCGCTTCTGCGGCCCCTGGCACGGGAAATGCCCCCGGTGCCCCCCAACACACCCGCGAAAGCAAGCCCAGGGGGAACCAGAGTTTTCCCTGGTTTCTCCACAGGAAACGAAGAAAAATCCACAGCTTTTCCTGCAAATGTGGATAAATCGGTGGAAAATGTTGAAAACTTCGCTCCGGCCCCCTCAGCCGTTGACATTCCCCGTCCACGACCCGTGGAGGAAAACCGGGCGGAGGGCGCTCCCCAGCTGACCCTATTGAAGCCGCCTGCCCAACCCCAGGCACCGGAAACGGTGCCGGTCCCGCCGGCCCCGGCAAAGGAAGTGGCCGCCGAGGAAGCGCCTTGGCGGCTGGCCGGAGAAATCCTGCAAACCTACCTCATCGTGGAGCAGGGGGACACGGTCCACCTCATCGACAAACACGCCGCCCACGAGCGGATGAACTTCGACCGCATGAAGGCCGCAGGCTACCAACCCATGGCACAGACCTTGCTGGCCCCCGTGGTCTTTACCCCGCCCCCGGAGGAGGGGGTGGCGCTGCTGGACAACCTGGACCTGCTGGCGCAGTTCGGCTTTGCCTGCGAGGAGTTTGGCGGCGGGGCCTTTGTGGTGCGGGAGATCCCCGACTATTTGGAACCCGGCCAAGTGGAAGCCGCCTTGTGCGAGCTGGCGGGGGAGCTGCTGAAGGGGGCCGGGGCCGACCCCCAGGCGGCGCGGGACGCGGTGCTGCACACCATAGCCTGCAAAGCAGCCATCAAAGGCGGGCAGAAGAACACGCGGGAGGAGCTGCTGGTGGTGGTCCGGGAGGTCATGGCCGGGCGGGTGAAATACTGCCCCCACGGGCGGCCGGTGGCCGTTACCATGACCCGGCAGCAGCTGGAGCATCAGTTTAAGCGCAGCTAATGGACAGGCGGGGGATTTGGTGGTAAAATAAGGTCGAATCCCGAAGGAAAGGTGGTGCCTGAGATGGCCCAGTCCAAAAAACTCATCGTCATCTGCGGCCCCACCGCCACCGGCAAGACCAAGCTGGGCGTCGCCCTGGCCAAGGCGCTGGGCGGCGAGGTCGTCTCCGCCGACTCCATGCAGGTCTACCGCGGGATGCCCATCGGGACAGCCCAGCCGACCGCAGAAGAACGGGACGGCGTGCCCCACCACATGATGGCCATGGCCGACCCCAGCGAGAATTACAGCGTCGCCCGCTATGTCGAAGAGGCCACGGCCGGCGTGGAGGATATCTTTGCACGGGGGAAACAGCCGATCCTGGTCGGGGGAACGGGGCTGTACATCGACGCCCTTTGCAAGGGGCAGACGTTTTCTGACCTCCAGCCGGACAGCGGCCTGCGGGCCAAGCTCCAGGCGCAAGCGGCCCAGGGGGGACTTCCCCGGCTCTGGGCAGACCTGGAACGCATTGACCCTGAGGCGGCTGCCCGCCTACACCCCAACGACGAGAAGCGAATTTTACGGGCGTTGGAGGTGTGGTACACCACCGGCAAGACCATCTCCCAGCACAACCGGGAGACCCAGGCCGTGCCGCCGCGGTATGAGGCGCTGACCATCACGCTGACCTACGCCGACCGGCAGGCGCTCTATGCCCGCATCGACCAGCGGGTGGACGAGATGATGGCGCACGGCCTGGTGCAAGAGATTCAGGCCTTGCTGGCCGCCGGCATCCCCAAGGACGGGACTGCCATGCAGGCCATCGGCTACAAGGAGCTGGTCCCGGCCGTCGCCAGCGGCGACGCCGATGCCATCCAACAAGCCGCCGAAGAGGTGAAGCTCCGCTCCCGGCAGTACGCCAAGCGGCAGCTGAGCTGGTTCCGCCGAAACCCCAAGGCCCACTGGATCGA
>OLFZ01001211.1_pt1 | contig 23477 bp, 18 predicted proteins | sample 1604861 | NCBI WGS metagenome assembly OLFZ01 (sample SAMEA3888895, study PRJEB22519) | human gut metagenome | biome: human gut; feature: human-associated habitat; material: faeces | place: Denmark | collected 2011 | reverse complement strand
TATCATATATCAGGTTCTACCGCGCTTGTATGGCAATAAAGTCGCGAACCCCGTGCCCTATGGCAGTATTGAACGCAACGGCTGTGGCAAGTTTGTTGATTTTACTTCTGCACGGCTCAAGAAAATCCGTGATTTGGGAGTCACTCACGTGTGGTTTACAGGCATATTGGAGCACGCTACGACTACAGATTATACGGCGTATGGAATAAAAAAGGACTGTGAGTCTATTGTAAAGGGCAATGCAGGTTCACCTTACGCAGTAAAGGATTATTACGATGTGGACCCTGACCTGGCGGTAAATGTTCCGCAGCGTATGGAAGAATTCGAAGCCTTGCTGGCCAGGACGCACCGTGCCGGAATGAAGGTCGTGATAGATTTTGTGCCCAATCACGTGGCCCGTACTTATAATAGCGACGCAGCTCCTAAAGGCGTAGAAGATTTTGGTGCGAGCGATGACAAGACGCAATCGTTCAATCCGGATAATAACTTTTATTACATTCCTAACGAGCCGTTCCGTTGCCCGGTTCAGGGCCGAGAGGAGTATGAGGAATTTCCCGCACGTGCGACTGGCAACGATAAGTTCAGCGCCTCTCCCGACGCATGCGACTGGTATGAAACTGTAAAGTTGAATTACGGCGTTGATTACCAGAATGGCGGAAAAACTTATTTCAATCCTGTGCCCGATACGTGGAAAAAAATGTTCGATATTCTCGATTATTGGAGCGCCAAAGGCGTGGACGCTTTCCGCTGTGATATGGCCGAGATGGTGCCTGTGGAATTTTGGCAGTGGGTTATAGGAAAAATCAAAGCCAAGTACCCCTCGGTACTTTTTATAGCCGAAATATACAATCCTTACCGGTACAACGATTATGTCAACATTGGCGGGTTCGATTACCTGTACGACAAAGTTGGCTTGTACAATACAATCCGCGAGGTGGTGTGTGGCCGACGCCCGGCCTCGGATATTACGTATTGCTGGCAAAGTGCGGGAAATTTGCAGAGCAATATGCTCGGATTTATCGAAAACCATGACGAACAGCGTGTCGCTTCGGAATTTTACGCAGGCAATCCGTTGAAAGGCCGCGCACCAATGATAACCACGGCTCTTATGAACGTTAATCCCGTAATGATATATGCCGGACAGGAGTACGGCGAACCCGGAATGGATTGCGAAGGCTTCAGCAGCCGCGACGGCAGGACTACGATATATGATTATTGGAGTCCTGCGCTTATGCGCAAGGTTTTGTTTGAACCCGAATCGCTTACTCCTGTCGAAGTGTCTTTGCACGATTTTTACGGAAAACTGCTGAATATTGCAAAAAAGGAAAAGGCCGTGTCCGAAGGCCTGTTCTTCGACCTTACTTATTGCAATTTCGATCGTTACGAGGAATATCCTTCCGACAAGGTGTATTCTTTCTTGCGCAAGTCGAAGAAATCGCTGCTTCTTGTGGTAAGCAATTTCGCAGAGCGCGATTTTCGTTTGCAGATAAACATCCCCGGACATGCTTTCGAGTACATGTCGATAACGCCGGGTGAACACGAATGCCACGACTTGCTTGGAGAATGCAAGGCTTTCAGACGCATATTAAGTCCCGATAAGACAATTCAGGTTGACGTGCCTGCGCTTTCAGGCGTGGTGCTCGAACTTACCAAAACGAATTGATTTCCGCAACCTGCTAACGGTCTTTTGAATGTTGGCAGGTATTTTTTATACGTCAGCTTCCAACAAACGGTAACAGACAAAAAGAGCACGGATTTCCGGTTCGGAAAACAGCGTATTTTTGCGTGGAAGAATGAAAACTGATTTTCACTCCGTTAAACCCATGTGGGAGCAAATAAAAAATATGTGCCTTGTATTTTAAAATTAGTGGCTCGGATTTTGAAATCCGAGCCACTAATTTTTTGCCCTCTGAAAACCGTGGTATACCAAGGCAGACAAAAACGGAACGTGTGGTTTGAACGTGGTGTGTATGTCGGCGGCATGTAGAATAAAATGCTTTATGCAACTCGATTTGCCGGTGTGTTGCATTGGACAGTATGACGTATTGTCTATTTTGTTCTCTATAGGTTTTTATATGTTGAAAGAGGGCGTGCAAACGTTGCGGCCATGTGGCAAAATACCCTGCAATATCATAACTTAGCATGGTTTTGGACTATAATATTAAATACGGATTGAATAAAAGCATTAAATTTGCAACCGGAAAAATTCTTTTTCAATAATGAAAGTGAGAAAATACGTAACTCCCGATTATGTTTTCGAACTGAGTTGGGAAGTTTGCAATAAAGTGGGCGGCATTCACACCGTCCTTGCCTCGCTGGCTCCGACGTTGGGGAAACACTTCGGCGACAAAGTCGTGTATATAGGCCCTGACTTGAATACGCCGGAGTTCCTGGAAGACAAGAGCCTGAAAAAAGACTGGGCCGCTGCGTTGAAGGCCGCCGGGATGCGCGTGCGCATAGGGCATTGGGATGTGGTTTCTTCGCCTTTGGCCATAGTGGTGGATGTAAACCAGTGCCTGGATATAAAGAATGAAGTTTATTCCCGCATGTGGGACAAATATAAGGTAGACTCGCTTCATGCTTACGGCGATTACGACGAAGCCTCGATGTGGGCTTATGCGTCGGGGCGGGTAGTGGAGACAATCGTGCAGAAGTGTCTTAAAAAGGACGCCGGTGTGGTTCTCCAGGCACACGAATGGCTGTCGGCAATGGGCCTGTTGCACGTAAAAGGCACATGCCCTTCGGTGGCAACAGTGTTCACCACCCATGCCACAAGCATAGGACGTTCCATTTGCGGCAATGGCAAAAGCCTTTACAAATACCTGCAACAATACGACGGTGACGTGATGGCGCGCGAACTGAACATGCAGTCGAAACACAGTTCGGAAAAAGCAGCCGCATTGTTTGCCGATTGTTTTACTACGGTAAGTTCTATTACCGACAAGGAGTGCCGTGCACTTCTCGGTAAAGGATGTGACGTTATATTGCCCAACGGCTTTGATACCAAACTCGTGCCTGAGGCTAACGCTTATAAAAACATGAGGGCAAAGTCGCGGCGTAAGATATTGAAAGTAATATCGGCCCTTACGGGAAAGCAATTACCCAGCAATACGCTTATAATATCAACGAGCGGGCGGAACGATTATCGCCCCAAAGGCTTCGATGTTTACATGGAAGCATTGAAACGCTTGAATGCAAGCCCCGAACTGAGCGGCGATGTAGTTGCACTTATAGAAGTGCCCTGCTGGATGGAAAGCCCGCGCGAGGATTTGCTTATGAGGCTTTCACTGAATGACGACAGTTGCAGCGAACCGCTCGATAACCCCTATATAACCCATAACCTGCACAATTTCGATTACGACCGCATAGTAAGCACCATACGCAGCCTTGGGCTGGACTACGCTACGCTTAACGGCAAAGTGCACATGCTGCTCGTGCCTACATATTTGAACGGCAGCGACGGCGTTTTCAACGTGGGCTATTATGAACTTCTTACGGCATGCGACTTTACGGTATATCCGTCGTATTATGAACCATGGGGGTACACACCTATGGAAAGTGCCGCTTTCCATATACCAACGGTTACTACCGACCTGGCAGGCTTTGGCTGCTGGGTGAATGAACAGCAGGAAAAGGACTCGGCCGCAGGTAACGGGGTGAGAGTCATTCACCGTGACGACGACAACTATTTTGAAGTTGCAGAAAATATAAAAGACATCATTTTAAACTATAACTCCCTTAGCGTTCAGCAGCGCCAACAGTTGCGCCGTAGCGCGGCTAATATCGTGAAGAATGCCGAATGGGAGAACTTCGTGGAAAATTATTTCAAGGCCTTTGCCTTTGCTATAACAAAAACAAAAGAGAGAAACAGTAAATAAGGCAAATACGGGCCATAACTAAAATTATTACTGATGAAATTGAAATCTAGCAATTCGAACAATCCTGTGTGGAAGAATGTGACAATCAAAATGCGCATTCCTGAAAGTTTGAAAAATGTAGAGAGACTTGCCCACAATCTTTGGTGGACATGGAACAACGAAGCCATCGAATTGTTCAAATCGATGGATCCCGACCTTTACCGCGAATGCGGGAAAAACCCCGTGGCTATGCTCGGCAGAATGAGCTACGGTTCCTTGAACAACCTGGCTGCGAACAAAGAATTCCTCGAACGCGCGAACGATGTTTGTGCTAAATTCGACAAATACATGAAAGTTAAGCCCGATACTTCACGTCCGTCGGTTGCATACTTCTGCATGGAGTACGGTCTTTCGAACGTATTGAAGATATATTCGGGCGGCCTGGGTATATTGGCAGGCGATTACATCAAGCAGGCTTCCGACTCGAACGTTGACATGTGTGCTGTCGGTTTCCTGTATCGTTACGGTTATTTCGACCAGAGCCTTGCCATGGACGGCCAGCAGATAGCCAACTATGAAGCCCAGGATTTCGAAAACCTGCCTATTGAGAAAGTGTTCGACAAAGACGGGAAACAGCAGGTTGTAGAAGTGCCGTTCCCAAATTACACTGTTTATGCTTATGTCTGGAAAGTAAATGTTGGTAGAGTTACATTGTATTTGCTCGATACCGACAACGACATGAATTCCGAGTTCGACCGCAATATTACAAAGACGCTTTATGGCGGTGATTGGGAAAACCGTCTGAAGCAGGAGTATCTTTTGGGTATTGGTGGCGTTCTTATGCTTAAGAAACTCGGTATCAAAAAGGATATATACCATTGCAACGAAGGACATGCCGCACTCTGCAACGTTCAGCGCCTTGTTGACTATGTGCAGGAAGGGAAGCTCTCGTTCAATGAGGCCCTTGAACTCGTACGTGCGTCTTCGCTGTACACGGTGCATACTCCTGTTCCTGCAGGGCACGACTATTTCGACGAAGGCTTGTTTGGCAAGTACCTTGGTTCGTATCCTGAAAAACTTGGTATCACATGGGACGAGTTCATTGGCATGGGACGTACAGATCCCGACAATCACGGCGAGAAGTTCTGCATGTCCACTTTCCTTTGCAATACCTGTCAGGAAGTCAATGGTGTCAGCCTGTTGCACGGCAAGGTAAGCCAGAAGATGTTCAACGGAATATGGAAAGGATATTTCCCCGAAGAAAACCACGTGGGATACGTTACAAACGGCGTACATTACCCGTCGTGGGCTGCAAAGGAATGGAAAGCCTTGTACAATAAATATTTCGATAAAAGTTTCCTGGATAACCAGAGCGACGAGAAGATATGGTCGGCAATTTACGATGTGCCCGATGAAAAAATTTGGGATTTGCGTGTTGCGTTGAAAACCAAACTTATAGATTACATAAGGATTCGTTTCCGTCAGAGCTGGCTGAAGAATCAAAGCGACCCGACACGTATAATATCGCTCCTCGAGAAAATTAACCCGAATGCATTGCTTATAGGTTTCTCGCGTCGTTTTGCCACCTACAAGCGCGCACACCTGCTTTTTAACGACCTCGACCGCTTGGCCAAGATAGTGAACAATGAGAATTGTCCCGTGCAATTTATCTTTGCCGGCAAGGCGCACCCCGCCGATGGAGCAGGGCAGGGCCTTATCAAGCAGATATATGAAATATCCAAGCGTCCGGAATTCCTCGGCAAGATTATTTTCCTCGAGAACTATGAGATGGAACTGGCGCGCCGCCTTATTTCGGGAGTTGACATTTGGTTGAATACGCCCACACGCCTTATGGAGGCTTCGGGTACATCGGGCGAGAAAGCCTTGATGAACGGTGTTATAAACTTCTCGGTTCTCGACGGATGGTGGTACGAAGGTTACCGCGAGGGAGCCGGCTGGGCTATCACCGATTACAAGACCTACCAGAACCAGGCTTATCAGGACAGCCTCGATGCTTCGACCATTTACAGTATGCTGGAACATGAGATAATACCTCTATATTATTCGTTCAGCACCGAAGGATATTCAAAGAACTGGGTGGCTGTTATAAAGAACTCCATAGCCAAGATTGCTCCGCATTATACGATGAAACGCCAGTTGGATGACTATTATTCCAAATTCTACAACAAGGAATATGAGCGTTTCCAGATGCTCTCGGCAAACAACAACCAGAAAGCAATCGAAATTGCAGCGTGGAAGGAAACCGTAGCGCAGCGTTGGGATTCAATCAAGGTTGTTTCAACAACAGCGAGCGACAATATCAAGTCGCTGACGCTCGAAAGCGGAAACGATTTCGAGGTAACGCACGTTGTTGACGAGCAAGGACTGGACGACGCAGTAGGAATCGATTTCGTAATAATGGGAACGGGTAAGAACAACGAAGATTACCTGATAAAGAGCATACCTATGCAGATGGTTAAGCGCGAAGGCAACCTGTACACGTTTAATATAAAGACGCATATAGATTTTGCAGGCACGGCCAAGGTAGCGTTCCGTATGTATCCCAAGCATAAATTGCTCCCGCACCGCCAGGATTTCTGCTACGTGCGTTGGTTTTAACGACAGAACGGTATAATTGCAATAAATTCCGTACCATTTACCGGGCGACAGGAAATTTTGGAAATTCCTGCCGCCCGGTTTTTTATCGCCACGACTAATGTCGGAATCCGCGATTCCATGCGGTAAAAAATATGTCCGACATATTTTGAAATAGGTCGGACATATTTTAAAATACAAGGCACATATTTTTTCCAAAGTCCCGAGTGTTCTTTTTTATTTGCTCGGGCGAGTCTCTTATGTGCGTTCTGTAATTTTCGGGAACAGGAAATATAGAATATTTTAACGGGAAAAACAGGACATATTATTTATTGAATGAATATCTTTGTATAATATTCAAAAGTACATCAGGCTATGGATAATAAAACCCTCGAAATTATGAAAACCCGGCGCAGCGTGCGCGGGTTCATTCCCGGAAAGATGCCGGAAAGCAGTTTGATAGACAAAGTAATTGAGGCGGGAACGTATGCGCCGACCGGACGTGGAAAGCAATCGCCCGTAATTGTAGCGGTAACTAATAAGGAAACGCGTGATTTGCTTTCAAAACTTAATGCAGAAGTATTGGGCGTATCGTCCGACCCGTTCTATGGGGCTCCGGTAGTGCTTGTGGTTTTGGCCGACAAGAGTGTGCCTACTTATATTTACGACGGCTCGCTCGTAATGGGCAATTTGATGAATGCCGCCCATGCCGTAGGATTGGCAAGTTGCTGGATTCATCGTGCAAAAGAGGTATTCGCGTCGGCGCAAGGTAAGGCTCTGTTGAAAGAGTGGGGAATTGAGGGCGATTATGAAGGAATAGGGCATTGCGTTCTCGGTTTTCCCGTATCGGCTGAACAACCTGTTGCCAAGCCGCGCAAGAGCGATTACGTAGTATATGTGAAATAAAAAACGGCGGGATTCAATCCCGCCGTTTTCATACATGCCTAAACGATTTCAGGCATGATATGGTTGTTGAAATATTCATGTAATGCGGCGTTGGCACAAATGAGTTTCTCATTCCAGTGCTTGACACTGTTTTGGCCGATAATGTCGGTTATATATTTGACGGCAACGAAGTCAATTCCTTCGTTTTTGCAAACCGACGCTAAGGCAAAGGCCTCCATGTCGACCACATCACCGACGAATGCTTCGTCTGCGGTTACAAAATCGTCACCCGAATTTACAATACAACCGCATGCCCTCTTGTCGCAGCCAATAATGGACGGCAAGTTCAAGTGACATTGCGTTTCTATTTCAACCTCGACACCTTCAATTTCGAGAGGCGTCAGGTCACGGTCTATGAAATGTCTGGAAACCAATATGTCGCCCACCGAATAATCTTTGGTGCCGGCCGTTCCTAAGTTTATAACAATGTCAGGTCGGCCGGCCGATATGGCTTTGGTAAGGCGATATGCAGCATTTGCCTTGCCAACGCCGGTCAGCACGGTTCTTATATTAGGGAAACTGATGTCGAACATTTCTTCTTTTACGGCAAAAGATATAATAACGTCCATGTCTTATATGTTTTTGACAGTTGCAAAAATACAAAAGACCTGTGTCTTATCCTGCAATTAAGCGGTTCTATTATGTATTCAATGACTTATTAACATCAAAACTGCTTGAAAACAATTTTTTGCAGCCTCTGTTTTTTGGTAATTATTCGCTATCTTTGCGAAGATATTAATTAAAAACCGCAGGAAACATACCTAAATATATGGCAAAAAAGAACGAAGAAGCAGCCGGGGGCGTTAACGAAAAGCTGAAAGCCCTTCAGGCCGCAATGGCTAAGATAGAAAAAGATTTTGGAAAAGGTACGATAATGAAACTCGGCGACGAGACAACGCAGCCGGTGGATGTAATACCTTCGGGAAGTATACTTTTGGATAACGCGCTCGGTGTGGGCGGATACCCCCGCGGGCGAATAGTGGAAATCTTCGGTCCTGAAAGTTCCGGCAAGACAACAATGGCGCTCCACGCAATAGCCGAAGCGCAGAAGCAAGGCGGCATAGCAGCCTTTATAGACGCCGAACATGCTTTCGACAGGTTTTATGCGGCCAAGTTGGGTGTAGATATAGCAAACCTGCTTGTCTCGCAGCCCGATAACGGCGAGCAGGCTCTCGACATAGCCGACCAGCTGATACGTTCAGCGGCGGTAGATATAATAGTTATAGACTCTGTTGCAGCCCTTACGCCGAAAGCCGAAATAGAAGGCGTGATGGGAGAAAGCCGCGTAGGATTGCAGGCACGTTTGATGAGCCAGGCATTGAGAAAACTGACATCAGTAATAAGCAAGACGAAGACAACGTGTATATTCCTGAATCAATTGCGCGAGAAAATCGGCGTTATGTACGGCAACCCGGAAACTACAACCGGTGGAAATGCATTGAAGTTCTATGCCAGCGTGCGCTTGGACATACGTAAAGGCGAGGCGCTGAAAGAAGGAGACAAAGTTTACGGAAACAAAGTAAGGATAAAAGTCGTTAAAAACAAAGTGGCTCCTCCCTTCCGGGTCTGCAAGTTTGATATGATTTTCGGTGAAGGAATCTCGCGCGTCGGTGAGATTATAGACGTTGCAATAGATAACGACATAATAAAGAAAAGCGGCTCTTGGTTCAGCTATGGCGAAACACGCATTGGGCAAGGACGGGACGCTGTTTTGAAAATGTTGAAAGACAACGTTGAATTCCGCAATGAAATAGAACAAAAGGTTGTGGCTTTCCTGAAAGACAACCCAAATGCGGAAGACGATAACTCATCAAACGAATAATTGCGACGTGTGGCATAATTTATATCTGCCGCAAAGTAATGGAAAAACGGTCGAAAAATGTGTAGAAAACAACTGATAAGGTCCGGAGCTATTTTAAAACGGACTTTATCAGTTTGTTTTTATTTTGTGCATAATGATTTAAGTATCCTTCATCTTATAATAAAAAAGAACAACCTGCGTTATAAAAACGCCCCGTGTTATACGCGTGTGTAGTAACGACGTATCATAAAGTTTAAAAGACATTTATAAGTAAGCTGAATAAAACACAATAAAATAAATGAAAAGATTCTATTTGTTGTTGACAATATTGTTTTTCTCCTGCGTTTCTTCGTTCGCACAAAATGCAATGAGCGACCAGCAGATTATAGATTATGTTGTCAGCGAGCAGGCAAAAGGAACATCGCAGTCGGAAATTGTAACTTATCTGATGAAGCGAGGTGTAAAAATAGACCAAATACGTTCGATACAAAGAAAATTAAAACTCGAGGACGGTGGCGCTTTGAATGCAAAAGACCTTATGTCTAATGGCTTGGATAGTAAGTACGACCGCTCGCGCACCCGTAAACAAAACGGAGAGACAAGAAAAGATAATACTTTGAAAAATAGCGCTATGGGGCGCATTAAGCCCGATAGGTCTGAAGAATTGGACGTGGTTCATACATACGATGAGTTCGACCCGGAATTTATGGAAATGCGCGGCGCTTTGGACGAGATGTATCCCGACAGCATTGAGTTGCTGATACAGGAGCGCATGGAGAAAAGCAAAAAGAAAATATTCGGGCGCGACATTTTCAATAACCGGCTTTTGAGTTTTGAGCCTAATATGAATATAGCTACACCGTCGAATTACGTTGTCGGTCCGGGCGATGAAGTGAATATTGATATTTGGGGTGCGTCGCAGAATACATTTTCACAAGAAGTTTCTCCCGACGGAACAATAACAATCGAAGGGTATGGGCCTATCCAACTTGGCGGATTAACTGTAGCGAAAGCTAACCAGAGGTTAAAGTCGCTTCTCGGGAGTCGATATAGTTTATCGAATATTCGTTTAACAGTAGGACAAACCCGTACAATATCCGTAAATGTAATGGGAGAGGTTAAAGTACCCGGCACTTATACGCTTTCAGCTTTTGCTTCCGTATTCCATGCCTTATATATGGCAGGAGGTATAAGCGACGTCGGTACACTCCGCAACATAAAGGTTTACCGTAATGGAAAATTGCTAAGCAATGTGGATATATACGATTACATATTGAACGGGAAAATGCAAGGAAATGTCCGTTTGGAAGATGGTGATGTTATTGTAGTAGGTCCTTACGACTGCCTTGTGGATATAACGGGTAAGGTAAAGCGTCCAATGTATTATGAGATGAAAAACGGTGAGAGTTTGGCGTCTTTGTTAAATTACAGCGGCGGTTTTACTGGCGACGCTTACAGGAAATCAATTCGTGTCATACGTAAAATGGGCGGCGAACTGTCTGTACACAATATTTCAGAGTTTGAAATGAGCAATTTCAAAATGGCTGACGCCGATTCGGTAAGTGTCGACAGTACGTTGCAGCGTTTTTCAAACATGGTAGAGATAAAAGGTGCCGTTTTCCGCCCGGGAATGTATAATGTAGGTGGTGAAATAACGACCGTAAAACAACTTGTAGAACATGCCGAAGGACTTACGGAAGACGCGTTCACTGCACATGCCGTTATGCACAGGTTGAAGAGCGACCGCTCCTTGGAAGCACTGAGCGTGGATATAGGTGCGGTAATGGCAGGCACAGCTCCCGACATTCCACTGCGCAACGGAGATGTTCTTTTGGTTCCGAGTTTGGAGCATGTGAAAGAAGCGCAGGATTTGAAAATATATGGAGAGGTGTATTATCCGGGAACATATAAATATGCGTCAAACCTGACGCTCGAAGATTTCATTCTCCAGGCCGGTGGACTTAAGGACGCGGCTTCAACTGTTAAAATAGATGTCGCGCGGCGTCGTATAGACCCCAAGGCCGAGGTAAGTTCAAACGAAATATCGCAGGTATTTACGTTTGCCTTGAAAGACGGACTTGTAGTTGACGGCGAGGAGTCTTTCAAGTTAATGCCTTTCGATGAAGTATATGTAAGGAAAAGTCCTGCTTATAATGAACAGCAGAATGTGGAGATAGACGGAGAGGTAATGTTCCGCGGAACGTACACTCTTGCAAGTAAAAGCGAACGGTTGAGCGAAGTCATAAAACAGGCCGGGGGTGTAACCAACATGGCATACGTGCGTGGCGCGCGTTTGGAACGCCAGATAAACGAGGATGAGCGTGCCCGAATGGAGAGTGTGTTGAAAATGGCACAGCAGTCGGCTACCGGCGAGGACTCTGTTTCTATTTCTAAAGTACAATTGGGAGAAACATATAATGTCGGAATCGAGTTGGATAAAGCATTGGCTAATCCGGGAAGCGAATATGACATAGTGCTCCGCGAAGGCGACCGTATTGTAGTGCCGCAGTACACGAATACGGTGCGCGTGTCGGGCAACGTTATGTCACCCAATACTGTTCCATACCATGCAGGCAAAAATGTGAAGTATTATGTTAACCAGGCCGGCGGTTACGGCTTCCGTTCAAAGAAAAGCCATACATACATTATATATATGAACGGCATGGTAGCCAAGGCAGGAAGGTCGGCCAAGCCCGAACCGGGCTGCGAGATTGTAGTTCCGAGCAAGCCGAAGAGTACAGGAAACAGTTTGGCGCAATGGCTTTCTGTGGGAACAGGTCTTGCAAGTATAGCAACCATGATAGCAACTATTGCCAATATCACTACCAAGTAACGCCTGCGGCATTGGACACTGCGACTGGCATAGCCGGCAACATATATAAGCGAACCCCCGAAAGCACATGTGCTTTCGGAGATTCGCTTATATATGTGGCCACATGGAAACTTTTCATGACTAAAAGCAGCCGGCGGCCGCACCGCAGTTCATGTCTGCATACTGTCTGTGTTTAACAATCGCGCAAATCCCTTTGTTCATGCGGGTTTGGAGGGGGTTGAAAAAACAAGGCACATATTTCGAAATAGGTCGGACATATTTTAAAATTCCTCGGACATATTTTTTCTTTTCTCCCGGAGGGGCAAAAGCGGATGTTCGCAAATTAACGTTTTACCGAGTGCCGATACACTACTTCTGCGTTTGCTTTGTTTTATGGCAAGGCAAAGGGCCTAAAATACAAAACGTATAAAACAGACATGGGAATTAATGCTTTATATAACAAAGCCCGGTTTACTCAAGGTTCTTAGAGTAGGGCGCTTTTTGTATTATGTGAATTTCTGGGATTGCTCCGAAACGGCCACCACTTTTCTACCATTATACCGTCGCGCGTGTAATATCTCCAAGTCCCGACATTATCGCTATAATCTGGTTCCCTGTTCCAATCTTTGAGCATCCAGCCTTCAGCCGCCAATTGTCCGTCCTCATAGTATTGTCGGCAATAAATCAACGAATCGGGTGCAGACGGGTAAATAGTATTGATGCTGTCGGTATTTGCACGGAGACTGTCATATTTCCATATGGGCTTATATGATTGAAAGACTTCCTAATAATTTGGATAATTTGCCTAAAGGCTTCATTACCCTTTTTATAATCGCCATTCTCCGTTGCGGCAACCTGAGTGGCCGCTAAAATCTTAAAAGAGGATAAGGCTTTGTCTATGTTATTAGTATGTTCCATTGCTTAATCTACTTGGACGGCATAAAGATAGTGAAAAAATGACCGACGTGGGATTATTAGCCATGTGTTTCTGTAAATACAGTTCAGACCTTATAGCCGTAGTAGATTTGTGCAGCGTCTCGTGTGCCACTAATTCCGGCACGCCTGTGCAACTTGTACCGGCGTTGAACTATCTGACATAATGTCACGTTTGGCTTTGCTTGCCAATTATCCGATAATATTTGCTTTGCAATATTCGGGTTTGGCACACGTATTGCAAGAAACATATCGGATTCCGTTTTGCGGATGACATAAATAGAATATAAACAATAAAATATATTTAGAAATGGGAAAGATTATAGGTATCGACTTAGGTACAACCAATTCATGTGTTGCAGTGTTTGAAGGCAACGAGCCTGTTGTCATCGCTAACAGCGAGGGCAAACGTACTACGCCGAGCGTTGTGGCATTCACGAAAGACGGCGAACGCAAGATCGGTGACCCGGCAAAACGTCAGGCAATTACCAATCCTACTAAAACTATATATTCCATAAAACGTTTTATGGGCGAGACTTACGACCAGGTTCAAACCGAGATAGCGCGTGTTCCGTATTCTGTTGTACGCGGTGATAACAATACTCCGCGCGTAGATATTGACGGTCGCCTGTATACGCCTCAGGAAATTTCGGCAATGATTCTCCAGAAAATGAAGAAAACGGCCGAGGATTACTTGGGACAGGAAGTAACAGAGGCGGTTATCACAGTGCCTGCATACTTCTCCGATTCGCAGCGCCAGGCAACAAAAGAAGCAGGACAGATTGCCGGCCTCGACGTAAAACGTATCATCAACGAACCTACGGCGGCTGCCTTGGCTTACGGCCTCGACAAGTCGAACAAGGATATGAAGATTGCTGTGTTTGACTTGGGCGGCGGTACGTTCGATATTTCAATACTGGAATTTGGCGGCGGCGTGTTCGAGGTGCTTTCTACCAACGGTAATACACACCTTGGCGGTGATGACTTCGACCAGAAGATTATAGACTGGCTTGTACAGGAATTCAAAAACGATGAGGGTGCCGACCTTACTGCCGACCCGATGGCTATGCAACGTATAAAGGAAGCTGCCGAGAAAGCGAAGATAGAACTTTCTTCATCAGCTTCTACGGAGATAAACCTCCCGTACATCATGCCGGTAGACGGAACACCCAAACACCTTGTAAAGACACTTACACGTGCCAAGTTTGAAAGTCTGACGCATGATTTGATACAGAGCTGTCTTACCCCTTGCCAGAATGCAATTCGTGACGCTAAAATCTCTGTGTCTGATATAAACGAAGTAATCCTCGTAGGAGGTTCGAGCCGTATTCCGGCTGTACAGCAAGCAGTTCAGGAATTCTTTGGCAAGACACCTTCGAAAGGTGTAAACCCGGACGAAGTGGTAGCAGTCGGAGCAAGCGTACAGGGCGCTATACTTAACAAGGAATCGGGTGTAGGTGATATAGTCTTGCTTGATGTAACGCCTCTTTCGCTCGGTATAGAAACGTTAGGCGGCGTAATGACAAAACTTATAGACGCAAACACCACCATACCTTGCAAGAAATCCGAAGTGTTCTCAACAGCAGCTGACAACCAAACAGAGGTAACAATACATGTATTGCAAGGCGAGCGTCCTATGGCAGCACAAAACAAGAGTATAGGGCAGTTCAACCTTACAGGTATTGCTCCCGCACGTCGTGGAGTGCCTCAGATTGAAGTCTTGTTCGATATTGACGCAAACGGTATATTGAAAGTTTCGGCAAAAGACAAAGCTACCGGAAAAGAACAGGCTATAAGAATAGAAGCTTCCAGCGGATTGAGCAAAGATGAAATAGACCGTATGAAGGCAGAAGCAGAACAAAATGCCGAAGCCGACAAAAAGGCAAAAGAGAAAATCGACAAATTGAACCAGGCCGACAGCATGATTTTCCAAACAGAAAACCAGCTTAAGGATTTGGGCGATAAGATTCCTGCCGACAAGAAAGCTCCTATTGAAAGCGCACTGCAAAAATTGCGCGACGCACATAAGAGTGCCGATTTGGCAGCAATAGATTCTGCAATCTCAGAGCTTAATGCGGCTTGGCAGGCAGCAAGTGCACAGATGTACCAGCAGACAGGTGCAAACCCAGGAGCAGGTGCGGCAGGTGCAGGCCAGCAACAGAGTTCTGCTAACAACAGCCAGAAGAAAGAAGATGATACAATACAGGATGCCGATTTCGAGGAAGTGAAGTAAGCCTCTAAAAAAGAAAAAGGCAAATAAAAATAGCGTGAAGCTAATTAGCTTCACGCTATTTTTTATATTTAAAGTTTTTCGTTATAGTCGAACAAGTAGGGGGCGTCTTTTAGCATAGGATGATTTGAGTCTTTTTTGCTAAGTATGATTTTATCTTGCGGTATTTGCCAGTCTATCGCAAGGTCAGGGTCGTCCCATGCTATAGCACCTTCGCTTTGCGGGGCGTAAAAATTATCGCATTTATATTGGAATACGGCTGTATCGCTCAGCACTGCAAATCCATGCGCAAAGCCTTTTGGTATGAAAAACTGAAGGTGATTGTTTTCTGTTAGCTCAACTTTTACGTGTTTTCCGAATGTGGGCGAGCCGTGTCTAATGTCCACGGCAACGTCCAATACCCGTCCTTTTACAACTCTTACAAGTTTGCTTTGGGCGTAAGGGCTTTTTTGGAAATGCAGGCCGCGTATTACTCCGTATTGTGAGCAACTCTCGTTGTCTTGCACAAATGTTATTTCTTTTACCAGGGAGTTGAAATTTTTTTGGTTGTAGCTTTCAAAAAAGTATCCGCGTTCGTCATTGAACACTTTCGGCTCGATTATAACAACCCCCTCAATAGCCGTTTTTATGATGTTCATATGCAGTGTTTACTTTATTATGCTTCGTTTGCGCGACGTAATAAATATTGCCCGTATTGGTTCTTTTTCATAGGTTCGGCTATAGCGCGCAACTTCTCCGCATTTATCCATCCATTACTGAAAGCAATGTCTTCAAGGCATGCTATTTTCAAGCCTTGTCTCTTTTCTATTACTTCAATGAACGTAGAAGCTTCCGACAGTGAGTCGTGCGTTCCTGTATCAAGCCAGGCAAAACCTCGCGCAAGCGTACTAACTTTTAATCGGTTTTGTCGCAAGTAAGTTTCGTTTACGGAAGTTATTTCCAGTTCTCCCCGTGCTGAAGGTTTTATGCTTTTTGCAATTGAAACAACGTCGTTAGGATAAAAATATAAGCCTGTTACAGCGTAATTTGATTTAGGGCGGGTTGGCTTTTCTTCTATGCTGATTGCATGCCCATTAGAATCCAATTCGACAACCCCGTATCTTTCAGGATCGTTTACATGGTAGCCAAAAATAACGGCGTTCTTTTCGCTTTCAACGACTTTACGGCTTTCTTTTAGTATTCCAGTAAAACCGCTACCGTGGAATATGTTGTCGCCTAATACGAGGCAAACATCACTTTTGCCTATGAATTTTTCTCCTATTATAAATGCCTGTGCAAGCCCGTCTGGGGACGGCTGCTCGGCGTACTCAAAACTAACTCCGAAGTCTTCACCGTTTCCAAGTAAGCGTTTGAATCCCGGCAGGTCTGTAGGAGTAGAGATTATGAGGATTTCGCGTATCCCGGCCAGCATTAAAACCGAGACAGGATAATAAATCATAGGTTTATCGTAGATTGGCAGCAACTGTTTGCTTACGCCTTTAGTTATGGGGTACAGTCGTGTGCCTGAGCCGCCGGCTAATACAATTCCTTTCATGGCTTTTATTATAAAAAGGTTTTAAATGCTATTTATGCGAATTGTTCATAAACCGGCTGTATACGACGGAAATCTTTATGTCTTTGGTGTCTCCGCCTACAAGACGTGTACTTCCGAGTGACAGGTCGTTGCGAACGCGTGTTAAAACGTTTAGCGAGTTGTATGTCGTTACAACAGGTATGAGCATAACTTTATTCCAGTTGGGATGTTCTTGTTCCCATTTTTTGTATTTCTCGATTCTTTCGGCTTCAGTGTCCCAACTGTTCACACCTGCACCACTTTGCCGTTCTTTGTAAATGTTTGAAACAAGAGATGAGATGTTGCTGAATGTGTATGCGTTTTTCCCGCTGTCGAATGAGCTGACGAATGATGTAGCTCCGTCTGCCACTTTCCCGTCTTCGAAAAATTCATACATCTCGTCTTTCTTTACCATAAGCAGTACCTGGGGTATGGGCAGGTTGTATATGCTTTGGCTGTCATTGTTGCGGCGGGTGAATGAAATTCTGGCACTGTTTATGGTGTCGTTGATATGTTCCTCGTTGTATATACTGTCTATGGGGAGTGTTACCTCTGTAAATATACATGCCGGGGTTTTTAAAAACGTATAGTCTTTAGCGTTAATGAGGTTGTCTATGTTTTTATTTTCGATGTGCGTATTTTGCAAAACTTCCTCAGTTGCCGCCATTCTTTGAACGCCGCTTATTACGGAATCATTGTAAGTGTATCTGAAGTACACGCTCAGTGCAACAACGTCGATGTTAAGCATTGTGCCGTTGCCTGCCAATGTGCGGAAATAGAAGCCCGGGCATACGTGGTTTATGAAATTGTACGAATTTTTGAAGTTTTCGGGATTGTCATAATACTTCTTCATAAGGAATGTTCCGTACTCCTTAGGTAGCTTTACCTTTATGTGTTTTGAGTAGGAAGAAGAGTATTTGGTGCTGTCGCTTAGCGTCATGTCGCTAACGGCAAAGGTCAGTTCCTTTTTTACTGCCGTGGGCTGTGGGTTCAGATATTTCGTGGGGTCCAAATTGGAATAATATGACACGTTTTCTTTCATTACGTTTGCGGTGTCTAATTCGTATACGCCAAGTTTCATAGAGTTAAGCGAGTCGCCGTAAAAATTTGATATATACAGCTGTATGTCTACCGAGTCGGCTTCGATTTTGCCATTGTCGGATACCAATGAATCCCTGTCGGGCAGTGTGAAATCTTCAAGAATGTGGAACTGTGCCAGGAAGTCGCATATAGTGGTGGCGTTGGTCTCGGGGTCCGTTATTTTTCCTAAATAGCTTTCCGACGTTGTGGCCAGCACGCTGTCGGCTTTTACCGAACGGGATGTAACGCTGTATATTGCTTGTGAAATTTGCATTTCGTCTTCGCCGGGCATTATGCTTCCGCCTATTGTGCCTGTTTCGTCATCGCACGAAACGGCGATTGCAACAAGGGTCGTAAATACGATTAAATATTGCAATAAACTTTTTGTTTTCACTTGTCTCGGGAAATTTTCTTGTGGTGAATTTATTCTGCGTTCTGCCTTTCTATTACGCAAGGCTCTCGAAAAAGTCGCCATATCTTTGTCCGTAGTCCTTGTCCTCGGAATACGGCAGAACCGGCAGCCCTTTCTGTTGTGCGTAATTCAGCAGGTCTTCGCTTGTGTCGGGCGAAGAAACGGTTACAGCGTCCGAAAAGTTAATGGCAAGCCGAATCAAATCGTCAGCTTCCACGAAGTCCATTTTCTGCTTTTTGAGCAGCGCCTCCGTTACGTTACGCAATATAAGGCAGGACTTGAAGTTCTCGGGCAGTTGCTTTTTGAGCGCCAGAGGGCTAAGTTCGAACACTACTTTTGAATTCGCGAACGACGGGTCTTCCTTGAATATGGTCTTGATATACAGTGGTGCAATGGCCGAAATCCAGCCTTGGCAATAAATTACGTCCGGACACCACCTCAGTTTTTTTACAGTCTCAAGTACACCTCTTGCATAAAAAACGGCACGCTCGGCATTGTCGTCGTATTCTTCGTTCTGTGGGTCGTATGCCATGCCCCTTTTTTCAAAGTAGTCGTCGTTGTCGATAAAGTACACTTGCATGTGTGCGGCTTGTATAGAGGCTACTTTTATGATAAGGGGGTGGTCGTTGCCGTCGATTATAATATTCATACCCGAAAGCCTTATTACTTCGTGCAACTGGTTGCGCCGTTCGTTAATGCAGCCCCATTGCGGCAGGAATGTGCGTATTTCGCGGCCGCTTTCCTGAATGGACTGTGTCAGCATACGGCCTTCTGTCGACATGGGCGTTTCGGGAACGTATGGGATTATTTCCTGGTTTATGAATAATACTTTTTTTATGTTCATGTATGGTATGCTTGCTATACCTGCAAAGGTACTAATTTTTTGCGATATGGCAAAGAACCCGCCTTTTTGAATTTTGAAAATCAAAGACTTTGTATAACACTGCAGCAATGTAGCTCTGCATCCAAGGCTTCGGCAGGTAGTAAACGGTCAACGTCCGGCAGCCTCGCATTCTGTCACTCCTTTTGAAAATGGTAGAGAAATAAACCAGCTGTAAAAGTTGCTGAAACAGACAAATACGACAGCATAAACAGGGTATCGAAAAGACTGTTTTATACGCCGAAAATTCATATCTCATTTTCAGCTGTTTATACGTACCTCTGAGAAAAGAAAAAAAGCAAGGCAGGAATTTTAAAATATGTGCCTTGTATTTTAAAATATGTCAGACATATTTTTTTGCGTTTGAGAGAGGGGGTTGGAAATGACAGACAAAAGCGGATGAAAAAACGTAAAAAATTTTATGGCATTGATTCCTTCGTGCGTGGCTCCTGAAACTCCGCGTGTTTCATGTGCGGAGTGGAATGCGGATTGGCATGCCTGATAAACGTAGTGGGTCAGGAATATTTTTTAGGGAACTTCAGCAGTATGGCTCCAATGGTCACGACGCCCATAATCATAGGATAGTACATGTACGGGACTATTGTAACCGGGTTGGTGCCCGACAGTCCGGCTGCCATTAGTATCTGCGCCCCGTAAGGGATAAGTCCCTGTACGACGCATGAGAACGTGTCGAGAATGCTTGCGCTTTTGCACGGGTTTATCCCATATTTGTTGCTTATCTCTTTTGCTATTTTGCCTACGGAGATTATGGCTACCGTATTATTTGCAGTACAAAGGTTCGTAAGGCTTACAATAGCCCCAATGCAAAGTTCTCCTCCGCGTTTGCCGTTAATGCGTTTCGACAGCATGCCGATGATGTAGTCTATTCCGCCGTTTGCCTTTATGACTTCCAGCATTCCGCCGGCCAGCATGGATATTATTATGAGTTCTCCCATAGACATGATACCCTTACCCGTGGAAACGAGCCAGCCTTCAATACCTGTACATCCTGTAGTCAGGCCTATTATGCCGGCAAGGACGTTGCCCATGAGCAGTACTGCAAAAACGTTCATTCCTGCTATTGCCGTTATCAGAACGGCCACGTATGGTATTACCTTTATAAGGTCTGTAGTCGTGATGCTTGCGGAATACGGGGACTGTGTGCCCGACAGTATATACAGTATAGCTGTTATTATTGCGGCAGGAAGGACTATCTGGAAATTGGCTTTGAACTTGTCGCTTAATTCGCAGTTCTGTGTCTTGGTAGCTGCTATCGTGGTGTCGGAAATGAGCGACAGGTTGTCACCAAAAAAAGCGCCGCCAACTACTATGGCTACGACCAGGGCTACCGGTTCTCCTGTATTTGTTGCAATTCCTGAGGCTATAGGTACAAGTGCAGCCGTAGTACCTACAGACGTGCCTATGCTGAGCGATACGAAGCATGAAGCCGCGAAAAGTCCGACCAATACAAGGTGCGCAGGCAACAGCGACAGCGTTATGTTTACCGCGGCATCGATTGCGCCAATATCCTTTGCTGTTTGTGCGAAAGCTCCTACCATAATGAATATCCACAGCATCATCATAAGGTTTTCTTGCCCCGCACCAGATGAGAAAATTCTGATTCTGTCGGATATGCTGCGGCTTTTTAAGGTAAATATGGCATATATTGATGAAATCGTAAAAACTACAGAGAGCGATACCTTGTAAAAGTCGCCCGTGAGCATGCTTATACCTAAAAACAAGGCCGCGAAAAAAAACATCGGGCTCACAGCAAGTAAGCCCGTTTTGTTGTTTTTGTATGTATTGCCGGCTGTGCCGGACTCTTTGTCATGCATTCTTGTTGCGTTGTTTTTTAAGTCTATATGTTATTGTGTATATCTTTTTCTGGTATAGGAGCAGGGTAGGGTGCTGCTTTTTCGCTTATTTGGCGAACATTATGTCGGACATCGTGAAGCCGGGCATTATCATGCTCCTGTCCACAAACCCGTCTATGCCTTCTATTTCGCCTTTCGACGTGTATTGCCAGATTGTGAACTTGCTGCCGTCGTTGAGCTCGGGTTCTTCTTCGTGATATTTCGCCACCATGAGTTTATACCCGCTGAATTCGCCGCTCAGGTATTTGTTGTAGAAATTCTGGAAAGTGTAGATAATAGGTTTTGACTTGTAGTGTTCCTCAACACGTTTTATAAACTTTTTGAGGTCGGAAATGAATGTGGCATGCGATTTTCTCCCTCTGTTCTCAACGTCGATAATAACGGCAAGGTCTTGCTCGTTCGAACGAATCTGTGATGTAAGATTCTGGAATTGCATTTCCATATCGGCATTGGGGCGGTAGTAATGGTAGCTGCCTACCTTGAGTCCTGCTTTGCGCGCTTCTTCTATGTTGTACCTGTATGTGTCGTCCACAAGGCTTTCTCCTTCTGTAGCTTTTATGAATACGTAACCGATATTCTTGTTCTTTGAAATGGCTTGCCAGTTGATTAATCCTTGGTAATGCGACACGTCTATGCCTTCAAGCGGCACATTTTCCCACGAAGTTTTTATTTGTGCCTCCAAGGGCGTTTGTATTATTTTCGACTTTGCTGCCTTTGCCGGAAGCATGTCAGGTTCCGGCAAAGCTACACTCATCATTTTTGAGGGGCGCTTGTCTTTTTTGTCGGCACATACTTTACCTGGACAGGAAACTATCAGCGCGATTAACGATATTACTAATACTTTGAAGCGGGTGGGCATTTTGAAGCGATAGGAAGTTATGCTATATCTTTTTAGCAGAAACGCTTGAACGCAAAGTTATAAAATATTTTGATATTATTAGGCCACTTTGTTTTATTGTGTTGAGTTTATATGCCTGTTTGCCGTTTTTATGAGTTTTAAAACGTTATTTTGCCGTATTCGTAAAACCGTTTCTTTTCATTACAGCAGCAAGTATTTAGAGTAAAAAGTTTCTTACGTCGTTCGAGATGGCCCAAAGCATGAGCAGTATGAGCAGTCCCATTCCTATTAACTGCGTACGTTCCATGAATTTCTCGGAAGGTTTGCGGCGAGTTATGACTTCATATAGAAGAAACATCACGTGTCCTCCGTCCAAGGCCGGTATTGGCAGTATGTTCATAAAAGCAAGTATTATGCTTATGAATGCAGTTAGTTCCCAGAACCGTTGCCAGTCCCACTGTACCGGGAACAGGCTTCCTATGGCACCGAAACTGCCTACGCTTTGTGCTCCGTCCTTGGTGAATACGTATTTAAGGTCGTCTACATAACCTTTCAAAATCTGCAATCCGTGGGTTATGCCGGCGGGGAAAGACTCGAAGAAACCGAAGGTCTTGGTTACTGTGGGATAGTTCATTACGGCGGAACCGTACAAGACACCCAACTTGTAGTCGGAAGTGAGTGTTACAACAGCAGTGTCTGGCTTGGTGCTCCCTGCATGAATAAAGGCAATCATGGCTTTTCTTACTTTCATGCTGTCAGCATGTCCGGCTGTTGCAAGTTCATCTTGCATGCGTCCTTGCTCGTCGTTAAACTCATTCCATGTGCTTATGGTGCGTCCTCTGAAACTTACAATCTTGTCGCCTGCCATTATTCCTGCTTTGGCGGCTGGCGAACCTGGCATTATGCTGTCTACGATAGATGGTTGCAGGGTCTGTACAAAAGGCGGTACTTCCTTAATCATAGAAAGCATGTTGAGCTCGCCAGGCATGTTTATGGTTATTTCCTTGCCGTCGCGCAGCACTGTTGCCTTGTTCGCTTCTGAAAGCGCACGGTATACGTCGCTTACGCTTTCGGCGCTGTCGAAACTTGTAAATTTAGTTTTATCTGTGCCTAACAGTATGTCACCATCACGGAAACCGAGTTTCTTTGCAGTGTCGTTGAACTTCATTCCGTAGCTCATTTTCTCTATGGGGGTATATGTCTCGCCCCAAGTGTATAGTACCATGGAATATATAATGAGTGCAACTATGAAATTCACCACAACGCCAGCTACCATTATAATCAGTCTTTGCCATGCTGGTTTTGCGCGGAATTCCCATGGCTTAACGGGAGCTTTCATCTGTTCCGTGTCCATGGATTCGTCAATCATTCCGGCTATTTTTACATATCCGCCCAAAGGCAGCCACCCCAATGCGTATGTCGTGTCACTACGTTTGGGCTTGAATTTGAAAATAGAGAACCATGGGTCGAAGAACAGGCAAAAGCGTTCTACTCGCACTTTGAAAAGTTTTGCGGCAAGAAAGTGCCCGCCTTCATGCAGGAATATAAGTATCGAAAAACACAATATCAGTTGTAAAGCTCTTATAAGGAATGTTTCCATTTAGTGAAGTGTTTGTTGTTTTTATGTCTGAGGTAATTTAAAATATGTCTGAGGTAATTTGAAATATG
>OLFZ01001196.1_pt1 | contig 23747 bp, 16 predicted proteins | sample 1604861 | NCBI WGS metagenome assembly OLFZ01 (sample SAMEA3888895, study PRJEB22519) | human gut metagenome | biome: human gut; feature: human-associated habitat; material: faeces | place: Denmark | collected 2011 | reverse complement strand
ATGCAAGAGACATTTTATGAAAAGAAAATATTTCACAAAGAAACTCACCTAACCTGCTCCAAAGTTTCTTCCCTGCATCCTGCGTGCTGCCTGTCCTGCTGCTCTGCACCTGTGGTGCATTCTATTGATTTCGGTAGTCTTTCGGCGTCATACCGGTTAATTTCTTAAATACATTCTGAAAATACCCCTGTGAGGAAAAGCCTAAATAGGTTGCTATCTCTAAAATAGAGCGATCGGTTGTTTTTAAAAGTGACTTCGCTTTCCCGATTTTTTGTTCCTGAATATACTGGGATAAAGTCATACCCGTTTCTTTTTTGAATTTGGTTGAAAGATAGCTGCGGCTTAGAAAAAGATCCTGCGCCATCTGATCCACAGAAAATTCTTCTGTTAAATGTTCCCTGATATATCCCGTTACGGAGCGCATAAATTTATCGTAACGATCTCCTTTTTTTATTTCATTTACAAGTGTAGTGTAGTCAATGACCATGTGATACTGCAAATTCATGACTTGTTCCGGATTGTTATAGCTTTCAGCATGTTGGATATACTTATCACTTAAGGTCAAAGATTCCTCTACCGGAAGACCTCCATCAATGGCAGCACGTGCTAAAAGAGTAGTAGTTGAGATAAAAATATTCTTTAGCTGTCGCAGATAGGTTGGTGCAACTTTGCCGGCGCGACCGGCAGAATTCAGCTTAAAGAGTTCGTTGAGACGGTCCAAATCACCCTCACGGACACAGGAAATCATCTCTTTTTCAAAGAGATAAGTCGTGTGTGCAGGCGTAACGGCATCATTATAATCATCAATGGATGAATGTGCACTTGCAATGTCATGAATGCTGTGGACATCGTTCTCATTCATCTGTCGATTTCCCATACTGGCAATGTTTGTCATCTGCTCATTCGTCTTTATAGCCGTCTCGTTATCGATATTTTGTTTGGAGATGTTGCTGTGAGAGTCATATACGGCAACATCGGATAACTCTAATTTTTTATCACTGATATAGTAATAAATCAGGCAAAGTTCGTGTAAAAACAATTCAAGCGGCATAGGGGTTATGCTGCTAAGTAATTTCTGATATTGTTCCATGTAATTCATTTTTAAATCAAGAGAAAACATGAATTCCCGAATTTGATTTTTGGGCGGCGTAATCTGAAAAGTAGGTCCTAAAATGAGGGTATATTCACCATGTTTTATGATGCCATAAAAATGTTCATAGGGTGAAATATAGTAGTTTACCCCTTCGTTTACCTGTAAAAGTGTATCGATATAGGGTGATGCCGGATCTTTTGGAAAATTAGACAAATCATAATGAATGATTTCTTTGTTATGTTTATAAACGCGCATGGCGATTAAAGATAGCGAAGAAATGTTTTTGGCAATGTAATCATAATCAATTTCTCTCATAACAACCTCCAATGGTATATGTGTATATTTCTGTAGCAAGGTCTTTTTGTAATCTTATAAAACATCATACATAATTACAAAAAAGAAAACAAGAACAGAAAAAAGATTAAAAAAATTTTTCTAGAATAATAGAAAAATCGTAGGTTATAAGGAGAAAACCGCAATACGAAAAGGAGGAGAAAATGAACGTAGCACAGATTACAAAAATGATGTTAATCATAAGTATTGTATTTGCAGTAATTATGGTTGTATTCATGATTGTAAAAGGGAAAAAGCAGAATGCTGCAGAAAAGAGAAGAGGAAAAAAGGTTGTGACTTGTATTCTTTTGGCAGTCATCATTGCAGCAAATGGTGCCATTTATGCATTTAATAATATTATCAATCAACACTTCTCAAGTGTTAAGGTGGATGATATGGCTGTAGATGATGCGACGGCAGCATCAAAAGATATCACGACCCGAATTGAGGAGGAAGGTATTGTACTTTTAGAAAATAAAGATAATACACTTCCACTTAATGTAGAAAAGAATGCAAAAGTGAACGTATTTGGACAGTCATCCACAGCAATTGTATATGGTGGAGCAGGTTCGGGCGCTTCTAATGAGACGGATAATGTTACGCTACAAGAAGGCTTGAAGCAGGCGGGATTTGATGTCAATGAGGATTTGACAAAGTTTTATGAGGATCATAAGACAAAGAAAAAAGGACAGAATGTCTTTAACTTAAAGGGTGGAGATTATAACATCAATGAGCCGGCAACCAGTGAATATTCGGATAAACTGATTTCGGATGCAAAGAAGTTTTCGGATACAGCCCTTGTGGTATTTTCAAGAAATGGTGGCGAAGGTGGAGACCTTCCAATGGATATGGCATCTTACACGGGTGGAGATGCAGGAAAGCATTATTTGGAATTGCAGTCTTGTGAACAGGAAATGCTTTCCATGGTAGAAAAGAATTTTGAGCATGTAATTGTTTTAGTAAATTCTTCAAATGCTATGGAACTCGGATTCTTAGAAGATAAAAATGTGGATGCAGGATTGGAGGACCGGGTTCTACCGGTTGCGTGGCTGTAGGAGAAGTGTTGTGTGGTGCAGTAAACCCATCTGGTCGTTTGGTGGATACGTATGCATATGATTTGACAACAGCACCTGCATATTACAATGCAGGAGACTTTACCTATACTTCTAACGGCGAAGATACCAATGAGCATTATGTGGAATATGCGGAAGGTATTTACGTGGGATATCGTTATTATGAGACGCGTTATGTGGATAATGAGACAGGTAAATGTGATGAAGACGCATATAACAAGGTCGTACAGTATCCATTTGGATATGGTTTGTCATACACGACATTTGAACAAAAAGTGACCCATCACGAAGTAAAAGATGGAAAAATCAATATTGAAATTGAAGTAAAGAACACAGGTAAAGTGGCAGGCAAAGATGTTGCACAGGTATATGTAACAGCGCCTTATGAAAATGGCGGTGTTGAAAAAACTTTTGTGGAATTGGAAGGTTTTGCTAAGACAGGAATGTTGGAACCTGGAAAGACGGAAAAGGTGACAGTGTCATTTGATGTTGAAGATATGGCAGCTTACGATTATATCAATCAGGGCTGTTATGTCTTGGAAAAGGGAACATATGAAATCAAGCTGATGAACAATGCGCATGATGTGCTAGATTCATTTACATATGATGTAGAGGATACCATTGTTTATGATGAGAACCATGCAAGAAGTACAGATCAGACAGCGGCAGTGAATACATTTGATTTTGCAGCAGGTGATGTGACTTATGTTTCCAGAAGTGACTGGGAAGGAACACTTCCAACGGCACGTGTAGAGAAAAAAGAAGCAACCGTTGAAATTTTAGATCAGTTAAACCTGGATCATATTAGCAAGTTGTATGTGAATCCATCCAATGAAGGAGACAAGATTACGACAGGTGCAGATAATGGTCTTACATTGAGTGACATGGTTGGTGTTCCATATGATGATGAAAAATGGGATAAGTTATTAGATGAGTTAAGTGTGGACGAGATGGCAAAGCTGATGGGCTATGGTGGATTTTCTACCGTGGAAATTGCAAGCATTGATAAAGTGGCAACCATTGATATTGATGGACCTGCTGGATTAAATGCATTGACAAGTGATATCAGTGGTGTACAGTTCCCGAGTGAAGCTGTTATTGGTTCTACTTATAATGTGGAATTAGTTGATGAAATGGGTCAGACATATGCACAGGAAGCAAATGCGCATGGTGTCGTAGGAATTTATGCACCAGGATTAAATATTCATAGAACACCATTTTCAGGAAGAAACTTTGAATATTATTCAGAAGACCCAGTATTGAATGGAAAACTTGGTGCTGCAATGACAAGAGGATGCAATAGCATGGGTGTTTATTGCTATCCAAAGCATTTTGCTTTAAACGATCAGGAAACAAATCGTTCTGGCGTATGTGTATGGTCAAATGAACAGGCAATGCGTGAAATTTATCTCAAGGCATTTGAAATTGTTGTAAAAGAGGGCAATAATCATGGACTTATGAGCTCCTATAATCGTATCGGAACGGTTTGGTCTGGAGGATGCAAGGAACTTCTTACAAATGTTCTGCGTGGTGAATGGGGCTTTGAAGGTGCAGTCGCTACAGATTACGCAAACGCAAAACTTTTAAATGCAGATCAGGCACTTATGGCCGGTGGAGATCTGATGCTTTCGACAACGGGAGCTACACTTTCTGATAAAGTGACGGGAAGTATTGAAGGACAACAGAAACTTCGCCAGGCATCAAAAAATGTACTTTACATGGTATTCAAGAGCATATACGAATCCGGTGGAAATGGGCTTCCCATATTGGATTTTGGCACAAGTTGCGCTTAATATCGTTTTGATGTTACTCGTTGTACTTCGTATCTTTAAAAAGAAAAAGATAAAGGAATAAGTCATGCGGAACAAGGGCATCTGCGTTAGCAGGTGCCCTTGTGCTACTCGTAGGAAGAATCATAAAAGTATAAGATAGCAAATAATACTACAATAGTGAGGTAAAACATACCATAGACTGCTTGCTGCGGGGGCACAAAACTGCTGGTATAGCATGTATGAAAAAGTGCTTGGAACAGATGCGGAGGGAAGATCTTATAATGGCCATTGGTCTTGGATTAACGTTTTTAATAATAAAGTAACGAATGCACAGACGAATCAATAATTTTTTCGAATAGCGTCGCACAGGTTTACAATCATCTCAGAGAGCTCTCTGGAAGTCATTGGAAAATCCTGTGTAATCCAATCACAAATGATGCGTGCACAACCGCTGATGATAAAAGAAAAGATGTAAGGTTCCTGATGCTTAGGACAACCGAGATTAATATAGGCTTGGGCGCTTGCTAAGGCAGAGGCAATAAAGCGTTCTTTGAAGGATATATTTTCCTGCTTGCATAACAGTATGGAAAATATATCCTTATTTTTTTTGATATAGTCCAGAAAGTTTTGGACGAATTCTGTGGTATCTGCAGAAAAAGCAACATTTTGAAGATAGTGATTTGTTTCGTCGTAGATGGCAGCTTCAATTTCTTCTAACAGCTGATATTGATCGCTGTAATGCAAGTAAAATGTGGAGCGATTTAGTTCAGCAGTTTCGCAGATTTCCTTAATTGTAATGTGTGAGATGTCTTTGTGATGCATCAGTTCAATTAAGCTTTCTTGCAAGAGCATTTTTGTTATTTTAGTTCTTTTATTATTTTTGGTTGCCATAGAGATCCTCCTAAAAACATCACATCGTCTATAAAAAGTTTAAAACCAACACAGGAAAGACAATATGTTTCATTTATGACATATTTAAACCATCTGCGCATTGTTAAAACAACACTGTGTCGATAAAATTATAAATACAGATAGAAGAATCGTCAAGGGATTTTGGTGAGTGGAGGATTCTTCAAACATATAACAGAAAACAGAACGAAAAAAGGAGATGTAAGAAGATGAAAGTATTTTTGATTGGTGGAACAGGACTTTTAGGAAGTGAAGCAGCAAAGGTTCTGATTGAAAGAGGACATGAGGTGATCTCAATTGCATTGCCACCATTACCACAGGGAGCAGTTCTTCCAGAACAGATGCAGATAGAGTTTGGCAATTATTTGGAAATGAGTGATGAAGAATTAAAAAAATATATGACAGGCTGTGAAGGATTTGTATTCGCAGCAGGGGTAGATGAGCGTGTGGAAGGACCTGCTCCAATTTATGATTTGTACAAAAAATATAATATTGACCCGGTAAAGAGATTGTTGGGAATCGCAAAGGAATGTGGCGTGAAGCACGCAGCTATTTGTGGATCCTATTTCTCTTATTTTGCAAAGTGCAGAAAAGATTTGAAGTTAGCCGAAACACATCCATATATTCGTTCCCGTTTAGATCAGGAAGAAGTGGCGATGAGTTTTGCAGATGATCAGTTTAGTGTTGGTGTTTTGGAACTTCCTTATATTTTTGGAACACAGCCAGGGCGCAAGCCTGTATGGATGTTTGTTGCAGAACAGATTCTAAATGCAAAGACAACGATGTATCCAAAGGGAGGCTCTACGATGGTTACCGTACATCAGGTCGGACAGGCAATTGCCGGAGCACTTGAGCAAACCAAAGGAGGAAAGTGCTGGCCAATCGGATACTACAATATGAATTGGAAACAAATGCTTACCATTATGCAAAACCACCTGGGAAGAGAAAATCAAAAAATTGTAACAATTCCGGATTGGATGTTTACCTTGGGATGTAAGAGTATGCACAAACAACAGTTAAAAGATAATATTGATGGCGGTCTGTATTTACCAAAACTGGCAGGCATCCAGTGCAGTGAACTTTATATCGACAAGGAATTGGGATGTGTTCCTCTTGGTGTGGAAGCAGATGATATTGATGCAGCTATTGGTGATTCTGTCAAACTTTGCAAGGCTGTATTGGAACACAAAGCAGATGTTATGGATATGAAGGGAGAATAATATGGCAAAACAAAAAGTATTTGTCACAGGTGCTACCGGTGGCATGGGATTTGAAAGTTTAAAGCAGATGCTTTTGGATACCGACAAACAGGATATTATCATTCTTGCAAGAGATTCCGAAAAAAATCATCATTTATTAGCAGATTATAAGAATCAGCCAGGTCTGACGATTTACTGGGGAGATCTTTTAAACAAAGACGACGTTGCGGCTTGCGTGAAAGAGGCAGATATCGTTTTGCATATTGCAGCATTTGTATCACCTGCAGCTGATTATTATCCAGAAAAAGCAATGAAAAATAATTATGGTTCTACAAAAAATATTATTGATTGTATTAAGGAACAGGGACGTGCGGATCAGGTAAAGTTTGTTTACATAGGTACAGTAGCGGAAACCGGCGATCGTATGCCACCGATTCATTGGGGCAGAGTAGGAGATCCGATTAAGCCAAGCATGTTTGATTATTATGCAGTTTCTAAGGTCGCAGCGGAGCGCTATGTAATCGAATCTGATTTAAAATATTGGGTTAGTCTGCGTCAGACAGGTATCATTGGACCTGCAATGAGTGAAGTGCGCGATGCAATTATGTTCCACAATTGCTTTGATAATGTATTGGAATATGTATCGGATCGTGATTCTGGTCGCGCGATGCGAAATCTTTGTAAATATAGCGCAGAAGGAACGTTGGATGATTCTTTCTGGGGACATATTTATAATATTGGAGGGGGAGAATCCTGCCGTTGTTCCTGCTATGAACTTTATCAGGAAATGTATGGAAAAATGGGATTGACCAAAATGGAGTATATTCTAGAACCGAAATTGCAGGCAACGAGAAATTTTCATGGCCATTATTATCTGGATTCAGATAAACTGGAAAATCACCTTCATTTTCGAGAGGATGGTATGGATTACTTTTATGATGCTTTTATCAAGAATCTTGGTGCAACAGCAAATGCAGCGAAGGTAATTTGTAAATTCCCGGGAGGTCAGAAACTGATGGGGACCATCATGAAAAATATGTTCCGCAAATACGCTTCGACTGAGCACGGAACATTGCATTTCATACAAGATAATGTGGAAGACCATATTGAGGCATATTGGGGCAGTAAAAAGGCCTGGGAAGCATTACCGGAATCTATGAAAGATATGAAGCATTTTAATGATTGGGATAAAGTGATTCGTCTGGATCATGGTTATGACGAGGAAAAACCGGAGAAGGAATTGAATCTGGAAGATATGAAAGGTGCTGCTGCATTCAGAGGCGGCGAACTTGTGTCTACGGAAATGGAGACGGGCAACTGGACAAAGAAGTTAACGTTTCAATGTGCATTTGGACATACATTTACAGCGAGTCCGAGACTTGTTTTAGAGGGCGGACACTGGTGCCCGGTATGCGAGCGTAAATCATGGAATTATGGCAACCGTGCCAAGGTAGACCCATTCTTTGCACAGGTTTGGAATCCGCTGCATGAACCAGATGAATTACGCGAATATCCAAAGAAAGTATCAGAACTTGATGTATAGGTGGAGGTTATGAACGCGTTGGCAGAACAGACAGACTAGTTTATAAAATGGTAAATGGATGGGTTGTAAAAAAACTACAAACTTAATTACAAAAAAAGAAACATTAGTAGATATATTTACAAAATAAACTTGTTATATTTATTTCATCAAATGGAAGTCGTAAAACGGCTTATGAAGGAGGAACATATAATGAAAAAAAGAACAATCAAATTAATCAGCTTACTTTGTGTAGCGGTACTTGCAATGGGGGCTTTTGTTGGATGCGGAAGCAAGAAGGCAGACACAGCTAAGACAGATGATACCAAGCAGGAAGCAAGCAAAGACACAGAAAAGGAAGAAACAAAAGATGACGCAGATGCATCTGAAAGCGGTGAGGCAACATCAGATGGTACAATCGAAGGTCTTTTAAAGACATTGGAAGATGAAGATGCACACATGATTCTTTCCGGTGTTGGCGATGGCTGGGCTCCAACAGCAATGGTACTTTTAAATGATGGTACATTCTATTGCTTAGTTGACTATGCAGGTCAGGCAACTGTAAACTTTGCAACCGGTGATTGGACAGAGAACGCAGATGGATCTATCACAGCAACAGGAGCACTTTACACAGATGGATCAGAGCTTGATTATGAAATCGCTAAGAATGGTGATGAGTATACAACATCTCTTCAGATTCCTGATACAGAAACAAGCGTTGATTTGACAGGCACAGTTGCAGAATAAAAGAAATCATAAATGTGCCGGTTACGAAAGTAGCTGGCACATTTACTATATGAGGAGTGATGAAATGAAAAAACGAATCATTGCACTTATGGGATGTTTGGTGCTTACCCTGTCATGCTTTGCTGGGTGTGGAAGCACAGATTCTGCATCAAAAGACGCAAAAGATGCAGACGAAAATGTGACATTTCCATATGATGAGTTTACGGTTAAGTTCGATGCCAATACGACACCGGATGATCTGACCGATGATGAATCTTTTACCTACTGGACAAAGGGGTGGGATTCTAAGAAGAAAACATCTACCGTTACCTATAAGGCGACAGCAGATGCTTATGTTCATGAGGATGATGTTCCGATTCCGACCAGAAAAGGATATTACTTTGCCGGATGGCAGACAGAACCTGTGGTTACCGACGACGATATTGTCAATGGTGTATCAAAATATCAGGTGTTCTTTGATACAAAGATTAGTTCGCTTGGTGAGGATGCCATTAAGAACAAATCAGAAGATGAAGTAAAAGCTCGTGAGTTATCGCAGGATGTCAATTATATCAAAGATATGAAGAATCTGACGGACGATGGTACCGTTACCTTTTACGCAAGATGGGTAGAAGCAAAAGAGATTTCTACAGAAGAAGATTTAAAGAATATTAAAAATGATCTTTATGGAGCGTATGTGCTGACAAATGATATTACTTTGACGAGCGATTGGGAACCAATCGGCATGTATTTTACCAATTATGAATATTTCAATGTAGATTGGTGGACTTATGCATTCCGCGGAACTTTGGATGGACAGGGACACACGATAAGTGGTCTTGTTGTCAATGGAGCGGAACGTACAAATCCGGGATATGACAAGGATGATAATGCCAGATGGTACGCAGATGGTGCAAGCTGTTCTGGAGCAGCAGGACTTTTTGGTGCCGCTTGTAAAGCGACATTTACAAATCTGACCATCGAATCTCCACAATTTAATATTTCAGATGAAAATGCATATAGTGGAGATCACCTTTATGTTGCATCTCTTTGTAGTTTTGATATGGGATCATCTTTGAAAGATATCATAGTCAATAATCCAACGATGCATGTGACATATGATGATACAAAGCTGAATTTTGCAAAATCGCTGTTTACCTGTATTGCAGGAATGGAAGCCGGCTCATGGAGTACAACGGTTACCGGCTGTCAGGTAAATAATGCAGTCATTGATGCAAACATTACAACAGAACAGGCACATGGCGGCGAAGTGTATGTCGGCGGTATGCTTGGTGAGTGTTATGCAAGCATTAAGACAAGCAACGCCAGTGCAAAGATTACATTAAATGGTCAGGATGTATCCAAGGCAAAAGAAGATACGGAACTGGTCGTAAATGTAGGTGGTGTTGGTGCAGCAAATGCAGCAGCAACAACGACAACAACAGATTCTGATATTGAGGTAAATATTGCAAAAGAATCCGGAAAATCTTCTGTCAATGTCGGTGGATTTGCAGGTGCGCAGCGTTACCAGCAGGTATCAAAATGTGATATTAAATCAAACATCAAAACAGATTGTAAATTGGATGAAAAAGAAGGAACATTGAATGTAGGTTCTGTTCTGGGCAGAATGGATATGTTCTACGCAACACTTATCTTGAAATATGCGGATGAAGTGAAGTGTGGATGTGCGGATAACACAACAAGTGTTACCTATAATGGCAGTCCATATAATGTCCTTATGGCAGACGGTGGATATCCGGTAGTAAATGGAGAAAAGGTTACTTATGTTGCTCCAAAAGATTATACGGATGAGGATACCGGAACAAGTTACAAGGCAAATCTGGATGATGTTGTCAAGGCATATGGAAGTTATCTTCCAAAAGAAGGCCTTACCAAGAACATTATGTTCATTGAAATTCAATAATTTACTTTTCCTTTTTTATATATAACCCTTCTGAAGAAGAGACTGGTGCGAAAGCATGGGTCTCTTTTTCGATGTGCAGATTTTTGATATTTTTTCTAACAAAACATAGCAGGGAAATGCGCATATGGGAAAAATTGATAAAACGCGAACATAATTACAAAAAAATATAGAAAAAATCAGTTATAGTAAAGAAAATGAAGGAGATGAGAGTATGCAGGCAATTAGATTACGAACAGAATATTTAGAAAACCCACTGGGACTGGATATAAGAAAACCACGCCTTATGTGGAATTGTGAAGATGGTATCAAGCAGACAGCATTTGAAGTAATGTTATGGGATGAGAATAAGAATCTTTTATGGGAATCTGGTAAAATAAAAGCGGATACCATGTATTGGGATTGGAATGCGGATATTGTGTTAGAGAGCCGCATGCGTATATATTGGGGAATTAAATTGTGGGATGAAAAGGATGAAGCAGAACCACCAATGAGGCAAGCGTATTTTGAAATGGGCTTGTTGGAAAAGGATGATTGGAGGGCAAAGTGGATTACCGGAAATTATAAACCAAAGAAACAGATACGATATCCGGTAGATTGTTTTCAAAAAACGATATCTTTATTACAGGAAAACGGACAATGTAAGAAGATAAAAAAAGCAAGAATTTATGCAACGGCTTGTGGTTTATACGAACTGCAATTACAAGGAGAAAAAATTGGCGAAGCGTGTTTAACGCCGGGGTATACAGACTATAATAAGCGTATACAGTATCAGACATTTGATGTGACACAACAGTTAAAGAAACAGCAGACGCAAGGGGAAATTGTCATAACGGCACAGCTGGCAGATGGGTGGTATCGTGGATCTGTTGGAGGACATGGTCTGTGTTGTCAATATGGTGATACTACGAAACTGCTGGTACAAATGGAAATCGGATATGAAGATGGTTCACAGCAGGTGGTTGTTTCTGATGCCTCTTGGCAGTGGTCAAATGATGGACCGATTCGATTTGCGGATAATAAAGATGGAGAAAGCGTTGACGCAAATAAAATCCCGTGTTTTGAACATTGTGCGAAATTGACAGAGCATAGTGTGGTTCCGACAGCCTCAAATAATGTTATGATACAAGAGCATGAGGTTTTTACTCCAAAAACAACTACCTATGTAGAAGATAAGATAATCTATGATTTCGGGCAAAATATGGCAGGTTATATTTCCTTTTCACTTTGGGCGAAAAAAGGAGACTGTGTTACTGTGGAATTGGGGGAAATGCTGGATGAAAAGGGAATGCTGACACTTAAAAATATCCAGTTTCAAGGGAAGAAAGGACCGACGCCTCTGCAAAAATATGAATATATTTGTCGTGAGGGGAAAAATCATTACAAGACAACATTTGCTATTTCTGGTTTTCAATATGCCATGGTTACCTTATCGCATGATATTCCGAGAAAGGATAACTTTGAGATAAAAGCACATGCAATCTATTCATCTTTTGAAGAAACGGGTGAATTTGAAAGTTCCAATCCATTGCTAAATGAGTTTGTACACGCAACCGTTTGGTCCACAAAAGGAAACAGTGCAGATATACCGACGGATTGTCCGACAAGAGAACGCCATGGATGGACTGGTGATGCGCAGATTTTCTTTGGTACGGCGTCGTATCTGTTTGATTATGCATCTTTTGCACGAAAATTTTTAAAAGATGTTTTTGATGGACAAAGAAACGATGGACGTATTCCGCAGGTTGTTCCGTATGGTGGTGTAGATTTCGTTATGCGTGCCATGGATGGATCTGTTGGATGGGCAGATATATGTGTTCTGATGCCATATCGTTTTTACAAAAAATATCAGGATAGGAGAATCCTTGCATGTTATTATGATAACATGAAAAAATATGTCCGATTTATGGAGAAACGATGCGGAAAATGGGGTGGTATTTATGCAAAACCAGTCCATATGAAGGGGAAGTATAGAAAGTATCTTGTGACAGGAGGAAAGTCTTATGGCGAATGGGCGGAGCCTCAGGAAATAAAAAAACCATCCTGGCGGGATTTTGTAGAACCACATCCTGAAGTGCAGACGGCATATACGGTTTATATCATGGAACACATGATAGAAATAGCGCGTATTTTGCAGAAACAGGAAGATGTGAAAGAATATCAAATGTATGCAGAGAATTGTCGCATGGCATATCAGGAGCTTGTAAAACAGGACAACAATTATAGTCTGGATACAGATCGTCAGGCAATGCTGGTGCGTCCACTTGCGATGCATCTTTTAGATGACAGTCAGGAAACGTATGCAAAAAAACGTCTGTTGCAGGCAATAGAGCATTATGGATATCGCCTCGGAACCGGTTTTTTGTCAACGCCATTTATTCTGGAAGTGTTACAAAATATTGATCTGGATACAACATATCGTCTATTAGAAAATGAAAAAATTCCGGGATGGTTATCTATGCCGAAAGCGGGAGCAACGACAATATGGGAGTCCTGGGAAGGTGCGAAGGCAAAAGGAGATATTGCATCTTTAAATCATTATTCAAAAGGGGCATTATGCCAATGGCTCTATGAAAATATGTGTGGTATTCATGTGGCATCGGATAATATCTTTACGATAGCACCAATCATAGGTGGACATTTTACATATGCAAAATGCAGTTATCAAAGTGTCTATGGAAAAGTAAGCTGTGGATGGGAAAAAATAGAAGAGAAGACATATCGGGTAAACCTTTTGATTCCATCCAATACAACTGCGCATATCAGTCTTCCGGATGGAAATGTATATGATGTGGGAGCAGGGAAATATGAATATAGGGTAACGATGCCATAAAATAGTAGAGAAAGGATGCAGTTTTATGTTTACGGAAGATATTAATATCAGAGATCCATTTGTATTACCGTATGATGGAAAGTTTTATTTGTATGGAACACGTGGAAAACATGCTTTTGTAGGCTGGGAAAATGGATTTGATGTATATGTAAGTGAAGATTTGATCCACTGGTCAGAAGCAGTAGAAGTGTTTCATAAGCCAAAAGGATTTTGGAGCCGAAAAAGTTATTGGGCGCCGGAGGTACATAGGTATGGTGATGCATTTTATATGTTTGCAACGTTTGCAAATAAGAAAGGCGGACTTGGAACAGCAGTGCTTAGAGCAGAACATCCTTTAGGACCATTTACGTTGTGGTCGGATGGCTATGTAACACCAAAAGAATGGCGTTGTCTGGATGGAACACTATATGTATCAAAAAGTGGAAAAACGTATATGATTTTTTGCCATGAATGGCGACAAATTCACGATGGTACCATGTGTATGATTGCCTTGCGGGAAGATTTGAAAGAGAGTATAGGAGAACCGGAAATACTATTTTCTGCATCTCAGGCAAAGCCATTTGTAAAAGAATATTTTAAAAGGAATTATGTGACAGATGGCCCGTTTTTACTTCGCACGGAAGATGATAGGCTACACATGCTTTGGTCTACCAATGGACAGAATGGATATGTGGAAGCAATGGCCCACGCAGATGGTGATGAGATTCGTGGAAGATGGACGATTGATGAACAACTGCTATATGATCATGATGGTGGACATGGTATGATATTTCAGGATTTTCAAGGGCAATACTACCTTGTTTTGCATTATCCAAATACTTTTTGTAAGGAGCATCCCGTGTTTATTCCTTTACAATATAAAGATGGAGCATGGTGTTCGAAAGAATCATAAAAAGGAGAGACAAATATGGCAAAAAGCAAGCAACCGGTTGATTTAGACCGCAAGCAGACTCTCAAAGATGTTTATCGCCCAAATCAGTATAAACTGGATGATAGATTTGTTTTGCGTGATGGGAAAACGCACAAATGTGCAATTATATGTCCTGGCGGAGGCTATGGCATGGTATGTTCTTTCATAGAGGGTACACCAATTGCACGCAGATTAAATGCGATGGGAATCTCTGCATTTATTGTCTATTATCGTGTGAGAAAAAAAGCACTTTATCCAAATCCACAGGATGATCTGGCGAGAGCCATTGCAGAGATCAGCAAAAAAGCAGAAGAATATCAAGTGGATATGACGGGTTATTCCATCTGGGGATCTTCCGCAGGCGGTCATCTGGTTGCTAGCATGGGAACATCATCTATGGGGTATGTAAAATACCATTTGCCAAAACCAGGGGCACTGGTGCTTTCCTATCCGGTTATAACGCTGACGAAGGATCTGACCCATCAGGGAACACGGGATAACCTTATAGGAAAAGATGCAGGGGAAGACAGGGCTGAAACGTATAGCGTGGATAACCATGTAGACGGAGTGTATCCGCCAACGTATATCTGGTGTGGAACAGCGGATACGACCGTACCACCGGAAAATACAAGAATGATGGCAAAAGCGTTGAGAAAAGAACAGATACCATATCAATGTGAAATATTTGAAGGCGTGGAGCATGGTGTCGGACCGGCCACCGGAACAAGTGCAGAGGGTTGGATTGAACATGCCGTAGACTTCTGGCAGCAGCAAAATGTGTAACACAGGATTGTCAGGATACGAAGATAGAAATAGAAAGACTACTTTTAATAATAAATATTTGACGTGCGTAAAATAAAAATATATAATACGATGTATAAAAATATTTGACGTGCGTAAAATAATATGAGGTGGTTTCATGAAAACAAGAGTAATCAGAGAAAAGCAGGATCTGACCTATTTGAATTGGTCCCATATTCGAAGTTCCAGTGGAACAGCAGGCACTTTTTTGAAATCAGAGTCTTCTTTATATGATAAAAAAATATATTACAAATTGTCTAATTTCGATTCTGTAAATGGTATTGTAGGACATGAGTGTGTCAATGAAATAATCGTCGATCGTTTACTGACGATACTTGGAGTGGAGCATCTACACTATGAACTCATCTATGCAGATATTGAAATTGAGGGAAGAATATATACGACATATGTGTGTGCGTCCGAGGATTTTAAGGAGCGTGGTGAGAGTAAGGTTGCCCTTGATGATTATTATCGAACCAATGCCATAAAGGGAGAGTCGCATTATGATTTTTGTGTGAGGCAAGGATGGAGAGATTATATAGAGCAGATGATTGCTGTCGACTATCTCATATTAAATAGGGATCGGCATGGTGCAAATATTGAAGTGCTTCGAAATGCAAGAGCAAAAACAATTCGGATTGCCCCTTTATTTGATCATGGCTTGTCTTTGTTATACTCCTGTACATCGGATGCTATGGTGAAAAATTTTGATGTGTCAGAGGATAAACGATGTCAGAACTTTATAGGTTCTTATTCCTGTTACGAAAATTTAAATCTGATTGAGAACAAAAAGAAAATATTTGCAGGAAAACTAAAAGAGAGTGATAAAGCGGTTCTTTTGGAAGATTTGCAGGGAATATTATCGGAGACGCACTTAGATGCTATTTGGAATATGATTTATAAGAGGTATCAGGTCTATGAAAGCTTATGAAATATGGGATGATGAAAATCAGTTATCCATAGGAGTTTTACAATATTTTGATAAAGAGCAGAGATATATTATTGAACTTCAGGAGAATTTGGACGAGTGGACCGCCCCTCTTTTGTTTACCAATTATGTTAAGCGTGGAATCTATACCATACCAAGGCAGGAAAGCTATTTATGGGTAAAAGAAAGAGTGATTCCGAGTGGAAGACAAAATATAGATGACATCCTGCGCAATCATAAAATGGCAGCATATGATGAGATGAGGATGCTTGAACTGGCAAAGGGAAAATGCTCGCAGGATAGTATGTCGATAAAAAGGATAGATACATTGCCATCCTTTGTGGTAGAAAGGCAAAAAAAGAATCTTGTGGACTGCTGTATGTGCGATCATCATGTGGTTCTATGCTTTTTTGCAGATCATGTGGTAAAGAAACTCGCGTTAGAACAATTGATAGATGTAAGTGGTATCGATAAAGTCATGCGAAATCAAGCTCTTTTTGAATCCGGTATGGTGGGGACAGGAGGATATTGCCTGACATTCAATGATTCGATCGATATTCCTGCAAAATTCTTATATGATGTAAAAAACGAAATGCCTATAGAAAGTAAGGATTTTGAAACTTATGTGCAAAAGAATATCTGGGATACGACGCAGGTGTGTGATGCACTTTCCTGTACGCGCCAAAATCTTTCTTATATGCTTAGGAAAGAGAGCCTATCGCCTTTAAAAACAGATGTAAAGGGAAATTTATACATGAAAGGTGATGTACTAAAAAATAAATGGTAGAAAAAGTCAAAAATTACAAACACGCTAACATAACTACAAGAAAATTGGCATATGGATGATTATAATACCTATAGAATCAAAAAATTCTATAGGTATTTTTAATACAGCAAGGGTTATAAAAAAGAAGAGGAGTGGAACGAATGAAAACGATTAGAGCAAAGTTCTTGGGTGCAAAAGCATTCGACAGCCGGGTGAAATCACCGGATATGGAAAAGAAAGAAAAATGGATGGGGTATCTGATAGGACCAGCAGGAGCACTACTTTTGAATGCAGTTATGGCATCTTACCTGAATGTATACTACACGGATGTATTGAAGCTGACGACCGTGTGGGGCGGAATGTTTCTTATGGTATTCCCGATTTTATCAAAGATTATTGACGCCATCACAAACGTTTTGATGGGATATATCATTGACCACACAAAAACGAAACAGGGAAAAGCAAGACCATATCTGCTTCTTGCAGCGGTACTGCTTCCAATTACCGGAATTCTGCTTTTTACCGTTCCGGAATCCAATGAAACATTAGAAGTAATCTGGGTAATGCTTTCTTACAACCTTTTTTATTCATTTGCATTTACCATTTACAATATGAGCCATAGTCTGATGGTTCCATTGTCTACAAGAAACTCAGAACAACGTGGTGTACTGGCAGTATTTAATAATGTTGCATCCATCATGATTTCGGGAATTATTGTAGCTTTGATTTTCCCGATGCTGATTTTACCAAGACTTGGTGTAGATAAGAGCAGCTGGATTAGTATGGCGGTTATTTTGTCTATCATTGCTTTGCCACTGACACTTCTAGAATACTACCATACAAAAGAGCGCGTTACAGAAGAAAGTGCTGCTGACGAAGGGGAGAGTAATGTTACCTTTAAAGAGCAGATGAAAGCCGTGTTTACGGATCGCTATATGTTCTGTTTACTTTTATACTTTTTGGTTTATACCGTTGGTACTACGATGAAGAATATCTCACTTGTATATTACTGTAACTATGTTTTGGGATCTTACAATGATGGAATTACCCAGACTATGGTATCAGTAATCGGTGGTATCCCAATGGGAATCGGTATTTTTGCTGTATGGCCATTGGCAAAAAAGTTTGGTAAGAGAAATCTGACAGCCGCAGGTTTTGTTTTGTATGGTATTGGTAGTGCAATCTGTTGTCTGGCACCAACAAATATGGTGATTGTACTTGTTGGACAGTTTATCAAGAATATCGGAGGCCTCCCTTGTGCTTATGTATTTATGGCATTGATGGCAGATACATACGATCACTTGGAATGGAAGAACGGATTCCGTGTGGATGGTGCGGCAATGTCGATCTACTCCATTATTACTGTAACGATGACCGGTGTTTGTACAGGAATATTCAACCTGCTTTTGTCAAAATCAGGCTATGTAGCACCAAGCCTTGTGGATGGTGTGACGGTAGCAGCGACACAGACCGATTCCGTAAAGAATATGTTAATCTTCTGCTTTGTAGGGTTGGAAATCATTACATCCGTTATCATGGTTGTTCTTCTTTCATTCGTTAATGTAGAAAAGGGATTGCAGGAGAAACAGGATGAAATTGCAGCTCGTAGAGAGGCAAAAAACGCGAACAAGTGAAAAAGGGAGAAAATATGAAACATCAGGATATCATCGAAAAAATGATACTGGAAGACAAAATTGCACTATGTAGTGGAAAGGATTTCTGGCATACCAAGGATATGCCGCAGTACGAGCTTCCTTCCATTATGATGAGCGATGGACCACATGGGCTGCGCAAACAGGAAAAAACAGCAGATATGCTGGGAATCAATGGATCTGTTCCGTCGACCTGTTTTCCGACAGCAGTGACAACAGGAAATTCGTGGAACGTTGAATTGATGAATAAAATTGGAGAGGCGATAGCAGAGGAAGCGATTGCAAATCAGGTGTCCATCGTTTTGGGACCGGGAGCAAATATCAAGCGAAATCCGCTATGTGGACGTAATTTTGAATATATCAGTGAAGACCCTTACTTAGCAGGTAAGATGGCTGCAGGTTTTATCCGAGGTGCAGAAGAAAAGGGCGTTGCAACATCACTGAAACATTTTGCCGGGAATTCACAGGAAACAAAGCGTTTTACCTCGGACAGTGTCATTGATGGGAGAACGCTGCGTGAAATATATCTGACGGCTTTTGAAATTGCTGTCAAAGAGGGAAGACCGGAGACGGTTATGTGTGCATATAACAAGATCAATGGTATTCACTGCAGTGATAACAAAAGGCTGTTGACAGATATTCTGCGGAAGGAGTGGGGACATCAGGGCATCGTTGTGACAGACTGGGGCGCAATGAATGATCGTATCGAAGGATTTAAAGCAGGTTGTGATCTGTCTATGCCTGGTGGAAGCGACTATATGGAAGATGATGTTGCCAAAGCAGTCCGCTTCGGTGCTTTGGCAGAAGAAGTTATCGATGAAAATGTAGATCGCATGATTGAACTTATTTTACAAAGTGCTGCACGCCTGCAAAAGGATGCGACATTTGATCTGGAAGCGCATCATGAGATGGCTAGAGAAGCGGCAAGGGAAGGCATTGTACTTTTAAAAAATAAGAATCATATTTTGCCTTTACAGGAAGGAACAAAGGTTGCACTGATTGGTAAGATGGCAGAAAAAATCCGTTATCAGGGAGCGGGAAGCAGTCATATTAATCCAACAAAATTGGTACAGCCAAAGGATGTAATCTCACATGTGACATTAGCTGTGGGATGTGATGAGCGCGGAAATACGGATGCAAATCTGTTAAAGGAAGCAGAACAGGCAGCACGCACGGCAGAGGTTGCGGTTGTCTTTGCAGGACTGACAGAAGTATATGAATCAGAAGGATTTGACCGTAAAGATATGAAGATGCCAAAGGGGCATGTGCGCATGATTGAGGCGGTAGCGTCAGCAAATCCGAATACCATAGTAGTATTGATGTGCGGCAGTGCAGTGGAATGTCCTTGGATGGATGAGGTTTCGGGTATTCTTTATGCAGGTCTTTCTGGACAGGCAGGAGCAGAAGCCATTGCGGATATTTTGTATGGCAAAGTAAATCCAAGTGGGAAATTGGCAGAATCCTGGCCAATACGTTATGAAGATTGCATTTCTGCAAAAGAGTATGCAAAACAGAAGGATGCTCTTTATAAGGAAAGTATCTATGTGGGGTATCGCTATTATGACAGCGCCAAGGTGAAAGTACGTTTTCCATTTGGCTATGGACTCTCATATACCGCATTTGCGTATGATCATTTACAGGTGCAGCCACTTGCTGATGGAACATATCAGGTTACTTGTGATGTGACAAATACCGGAAAAATGGCGGGAAAAGAAATCGTACAGCTGTATGTATCAGCACTGAAAAGCCCGATTTTCCGTCCTGCCAAGGAACTAAAAGCTTTTACGAAGGTGGCATTAGAGCCGGGACAGACAAAAGAAGTGAGTATGACTTTGGATGCGCGTAGCTTTTCTATCTATCTGGGGCAGTCTTATTTAAATGCTATGACAACAGACGATGCAGTGTCTGAGGGCTGGGTTGTACCAGAAGGCAGATACAATATTATGATTGCTTCTAACAGTCAGAAAATCGAACTTATGGAGACTATTTCTATAGAAGGGGCGGCACTTGCTACACCTTCATGGCAGAACGATTCCTGGTACGAAACACTTACAGGACAGCCGGATACGAAGGAATTTGAAAAGATTCTGGGTTACACTTATGTGGAGCAAAGACATCATAAGGGAGAATTCACGCTGGAAGATACCGTGGAAGAGATGAAAGATGAAGCTTTGATCATGAAGATTATGTATAAGGCAACGGAAGCTGTTATCAAAAAAGGAATGGGCGGAAAAATCACAGAAGACAATGAAGCAGATTTTCGCATGATGATGTCATCTTCAGCAGGTAGTCCAATCCGCTCCATGATGATCAGTGGTGGTATCAAAGGTGGCGTATTGCCGGGAATGGTGGAAATGGCCAATGGGCATTTCTTCCGTAGTATAGGTATGATGCTTGGAATTGTGAAGGAATAGGCAGGTGAACACCACGCATGGACGAAGATTTGTATAAAATTTTTGAATGAAAGTAGGTACAGTACATGATGAAAGCGACAAATTTAAAAGTAGAATATCTGACAAACCCGATTGGCATTGATGTGGTGCGTCCCCGTTTTAGCTGGACGTTTGAGAAGGGGACAAAGCAAAAAGCATATCAGATCGTTGCAAAAGATGATTTTGGCAAACTGTTGTGGGATTCCGGCAAGGTTGCATCCGAGCAGATGCATCTGGTTGCCTGGGGCGCAGACGATTTAAAAAGCCGTATCCATGTGACATGGAGCGTTACCGTGTGGGATGAAAAAGATGAAGCAGAGACAAGTGAAAATGCATGGTTTGAGATCGGGCTTTTGCAGAAGAAGGATTGGACTGCCAAATGGATTACAGGTGACTATGTGCCAAAGAAAAAAGTGCGTTATCCGGTGGATTGCTTCAAAAAGACATTTGCCATTGCCTCTGATAAAAAGGTGAAAAAAGCAAGAGCCTACATGAGCGCCTGTGGTGTTTATGAAGGAAGAATCAATGGGGAAAAGATCGGAGAATTTATCCTCGCACCAGGAATTACAGACTATAGAAAGCGCGTACAGTATCAGACGGTGGATGTGACGGCTTTACTTGCAGTAGGCGATAATGAGCTTTCTTTTATGCTAGGAGACGGATGGTATCGTGGTTCTGTTGGAGCCTGGGGAATGAAGAACTATTATGGTTCTGAGACAAAGCTGTTAGCACAATTGGAGATTACCTATGAAGATGGCAGTGTGGATGTCATAGCAACAGATGAGCACTTCGATTGGACAAACGATGGACCAAACCGTTTTGCAGATAACAAAGACGGTGAAATTTATGACGCCAGAATGCAGGACTTTTTGCATGCGCAATGGAAAAAGGCGAAAGTAACGGAACATCCGGTTGTTCCAACAGCATCAGACAACTTTATACTGAAGGAGCATGAAGTATTTTCCAATCCAAAATTGATTACAACGCCGGCTGGAAAAACGGTGCTTGATTTTGGACAGAATATAGCAGGTATTGTTGCTTTTTCGGTATGTGCAAAAGCGGGACAACGTTTGTATCTTCGCATGGGAGAACTCATAAAGAATGGTGAGTTCACACAGAAAAACATTCAGTGTGCGAGAAAAAATCTGGTAACGCCTTTGCAGGAAATCACATATTTCTGTAAGGATGGAAAAAATGATTACAAAACCACATTTGCAATCTTTGGTTTTCAGTATATTGAAGTGGAAGCAGATATGGAAATCCATCCGGAAGACTTTAAAGCAATTGCAGTGTACTCTGGCTTTGAGACAACGTTTACATTTGATTCTTCCAATGCATTATTGAATCAATTTGTGAAGAACACACTCTGGTCTTTAAAAAACAATTCGGCAGATCTTCCAACGGACTGTCCGACAAGAGAACGTCATGGCTGGACAGGTGATGCACAGCTCTTTGTGAATACCGCATCTTACATGGTGAATTATGTACCGTTTGGTTTGAAATACGAGAGAGATCTTTGTGATTGGCAGACAAAGAACGGAAATTTCCCGCAGATTGCACCAGAGGGCGGTACTGATTTTTACATGCGTCCGATGAACGGTTCTATAGGCTGGTCGGATGCCGGCATTCTGATTCCATATCGTCTGTGGAAAAAGTACGGTGACCAGCAAATTATTGAAAATTATTATGAACCGATGCGTCGTTATGCAAAGTATATGATCAGCAGAACCGGTAAGACAGAGCCATTTATATCGGTAAAGACCGGATTATCCAAGGCGGATAAAAAATATTTATATAACTTTGGTCAGCATTATGGAGAGTGGGCAGAGCCGGCGGATGTGCATGAAATGAGCTGGAAAGATTTTGCAACATCACGTCCGGAAGAGGCGACAGCCTATCTTTCTTATGTGATGAATATTATGGTTGAAATTGCAGAGACATTGGGTCATACGGAAGATATTCTACTTTTCAAAGAATACCGTGATGGTGCGAAAAATACGTATCGTAAGCTGATGCAGCAGCCTGCGTTTTCACTGGATACGGACAGACAGGCAAGGCTGGTTCGACCATTGTATTTTGATCTATTGGATGAGAAGGATACAGCATTTGCGAAAAAACGTCTGATTCAGGCATTAGACAATTATCATTGGCGTGTAGGTACAGGATTCCTTTCTACTCCATTTATTCTATATGTGCTTGCAGCGATTGATCCGGAATATGCATACAGGCTGCTCGAAAATGAAGAAAAACCGGGATGGCTTTGCATGCCAAAAGCAGGTGCAACGACCATTTGGGAAGATTGGGAAGGACCAAACTCAGATAATGGCAAAGGCGGTGGTATTGCATCTTTGAACCATTATTCTAAAGGTGCTGTCTGTGAATGGGTATTTGAAGAAATGTGCGGTATCCAGATGGCGGGACAAAATCATTTTGTAATAGCACCACTGCCGGGTGGACATTTCAGCCACGCAGGCATGACATACGATAGCGTATACGGAAAAGTCGGATGTTCCTGGAAAAAGAATGAAGATGGAACATACGCATATCATATTACAATTCCAGCAAATACATCAGCTACGGTTCGCCTTTCAGGACGCGAAGAGCAGGTGCTTTCTGCCGGAGAATATGATTTGTAATTTTTGGGGACGTTCCTTTTGCCACATGGAGCGTCCCTTTTGCTATAAGGAGTTGTCCCCTTTGGCACATGGGCAGGCAGGCGCAGAATAGCAGGACGGGCAGCACGCAGGATGCAGGGGAGAAAACTTTGGAGCAGGTTAGGTGAGTCTCTTTGTGATATCTTTTCTTTTCATAAAATGTCTCTTGCACAGCTTCGACTGACGTCAGGATGTGTCCACCTCTGACAGATATTCAGGGCTCCAC
>OLFZ01001184.1_pt1 | contig 23858 bp, 17 predicted proteins | sample 1604861 | NCBI WGS metagenome assembly OLFZ01 (sample SAMEA3888895, study PRJEB22519) | human gut metagenome | biome: human gut; feature: human-associated habitat; material: faeces | place: Denmark | collected 2011 | reverse complement strand
GAACACCTTTCCTCGATAACCAATACACCGTTTTCGGTGAAGTGGAGGAAGGACTTGACATCGTAGAGAAGATTCAGAACTGCGAAACATTGCGTGGTGATAGACCTAAGGAGGATATCAGCATGGATATCTCCGTTATAGAAGAATAAAAACAAACAAATCAAAATGAAAAAGATTCATGGAAAAATGATGAAGGGCACCACGGTCAAGAGCCTGATGATGCTCCTGGCTTTGGCAGGTTCTAACTACTGCCATGCTCAGCAAGCCACTATCGTGGTAAGCAATCCTACTTCCGCATCACGCACAGAGCTTATCTCCCTCAGCATGAACGAGGTGAAGGCGAAACTGGGCAAGGCTGCCCCTAAAAAGGGAGAGGCTTACATCGTGAAGAACAAACGAGGACAGCAGATTGGCTCGCAGATTACTCACGACGGCTTTCTGCTCATTGATGCAAGCATACGTCCTCATGGATCCGCCACTTACTACGTATCCATCGGCAAGCCTTACCAGCAGAAGACTTGGACCACCGGTGCTCTCTATAAGATAAGAAAAGACGATATCGCATGGGAGAACGACAGATGCGCCTACCGCGTATATGGCCCTGCCCTGCAGAAGACCGGCGAGCGTTCCTTCGGTACCGACATCTGGGTGAAGAATACTCCGGATACCGTGGTTTACGAGCGATACATCAAGGATATGAACGGAAATATCAAGGGCGATAAGATTGATGCCAAGGTGAGAGCCTTGCAGAAGCAGGAAAAGGCAGAGAAGAACACAGCAAAGGCTGCTGCTCTTGCCAAGCAAATCAAGGCTCTTCAGACAGAATCACGAGAGACGGATATCCTCACATCCTTCCATCTCGACCATGGCAACGGATTGGATCCTTATCGTGTGGGCGCTACCCTGGGATTGGGTGCACCAAGCCTCATGGTGGGCAAGAACCAGGTTCTGCCTTACTGCTACAAGGATTACAGGATATTGGATAACGGTCCGCTCCGCTTCACCGTAGAACTGACTTACAACCCATCTGCCGTAGGCGATATGAAGAACGTGGTGGAGCACCGCATCATCTCGCTCGACAAGGGCAGCAACTTCAACCGGATGACCGTATGGTACGACGGCTTGACCACTCCTACCGATTTCGCTACCGGTTTCCCTATCCACGAGGAGGATACGGAGACGAAGACCTTCGCCAAGGATTACGTAAGCTATGCCGACCCTACTGATAACGTAGAGGTGAACAATTCCCAGGTATATGTGGGCGTACTCTTCCCGGAAGGCATCGACCATACCTACTATCAGCTCTTCGACAAGAAACACGATGGAGCCACCGGTCATGCCCTCGGCTTGAAGCGTGGCTTGAAGAATGGGGAGAAATACAGCTACTACTTCGGTGCTGCATGGAGCAAATATGATGTAAGAAGCTATGCCGAATGGCAAATCCGCATCAAGAATTATCTGGATGCATTGAAGAATCCGCTCCTTATTGAGGTGAAATAGGAAATATATTAAACCGTAAAAGCGATAAGCCAAGATATAAAACACGAAATAAAAAGCCGCCCTCATATCATTAGAAGAGGACGGCTTTATTGTTTTTTAAATAAAGATTATATTACTTTGTCATCTCGAAACCTACTTGCATACCATCATAATTGTTGGCGATACTGCCTACGGCGCTCAATGTAGAGCTGCCCTTGAAGGCACTGAGGGCCTTGATGAGATTAAGCAGCTTCTTCTGGTCGAAGAGAAGACTGATGCCATTGGTTGTCTTGGTGGCATAGCCCGAAGCACTCAGCAGAAGGCCCTTCAGCTGGATGACATGAGTCTTCTCATCAAAGGTATAGGTGCCATTCCATGCCTTGCCGTCAATCTTGGCAGAGAAAGTACCATCGGTATTAAAGGTGAAGTAGGTATTGGAACTGCTGAATCCAAACTTCTTGTAATAACCTTCCAGCTTATTCTCAACCTTGCTGGCAGCAATCTCGCCACCCGCCTTAGCCAGCAGGTTCTCTGAGGTGAAGGCGCACCCTGGCTTGCTGTACTTCCAGGTATGGCAGAGATCTGCCTGCTTAATACCTTTTTCATTTTTACTTTCTATTTATTTGTTTAAATCTAATTCTCTTATATCATTCGCTTTCTTCACTTTCATATTTCCCATCATAAATGAGGAAAGACTATTATAATAGATGAAAAACAGGAGAAAAGGTTTAATTTGTTGCATAAATGTTGCATAAAACGAACGAAATGTGACGATTTTGTGTCAACGATTGCACATTTTTTTGACATAAATCAAAAAAGAACGAAAAATAGACATATTTTATCAAAAAGTGTCCCCGAAAATGAACAGAATATCCTATCTTTGCAACGTTTTAAAAATCACAATAGGTTATGAATGATTTAATTAAGGTAAATTCAGAGAATCAGAATCAGGCAATCGACAGATGCCAGCAGATTCTTAATGAACGCCGCGAGGCGCTTGCCTCTAAGGCAAGAAGAAGGGATTAAGTCTTTTGATTTTTAGCGAACAAGAGACAAGATTCTTCTTAGAAAGAGATTATTTTCAGAATGACATTCGGTTGAGAGATTCTGCTGAATCTATTTTTCCCAACAAGGAGAAAGAATGATTTAGGGAAACAGAACCCCGAAAACTGAAAATAAGAGAGATTTTTCAGAACGACTCTTAAATTTTAAGAGGAACTGAAATTTTTGGGAAAAACAAAAGTTAAAATCCCGTTGTCGTCCATCTTGCATGGTACGTACAACGGGATTTTTTCATTTTCTATCTAATATCCAGATATCCAAATCAGAATTACTTGTTCTTCTCGCCCTTCATGATAACCTCTACATGATTGCCACTCTTCAAGATAACATTCTTGAGGAAGTCGGAAATCTGAGCGCCATCGATTGACTTCACGAGATTCTTATAGTTGCTGTAATCATCAACCTTGTGAAGGTCGAACATACCCAAGGTCTGAATCCAGTAACCGTTGGTCTTCTCATCCACGCCAGCCTGCTTCAAGAGAATCTCCTTTACTTTCTGCAAATCGTCAGCATCAACCTTGGCAATCACCTCGTCCATACCCTTGAAGAAGCATGGGATGGCCACATCTGCCTTCTCTGGATTCAGCTGAGCCATACCGTTAATGGTAACCTGCACCTTGTTGTCTGCGTCAAAGAAAACGCCATAGATGGCACCTGCAGAATAAGCAGCACTCAACTCCTCGCGGATGCTGCGCAGATACTTCATCTCCAGGAGGCGTGCTGCCATATCTGCCAGCACACTGCTCTTCTGGGTATAAGGCATCTTGGCAAACCACATCTCGCGAGCCTGGCTCTGAGGATTCTCCATAGCCTTAGTGAATACATTGCTCACCTTGCCTGTAGCACAAGGCATTGGCTGGTTCTTGATCTTGATCTTCATGCCCTGGTTAGGGAGAGAGGCAATATACTGCTCGATGAGTGGGAGGAGCACCTTCTCATCATAGTTGCCAACAAAGTAGAAAGTGAAATCCTTGGCATTACTGTAGAGCTGATGCCACATTTCGAGACAGGCATCATAATCGATGCTCTGGATGTCGGAAGCCTCAGGAATGCGAGCCAGTTTGCTACCCAGGTAAAGGGTGCTCTGTACTGAGTCCTGATATACAAGACCAGGGTTATTGCTCTTGTTGGCAAGAACTGTAGTATAGGTATTCTTCATGTTGTCGAATGCCTTCTGATCCTTAGTAACATTGGTCATATTGAGATAAACCAGCTGCATCATCGTCTCAAGATCCTTAGGAGTGGTAGTACCGCTCAAACCGTGACGGAAGGTAGAGAAAGAGAAATCTACACCACATTGCTTGCCGGCAAGTGCCTTCTCCAAATCATTGCTAGAGAATTCGCCCAAACCGCTCAATCCCCATACGGCACTGGCATTCTGTGCATTGATAGGGTCATTCTGATAAGCTGCATAACCGATGTTGGCAGAAGCAGCAAACTGAATCTCATCGTCCTTGAAGTCAGTCTTCTTGATAATTACTTTGGCTCCGTTGGAGAGGGTAAGCTTCTTGAAGCCCAACTGCTTGTTCTCCTCAGTCTTCTTGATTTTGCCTGCCTTAGGTGCCTGAGCCATCAGCGGCTCCTGCTTCACATTGTCCACATAAGCCTCAAGCTTCTCGCTGCGCACCTGCTTCACGATGTCGGCAAGTTCCTGTTCGGTAGGATAAACGGCACCCTCTGCCTCGTGCATGAACACCATGCTTACAAGGTTGGTATCGGTAGTACAGATCAACTGCTTCACGGCACTGTTAACCACATCTACAGAAAGGCGTGGCACTACCATCTTATAGATCTGAGTTTCATCCTCTACAGAAGGAATTGGCTCGTTAGAGATGAAATGGTCAACATACTGAGTGGTAAACTGCTCATTCTTCATCTTGGCACGGTTCTCGTAAGTCTTGTCAACATGACTCATGAATTCGTCCTTGGCACGCTGATATTCAGAAGCCGTAAAGCCGAAATCATGCACGCGCTTAGCTTCGCGCATCAAGGCAGCATATGCCTCCTTCACCTTGCCCGGCTTAGCCACGCCTACCACTGAGAAAGCATCCTTTGTACTGGAAACCAAATAGTTGCCAATATCACTACCTCCCTGCAGGAATGGACAATCTGCCTCACGGGCCATCTCAGAAAAACGAGCATTGAGCATAGAGGTTGCCACATTCTTCAAGTAACCCTCAAGCAGATATGGCAAAGTACCTTTCAATGAATCGGGAGTTGTCTCGTTCTTCATCATGATGTTGATGATGTCATACTGCTGCTCCTTGTTCTTATCCACTACGTAGATGGCTGTATCGTTATCAGCTACAGGAACAGGAATCACCTTAGCAGCATCCTTAGGCACCTTAATGCCTGAGAAAAGCTCCTTGATCTTGCCCTCAATATGGTTAACGTCTACATCACCAACAACGATAATAGCCTGATTATCCGGGCGATACCACTTACGATAGTAAGCACGGAGTGTTTCAGGCTTACATCCGTCGATAACGCTCATCAAACCGATAGGCAGACGATAGCCATACTTCTCGCCTTGATAGAGTTTAGGGAGAGCACGCTCCAACATGAGCTGCTGACCTACCATACGCATGCGATACTCGTTGTGAACCACATCGCGCTCATCCTCGATGGCCTTGGTGGTAAGCGAGATGCCATTGCTCCAATCCTTCAGGATGAGCATACATGAATCTACGGCAGAAACACGGGCAGTAGGCACATCGGTGAAGTAATAAACGGTCTTGTCAACACTGGTATAAGCGTTCAGATTACGGCCATACTCCACACCGATGCTCTGCAGATAGTTCTGGAGGGTATTGTCCTTGAAGTGCTCAGTACCATTGAAGGCAAGGTGCTCAAGGAGGTGAGCCAAACCGCGCTGGTCATCGTTCTCATTAATGGAACCTACTTTCTGGGCGATATAGAAGCTGGCTACATGCTCAGGATAACTGTTGTGGCGAATGTAATAGGTCAATCCATTGTCAAGATGACCAATCTTCACATTCTTATCCACTGGGATAGGTGGCATCTGCTGCGCCATCGCTGTTCCCACAGAGAGCAGCAACAGTGCTGCTGCGAAAATTTTTCTTAATCTCATTCTTCTCTGTTTATTAATAAATATGTAATTATTAGCTATTTCTGCTGCAAAATTACATAAAAATTAAAAGATTTGCAAGCATTTGGAAGATTATCTTTCCAAAAGCCTGCAATCTTAACATAAAACTAACATTGAAAGCTCTTCATCCATGAGCCACGGAAGAGGCGGATAAGAAAGAGGATGCCACGGAAGGTAAGCTCCGTAGCCATGGCTATCCAAACTCCCTCCAAGCCATAGCTCTTCGAAAGCCCGTAAGCCAGGGTAAGGCGCACCAGCCACATCGTGCTCAAGTTGATGGCAGCGGGCTTCATCGTATCGCCAGCACCCACACAAACGCTATAGGTCACGATACTAGCAGCAAAGAACGGCTCTGCAAATGCCTCGATGCGGAGGCAGACTGTACCCAGTTCCCGGATACTCTCCACCGGTGACAGCACCCCTATCATCTCCGGCGCAAAGACATACATCACTACGCCCATCAATGCCATCACTCCCATGCCCAATCCTACCGTCATATAAGCAAAATTCTTGCAGAGATCCACGCGTCCGGCACCATGCGTCTGCCCCACAAGCGTAGATGCAGCGTCGCCGATACCGTAACCCGGCATATAACAAAGGCTCTCAGCAGTGATGGCAAACGAATGGGCAGCAATGGCAATATTGCCCAATGGTGCCACAATCATGGTGCTCACTATCTGCGCACCGCTCATCAGGATATTCTGTATGGCTATCGGGATACTTATCTTGCAGGCGTGCCTTACATATTCCTCTACCCATCTGAACGGTACCCTATCCTGACGGAAATTGAGCAGACGGTTTCTGAATGCCGAAAGATAGAGATTGGGCAAAGAGATGCTGATATACGCCAAAGCCGTACCCATCGCTGCTCCCACCACACCCATCTTCATAATATAAATGAAGAGATAATTGAAAGCCACGTCACACAGGCATATCAATACAGCCATGATGCTGGGCGTATGCATATTGCCTGCCGACTTGAGCATCATCTCGGAAATATGATACAGGAACACAAACGGCAATACTAGACTGTAAATCAGGAAATAGCGAGAGGAATTGGGAGCGATGTCCTCACCTCCACCCAGCCAATAAGGCAGATGGGAATGAATGCCTACACCGATAAGCGTAACGAAGAGGCTGAAAGCCACTCCACATATCAGGGCATGACGATATACCTGGCGAGCCTTCACCAGGTCGTTGGCACCAATGAAATGAGCTACCTGCACCGAGAAACCGGTGGCTGCTGCACTCAGCAAGCTACCTATCAACCAGGTTGTTGACTCGATAATTCCTATACTTGCCGAAGCCTCAGCGCCTAGATGCCCCACCATCGAAGCATCAATAAAGAACATCAGCACGGTAGAAATCTGTGCCAGCATGGAGGGTACACTCAAACCAGCGATGAGATTCAGCTTCTCACCGCCTGTCATCGGGCGCCCTAAGCGGATAGACTCTATCAGATAATCTGTCTTATTCTTGAATAGCATTTTTTCTTCTATTTATGAATTTACACAATCTATTTATGAGTAAAACGTAAAATCTATCAATTTATGATTTAAACGTAACCTATTTATAATTTAAACGCAAAAAAGGCGACTCCAAAAAGGAATCGCCATTTTTATTTTTTTTAATACATGTTTCGTACCTTTGTTTTTCCCAAAACTTATCTCCCACCGAAGCGGGACAGTACTGTCATTAACCTAGAATAAACAACCTATTTAACCTAACAAACTAAATACCTGTCGTCCTTGAATAAACAATCTTTCTTTACCTTAACTAACACCTAATATAAAAAAACTAACAACCTTAAACCTAAAAACTAAACCTATAAAATCTATTACCTAACTAAAAACCTAAAACTTATTTTTTCTGATGCAAAGGTACAACTATTTTTTGAAACTGCAATACTTTTTCCCATAAAAAATGCATGAATCCAACATTTTTTGACGTAAATCAAAGATTTGTGTGCGAACACAAACACTTGTTAACACATCAGAAAGGTCTATTAACACAAAAAAGAAACGTTCCTGAGAATGCCATATCATGCAATCTCAGGAACGCTCCTCTTTATTTCCCTATATAAATAATTAAGGTATGAACTCCCATATATAATAGATATGAGCCCTATATATATAAATAAGGTGTAATTTATGAAATCCTTACTCAGTAATCCAAGTACCCTGCTTCTTGCCTGCTTCTACTGCTCTCGAACCAGGTACTACCTGACCAATGCGGTAGTAGCTGTCCAATACTATCTCAAAGCGAAGCATTGAATAGGCAGGAATTGTGCTACTCGAACTCTGGGTTGTGCCATAAGCCAACTGATATGGCATGTAAACCATCCAGCGGTCGCCTATATGCATATTGAGCAATGCAGTGGTAAAACCATCCACAAGGCCATTTACCGCATAAGTTGCAACCTGAGCAGTCGTCTTATCGTATGTGCCATCAAAGGTCTTATCAAATACATAACCAGCAGGATAAGTATCTGTACCCAGCATTCTACCACGATAGCTCACCTTCACTGAATCGGTATACATCGGACAGCCGCTACCCTTGCCCTTATCCAGAACATGAACAACGATATAATCAACATCCTTGTAAGTAAGAGAAACTGTATTACCGTTGGCATCCTTGTTAGGCGTCTGGTTTTGCAACGACCAGTTGAGTATCACCTTCCATTCATCGCTGCCGTTGGCTATCTGCTGACGGGCATACGCCAAAGTATCGGCAAAAGCCTTCTCGTTACGCTCCTGCCAGTTTGCATACTCATCTACGGTGTTGTCATCCTCGCTACATGATGACAGTGCGAATACTGCCATCATGAGCAAGAAGAGATATTTAGAAATTCTTAATTTCATTACCAAGTTTCTTTAATACGCTAGTAATACTTACGCGTTCCTCGATGATGCTGCGGAGATCAGAGATTGCAACACGCTCCTGCTCCATGGTATCACGATAACGGAGAGTTACCTTATGATCATTTGGAGTCTCGTGGTCAACGGTAATACAGAATGGAGTACCGATGGCATCCTGACGGCGATAACGCTTACCGATGGAATCCTTAGGATCGCCATAGTGAGTGTTGAAGTGGAACTTCAACTCGTCAACAATCTCATGTGCCAACTCTGGCAAACCATACTTCTTATCCAATGGGAACACAGCACACTTAACAGGTGCCAAAGCCTCTGGCAAACGCAAAACAACACGTGTCTCGCCATTCTCCAGTTTCTCCTCGCAGTAAGAGTGGCACATTACGCTGAGGAACATACGGTCTACACCGATAGATGTCTCTACATCGTAAGGTACATAGCTCTCGTTCTTCTCTGGATCGAAGTACTTGATAGAGCGGCCGCTGTACTTCTCGTGCTGAGAAAGGTCGAAATTGGTACGGCTGTGGATACCCTCCACTTCCTTGAAGCCGAATGGCATCTTGAACTCGATGTCGGTAGCAGCATTAGCATAGTGAGCCAGCTTCTCGTGATCATGATAACGGTAGTTCTCGTTACCCATGCCCAGTGCCTCATGCCAAGCCAGACGAACCTTCTTCCAATACTCAAACCACTTCATCTCAGTACCAGGCTGGCAGAAGAACTGCATCTCCATCTGCTCGAACTCACGCATACGGAATACGAACTGACGGGCAACAACCTCGTTACGGAAAGCCTTACCAATCTGGCAGATACCGAATGGCAACTTCATACGACCGGTCTTCTGAACGCTCAAGTAATCTACGAAGATACCCTGAGCAGTCTCAGGACGGAGATATACCTTGCTTGTAGCATCGCTGGCAGCACCCATCTGGGTAGAGAACATCAGGTTGAACTGGCGAACGTCTGTCCAGTTCTTGGTACCGCTGATAGGGCAAACGATACCCTCGTCCTCGATAATCTGCTTCAACATCTCCAGGTTAGGACCCTGCATAGCCTCAGTATAGCGGGCATGGAGGTCATCAAACTTCTTCTGGTTCTCCAGAACGCGAGGATTAGTTGCACGGAACTGAGCCTCATCAAAGCTATCGCCGAAACGCTTCTTAGCCTTGGCAATCTCCTTGGCAATCTTCTCCTCATACTTAGCCATGTGATCCTCGATGAGCACATCGGCACGATAACGCTTCTTTGAATCGCGGTTATCAATCAATGGGTCATTGAAAGCATCTACGTGTCCAGATGCCTTCCATACTGTAGGGTGCATGAAGATAGCTGCATCGAGACCAACAATGTTCTCGTGCAACAACACCATACTCTGCCACCAGTACTGCTTGATATTGTTTTTGAGCTCAACACCATTCTGACCATAGTCGTAAACGGCAGCCAAGCCATCATAAATTTCACTACTTGGGAACACGAAGCCATATTCCTTGCAATGGCTTACAATTTTCTTAAAAACATCTTCCTGTGCCATGATTAAATCTTATTTTTTTCAAATTTTCGGCAAAGATACTCTTTTTTCTCGAAAAAATGTTGTATTTTTGCCATAAATTAATAAAATAAGTATTAAAAGCTACATATGAGCGACGAAATTAAAGATAAAAACGAGATAAATGAGGAAAATACGCCTCAAGAACACTCCGACTACAAGCCGGTGAACCGTTTTGATGCTTCTGCCGTACATCACCTCAGCGGAATGTATCAGAACTGGTTCCTCGACTATGCATCGTACGTGATTCTGGAGCGAGCCGTACCCCATATCGAAGACGGATTGAAACCCGTACAGCGACGCATCCTCCACTCCATGAAGCGCATGGATGACGGAAGATACAACAAGGTGGCTAACATCGTGGGACATACGATGCAGTTCCACCCTCACGGAGATGCATCTATCGGAGATGCCCTCGTACAAATGGGACAGAAAGACCTGCTCATCGACACACAGGGTAACTGGGGTAATATCCTCACGGGCGACCGTGCAGCCGCTCCCCGATACATCGAGGCACGACTCTCTAAATTCGCCCTGGATGTAGTATTCAACCCTAAAACTACCGATTGGCAACTCTCCTACGACGGAAGAAACAAAGAACCTATCACCCTGCCTGCCAAATTTCCACTGCTTTTGGCACAAGGTGCCGAGGGTATCGCCGTGGGATTGAGCAGCAAGGTATTGCCGCATAACTTCAACGACCTTTGCGATGCAGCCATCCACTATCTCAAGGGAGAACCTTTCAGTATCTACCCCGATTTCCCTACTGGTGGTGCCATCGACGTAAGCAAATACAACGATGGGCAGAGAGGTGGTGTTCTGAAGGTAAGAGCCAAGATTGACAAACTCGACAACAAGACGCTCGTCATCAGCGAGATACCATACAGCAAAACCACGGTAAGCCTCATCGAAAGCATTACCAAGGCAGTAGAAAAGGGAAAAATCAAGGCTCGTAAGATAGAAGACGTCACATCGGCGAATGTAGAAATCCTCGTACATCTTACTCCTGGTACTTCTTCGGATAAGACGATGGATGCACTCTATGCCTTCAGCGATTGCGAAATCAACATTTCGCCCAACTGCTGCGTCATAGAGGACAACAAACCAAAGTTCCTCACCGTGAGCGATGTGCTCAGACATAGCGTTGACCGCACAATGGGATTGCTCCGCCGCGAATTGATGATACGTAAGGGCGAGCTGGAAGAACAGCTCTTCTTCTCTTCGCTTGAACGCATCTTCATCGAGGAACGCATCTACAAGGAGCGCAAATTCGAGCAGAGCAAGAGTCAGGATGAGGTAGTGGCATTCATCGATTCCAAACTGGAGCCTTTCAAGGACCAGATCTTCACTGCAGAGGTTGATGGCAAGGGAAATGTGGAATACTCCTTCCACCGTGACATCACAAGGGAAGACATCCTCAAGCTCCTGGAAATCAAAATGCAGCGCATCCTGAAATACAACAAGGATAAGGCTGATGAACTCCTGATGAAAATCAAGGCAGAATTGGCAGAAATCGAAAACGACCTCGCCCACATGACCGATGTTACCATCAACTGGTTTGAATATCTCAAGGGCAAGTACGGAAAGATGCATCCAAGAAGAACCGAAATCAGAAACTTCGATACCATAGAGGTAACCAAGGTGGTGGAAGCCAACCAGAAGCTCTACATCAACCGACAGGAAGGCTTCGTTGGTACAGGATTGAAGAAGGATGAATTCGTATGCAACTGCTCTGACCTCGACGACATCATCATCTTCTACAAGGATGGAAAATTCAAGGTAACCAAGGTTGCCGACAAGATATTCGTGGGCAAGAACATCCTCCACGTTCAGGTGTTCAAGAAGAACGACAAGCGAACCATCTACAACTGCGTATATCGTGATGGCAAGCAGGGCGACTACTTCATCAAGCGATTCAACGTAACCGCTATGACGCGCGACAAGCTCTACGATATCACCCAGGGCACTCCTGGAAGCCGCATTATCTACTTCACCGCCAATCCTAATGGCGAAGCAGAAATCATCAAGGTGACCATGGAACCGGATTTGAGCAAGAAGCGCCAAAGCATCTTCCTGGAGAAAGATTTCTCTGAAATCCTCATCAAGGGACGTGCTGCCAAGGGCAACCTGCTCACCAAGCGCACCATCCGCCGCATCGGATTGAAGAGCCACGGACACAGCACCCTGGGAGGAAGGAAGGTCTGGTTCGACCCTGATGTAAACCGCATCAATTATGATGAGAACGGCAGATTCCTGGGAGAATTCAACGATGATGACTCAATCCTTGTAGCATTAGACAATGGCGAATTCTACATCTCCAACTTCGATGTGAACAACCATTACGAGGACAACATCCTGAGATTGGAGAAATGGGATGAGCACAAGATATGGACGGCCATCCTCTATGATGCCGACAATCAGGGTTATCCATACATCAAGCGATTTACGATGGATGCCACCAAGCGCCATCAGAATTTCATGGGTGAGAACCCTAACTGCAAGCTCATCCTCCTCACCGATACCCCATTTCCTCGTATCAAGGTCACCTATGGCGGTGTGGACGCCATTCGTCCTGCCGAGGAAATCGATGCCGAGCAATTCATCGCCCAGAAGAGCTTCAAGGCAAAGGGTAAGCGCCTGACGACATTCAAGCTGGAGAGCATAGAAGAACTGGAGCCGACAAGATTCCCGGAGCCATCACCAGCCGATGATGATTCCGATGATGATTCATCGAATGATGACTCTAATGCATCTTCCTCTTCAGAAGTCTCAGAAGAAAATCTCGACCCAGATGCTGGCAAAAGCGAACAGCAGGTTATTGATGAGTTAACTGGTCAAACCAACCTCTTCTCCGAAAAGGATTTCGAAGAAGAAAAAAAAGACAAAGATTGGTTATCAAAGCAATAGAGACTCAAAAGAATCCCGTAAAGGATTTCGATGTATAAAAAAAGGGAGCTTAAAGCATCAATTGCCTTAAGTTCCCCTTTTTCTTTATATATGATATATACGCTGCAGCAAAGAAAGCGCCTTTTACTTCTTATATTCCTTCAGCTTCCCCAGGCAATAAGCCTTGAAATCACTCCAGTGATAATAAGGTGCTATATCGCTCTTGATAGGAAGTGTTGCCTCATCCTCGCAAAGCAAAACCTTCACCAGCACATCGTTCGCCTTGTTGCGATAGAACACAAACTGAAGGTTAGTAGCCATCGGAGTAATCTTATAATCAAACCACTGGGTAGCCACCTTCTCCGGATCCTTGATTTCCTCGCCATATCCGTTCAGGTTCAGAAGACAAGTGAGCGGAGTGACCATCGTATCATGACCATATCTCAAGGTTGCACCCGGATGCTGAAGAGCAATACAGCTATCAGCCTTCTCGATGATATCCATGAGAAGATTACGCTGAGAGAATGGCTGAACATTGCCCGTATAAGGCGAATTGCCATAAGATACCTGCCATCCTAAATTGCTCTGCAACCAATTCTGATAAAGCTCCTCCTCTGTAAAGAGATCATAGAGAGATACCTTACCTCTCAACTCTGTACCCTGAATAGAGCTTGCCATCTCATAGAGACGCCAGTTAAGATCACTTTGGTCGATATTCTGCTTCACCCAAACAGGGTCGTTGAAAAGCTCCTGCATCACACGGCTATAGCAGGCATGCTTTCGGGCAAAATCCTCTCTTACCACTCTTCTTCCCACACTATGCTTCAAGCTATCCAGATATCTATCGCCCTGGTTCATGTAATACATGTCGTGATCGCTGGCATCATGGAAGATATGGAGTTTCGGATTCATGCGAAGCATCTGATGCAAACCGTTCTCCATAGAAAGGATGCATCGGATAACCAATGTGCTTCGAGCCTCAATATTCGCATTACCGGCAAAAATCTCAGGGAATCGCTCCATCATTCTTCGGGTAATACCCTGATGCTGCAAAGCACCAAGTGGAGTCAACTCGCCATCGCGTCCCTTCGCCTCTTCACGAATCATCTTCACCTTTGCTAATGTCTCCTCACCTTTGGCGGTCAATTTACCCTCCTGCTTCGCCTTCAACAGAGAGAAATAAGGCACATCATACGCCTTTTTGCCAATCATGAATCGGGAGCCATGACGGCCATAGTGGCTCAGATAGAAAGGTTTGTATCCTTTAGGAGCAGGAGTCAACTGCTTCTGAGGTCCGCGATAAGCCACATAGTTACTACCTGAGAGCGTAATGTCTCTCTTAAAATCCTCCTGAGGAGTCTGGGCCGTCATAGGCATCGCAAAAGCAAGAGATGCCCACAATAATAGATTCTTTGCGTTCATTGTTACTACTTAATTTTATCTGTTATTTTCCTTCTTACCAGTTCATCAAGTTCTTTAGGAATGGCAACAATTCCTTTGCCATCTTTTGATGCTGCAACTTGCTAGGATGCCAGCTGGCACCATATCCCAAGTCGCCTTTCTGAAAAGAGAAGTCGAAGCGATAAATCTCCTTATCCCCCAGCTTCTTCGCCTTCTTTATCTTGCCTTTTTTATCCACTACCGTCTTATTCACCAAAGTGAAACCGCTCTTGTTGGCATCTGCGCAGATTCTGTCAAGGGCAGCTCTCTGCTCGCTACTCTCCTTCTTCCCGAGCATAGGTCCTGTCAGGAGCACAATCTTGGCATCAGGATATTTACTTCTCACGGTAGTAAGGAACATGCGGTAATTCTTCTCATAAAGCTGAATATCATAATTATCCGTAGAAAGGTCATTGGTACCTAGGTTGATGCAAACCAGTTGTGGCTGATACTTGGCAAAATCCCATTTCTCATCATGCTTATTAAATAAGGTATATTCATACTGCCAAGGCATATTCTCTGCAGAACCCGTCTTAGGACCATCATAGTTGCGATATACACCGATACCACTGCGGGAGATCGAAGTATGCTGCGCCTTCAGGCTATCGCTTACGATATTGGCATAAGTCAGCCAATGGTTCTCCGTCTCATCCTCAAAAGGATCGCTCATCTCGATGCTCTCTACACCATATCCGCAAGTGATAGAATTACCGATGAACTCTATCTTTCGCTCAGACAAAGCTGGAGCCTCAACGAGTTTACAACCCTTATCCAACACGAATCCACGGAACTCTGGGTTGCGGAACAATCCCTCTATCACATACATCACCTTCACATGATGCACACCCTTTGGCAAGGCTGTAGCCAGCGTAACCACCGAATCACGTTCTGCATTGAATCCTACCTTAAAAGGTTCACTGCCATCAACTTGTGCCATGAAATATCCCGTCATCGGACGGCACATCATCTTCAAGGAAGACCCCTGGAAGTTTGCCTCAATGGTAGTACCTGGGAAATTGAAGCTAGCCACATCCGGATTCTTCCCGAAGCTCACACGTCCCATGTATTGAATCATGGGATGAGATGCCTTCACCACCTCTCCCTCGACAGGAAGCGTGGTAGAAGTCTTTCCATTACCAGCGAAGGCAGCAGCGCTCAGCATTGTTGCCATCAATAACAAATTCATTTTTTTCATCATGATTATTTTTAGTTTGCCTGCAAAAGTACCATTATTTCTTGTAAAAAACGAACAAAACCGCTTTTTTCTGCTCATTTCTTCTTTTTATTCATTTTTTTGTTGTACCTTTGCACTCACGAATGCGCTTGTGGCGAAATTGGTAGACGCGCTAGACTTAGGATCTAGTGGTTCAGGCCGTGTAGGTTCGAGTCCTATCAGGCGCACATAAAAAAATGCTAAATAGTTACTATCTAACTATTTAGCATTTTTCATTTATAAATTTACCCGTCTTTTTGCTACTTTTTACAGAATATTCCCCAAATGGAGAACAGATGCCTACATCATCCCCTCTAATTTCTCCTGAGCCTCACGCATGTCTTTTTCGAAATTCACATGGTCTAGAAGGAATTCTTTTCTGCCTTGCGAAAGAAGCTGGTAAAGCTGAGGATTCATGCCCTCCACATATTGGGCGATGGCATACTCTATATCATCCCGCTGTGTAGGATTGGTAGAAAACTCAAAGACTCTAAGCTTCTGATGAATAAAGCAATATGCCGACTCTATGCAATCTCTGTTGATGCTCTCCAACAGGAGAGCATCAACATTATGACCTTGATTCTGATTCATTCTGAATATTCCTTTTACTTTACTCCCTTCATCGACAAAGCGATGCGCTTGCGCTTCAAATCTACCTCTGCCACACGCACCATCACATGCTCATGAAGCTTTACCATCTCACCTGGATCGTTGATGTAGCGGTTAGACATCTGGGAAACATGAACCAAACCATCGTTGTGGACACCTATATCAACAAAGGCGCCAAACTTGGTGATATTGGTAACGATGCCTGGCACCACCATGCCCACCTGCAAATCTTCGATGGTCTTGATGCTTGCATCAAACTCAAACTTCTCAACCTCACCACGGGGATCCAAACCTGGTTTGTCAAGCTCAGACATGATATCCGTCAAAGTAGGCATACCCACCTCGGCAGTGACATATTTCTTGATATCAATCTTCTTCTGTAGAGATTTATCCTCAACCAATTGCTTCACTGTAACACCCTGATCCTTTGCCATCTGCTCAACCAGCGCATAACGCTCAGGATGCACGGCACTATTATCCAAAGGATTCCTGGCACCAGGAATACGGAGGAAACCGGCACACTGCTCGAAGGCAGATGGACCCAGACGAGGCACCTTCTTCAACTGAGCACGGGAAGCGAAAGCACCATTCTCGCGACGATATTCAACGATATTCTTGGCAAGAGTAGGTCCCAATCCACTCACATAGGTAAGGAGATGCTGGGATGCGGTATTCAGATTTACACCTACCGAATTCACACAACTCATCACCACGGTATCAAGACTCTTCTTAAGCTGTGTCTGATCCACATCATGCTGATACTGACCTACACCAATGCTCTTTGGGTCAATCTTAACCAGCTCGGCAAGCGGATCCATCAGTCGTCGCCCGATGCTCACGGCACCACGAACGGTAACATCCTCATCAGGGAACTCATCTCTCGCAATCTTCGAAGCCGAATAGATAGAAGCACCATCCTCGCTCACCACATAGATATCCACAGGGTGTGGATAACTTATTTCGTGCAGCCAATCACTGGTTTCACGACTTGCCGTACCATTACCCACAGCCATTGCCTCAACCTGATACATCTTCACCATGCGCTGGATGGCAGCGGTAGCCTCATTCTTCTTGTTACGTGGAGGATGAGGAAATACGATTTCGTGATGAATCAGATTACCCTGCGCATCGAGACAGCAGGTTTTACAACCATTGGCGAAACCAGGGTCTACTGCCATCACACGCTTCTGTCCTAAAGGAGCAGCGAGCAAAAGCTGTCGCAGGTTTTCTGCGAACACAACAATAGCCTCCTCATCAGCCTTCTGCTTGCTGAGAGCAGCAAACTCGGTTTCAATACTAGGCTTCAGCAGACGCTTGAAAGCATCATCCACAGCCTCACCCACCAAAGTCTGGCATTCCCCGAAACCATGTACATAATGACGCTTCAGTTTATCCTGACACTGCTCATCATCAGCAGAAATGCTGATACGGAGGAAACCAGCCGCTTCACCACGACGCATCGCCAGCAAGCGATGAGAAGAACATTTCTTTAAAGGTTCAGAGAAATCAAAGTAATCAGAGAAGCGCTGAGCCTCCTCTTCATCCTTTTTCTTAGCCACTACCTTTGAGGTGATGATGGCACCACGACGGAATTCGCCACGAATCTGATTTCTGCTCTCCTCGCTTTCGCTCACAGTCTCGGCAATAATGTCTTTAGCGCCCTGCAGGGCAGCCTCCACATCCTTCACCTTTTCACCAAGATATTTTCTTGCAGCCTGCTCCGGATTACGCTCACGTTGGAACAGGAGCAACTGTGCCAATGGCTCCAAGCCTGCCTCACGGGCTATCTGGGCACGGGTTCTGCGTTTTGGCTTATATGGCAGATAAATATCCTCCAATTCAGTAGCATCCCAGCAGTTTGCGATACGCTCCTTGAGTGCATCGGTCAGCTTTCCCTGTTCTTCTATCGTCTTGAGAATGGTTTCCTTGCGCTTCGCCATCTCCTTCAACTTTTCATTAGCCTGAGCGATAGCTTCAATATTCACCTCGTCCATATTACCCGTCTTCTCCTTACGGTATCGCGAGATAAAAGGAATAGTACAACCCTCTTCGAGCAGCGCCAAGGTATTTTCGACAGCCTGTTCACTCAATTTGAGCTGGGCTGCAATAATCTTTGTAAATTGATTCATCTTTCTTATAATTGTTAATAGTAGATGCAAAGGTACACAAAAAAAGTCGCAAAGACGAAACTCCCAGCGACTTTTAAGATTTATTTCTTCTACCTAAGGCTTCCGGTTTTTTATTTCTTGATGGTAAACTCAAATTTCAGTCCACCTTCAGGCAAATTATTTACCCTAATAGTACCGCCATGCAGCAACACAGCATTCTTCACGATAGCCAGACCTAAACCGGTACCTCCCATCTTTCGGCTTCTTCCCTTATCTACACGATAAAAACGTTCAAAGAGACGGGCAAGATGCTCCTGAGGCACTCCCTGTCCGTTATCTCTGAAGATGAAATGCCACTTATTGCCCTGCTCTCTTGCCTCCAGAGTCATGGTTGTCCCCTCGCCGGCATAGGCAATGGCATTATCCACAAGATTACGGAACACACTGTACAACAGGCTCCTATTACCCTTCACTACAATGCGCTCAGGCATTTTATTATCAAAAGTCATGTGATGAGCTTCTCTTTCCAAAGTCGTCTCCCGATTGATTTCTGCCACCATCATCGTGATATCCACCGCCTCAAAATCTATCATATCCGAACCGTCATCCAGTCTGTTCAAGGTAGAGATATCACGGAGCAGCGAGGTAAGACGCTCGCTCTGCGCATAACAGCGCTGCAGGAACAAGGCCTTCGTTTCCTCATTGATATGCGGATTGTCAAGAATGGTTTCCAGATATCCCTGAATACTGGCTACAGGGGTTTTGAGTTCGTGAGCGATATTCTGGGTAAGCTGGCGCTTCAGGATATCCTGCTCTTTACGCGTTGTCTGAATACGCTTGTACATTTTGATGATTCGCTCGGCAATCTCACCCAACTCATCATTAGGGAATTTAGCCAGATCCTCCACCTCCAGGCTCTCATTATGATCCGCCTTATAAGCAAAAATACGGAGTTTGGATACATTCTTCGCCAATCTGTTTGTAAAACGGTATAGCACCAGGGTAAGTAGGATGATGGCTGCCAAGGCAAACCAGATATAATGCTGATCAGCCTGAAGCGACTTGGTCAAATCATCATTATATGGCAATGCTGTACGAACGATAAGATGACTCTTCGGGAAATAGGACGCTACATAGAAATAATCCTGCTTCAGCGTTTTCGACTGTCGCTCTACACTCGTACCCATTCCCTCTTTCAATGCCTGTGCTATCTCCGCACGCTGGGCATGATTGGCAAAGTGGCGATAATCCTTACTCATATTGTCAAAGATTACGGTTCCATCCTTCTTGACCAAAGTTACACGAAGGTCCTTACTCTCATGCGTCTGCACAAAATCTTCCAACTTTGCCTCTGCCACACGCACGCTATCCACCACTTCCACACTGTCAGAAAGGAGAATGCCACCAGTCTTGGACAATTCCAAATCCTCTGCCAGCAGTTCATTATAGTTGGCAAGTTTCAGAGTCAACGTACTAATCTTATACTGTTTCTCGCGTGTTTGCTGAAATACAATAAAACTGACAGCGAACACAAGGAACACCGCCAGTACGCTGAAATACAACTTCTTACCTACATTATTCAGTTTAAACATGATGATATATGTTTATGCATCAAAATAATAACCAAATCCCAGACGGGTAACGATACACTTGGAAAATTTACCAATTTTCTTTCGCATACGGGTAATATTCACATCCACAGTACGGTCGAGCACCATCACATCCTTTGGCCATACACGGTCGATGAGTTCCTGACGAGAGAACACCTTACCACGCTCTTCCAGCAGAAGGCGCAAGAGTTCAAACTCTGTCTTGGTAAATGGCACACACTCTCCATCCACAGTCACCGACTTCTTGTCCAGATTCAGCTGCAAACCCTGATAGTTAATCAGAGAAGGCTCGCTGCTGTTACCTCTCTGCTCCATTGTACGGCGCAGCACAGCACGCACTCGCACCATCACCTCCCGGATAGAGAAAGGCTTGGAGATATAATCATCTGCACCCAGATTGAATCCGGTCACAGTATCATTCTCCGTATCACGGGCTGTCAGGAAGATGATAGGCACATGAGCTGTCATCGGATTCTCCTTCAACTGTCTTGCCAGCTGAAATCCGCTCATTCCTCCCATCATCACATCAAGCAATAAAAGATCATAAGAGGCAATATCCATCGATATAGCTTCCTCACCCGAATTGGCAGTATCTGCCTGATACCCCTCTGTCTCTAAATTGAACTTCAAGATTTCACACAAGTCCTGCTCGTCATCAACAACCAGGATTTTCTTCTTATTTGCTTCCATATTCCTATCATTTTAATTCTGCCTGCAAAATTACACTTTTTCTTTTGTAATACGCATTACATTCGATTACAATTTAATTACAATCACAAAATCAGCCCCAAAAAGCCTAGTTCTATTATGTTTTTAAAGAATTTTATGACACACTTTAACGCAATGTAACCAAATCCGCTACAAGTTTGTTCGATATTTTAATACTATATTGGTAATTTTGCAACCGGATTTAGACAAGAATATACAAAATCTTTAATAAGCAAAGAATTATGAACGATAAAGTTAATACTGTGGTCATAGGCAAACTCATCAAGGAAGAACTTCAACGGCAGGGTAAAACATCTGTATGGTTGGCAAACGAACTTGGTTGCCATCGCACCAATATATATAAGGTATACGATCGCACTACCATCGATACGGGCATGCTGTTCCACATCAGTAAAATCTTGAAAGTTGACTTTTTCAAGTACTACTCAGATGCTCTTTCTTCCAAGCGTAAGAAGTAAAAGTTTCTGCTCTTTATATCAAAAAAGCCTTACCCAGTGTCATCTATTGACTCCGGTAAGGCTTTTCCTTTGTTTATCTGATTTTTGGCTTATCCCAATCTCTTCTCCAAACGCTCACGAATAGCAGCGATGAAACCTGCAGAGTTCACGGCCTTAGCCTCAACTCCCTCCATCAGGTTGACGAGGTCTTTGGTAGCGATACCGTCATTCAAGGTATCGAAGCAAGCAGCCTCCAACTGGTCGCCAAAGTCCTGCAACTCCTTGATGCCATCCAGCTCACCACGCTTTCTCAATGCACCGCTCCATGCAAAGATGGTTGCCATTGGGTTGGTAGATGTATCCTCACCTTTCAAGTAGCGATAGTAGTGACGTGTTACTGTACCATGTGCTGCCTCATATTCATATTTTCCATCAGGAGAAACCAAGACAGAAGTCATCATTGCCAAAGAACCGAATGCGGTACTGAGCATATCGCTCATCACATCACCATCATAGTTCTTGCAAGCCCAGATGAAACCACCCTTGCTACGAATCACACGAGCCACGGCATCATCAATCAATGTATAGAAGTACTCGATGCCAAGCTCTGCAAACTTCTCCTTGTAGTCGCTCTCGTATACTTCCTCAAAAATCTTACGGAACTGAGCATCGTAAGTCTTGGAGATGGTATCCTTGGTAGCGAACCAGAGATCCTGCTTGGTATCGATGGCAAACTTGAAGCAGCTGTGAGCAAAGCTGCGGATACTCTTGTCGGTATTGTGCATACCCTGAATAACGCCAGCACCATCGAAGTTATGGATTTCAACCTCCTGCTTCTTGCCACTCTTACCCTCGAACACGAGTTTAGCTACTCCCGGTTCATCGGCACGAATCTCCACGCTCTTGTATACATCTCCATAAGCATGACGGGCGATAGTGATAGGCTTCTCCCAGTTCTTCACACATGGGTGAATGCTAGGAATGGTAATAGGAGCACGGAACACGGTACCGTCCATGATGCTACGGATTGTTCCGTTAGGACTTTTCCACATTTTGTGGAGCTTATACTCGTCCATACGCTGGGCATTAGGGGTAATGGTAGCACACTTCACGGCTACACCATATTTCTTGGCAGCCTCAGCAGAGTCAATGGTTACCTGGTCATTGGTCTGGTCGCGATAAGGCAAACCCAAGTCATAATACTCAGACTTCAAGTCAACGAAAGGAAGAATCAGTTCGTCCTTGATCATCTTCCAAAGGATTCTTGTCATCTCATCACCGTCCATCTCTACCAATGGAGTCGTCATCTTAATCTTTTCCATAACAATTCATGTCTAATTAATAATTTGCCTGCAAAATTACGAAAAAGATTTGATAAAAGAAAGGATATTAATATATTTTCTATCAAAATGACAATAAAACACGCTTTTTCTAAGCCATCTTCTATAATTCATGCATATTTATACAAAAAAGGCACCAATGAGCATAAACCCATTGGTGCCTTCTATCATATACATCAGGACGCAATGATGTGCAAGCCCTGATTATTCATTCTTCATAATCTACCAAGATTACTTCTGAGAATCCTCTGGAGCCTTGTCGATCAAGTCCATGAACTGGTCGAGCTTAGGAGTGATGATAATCTGGGTACGACGGTTACGCTGCTTGCCAACCTCTGTATTGTTGGTTGTAACAGGGTTGTACTCACCACGACCACCAGCAGTCATACGCTTAGGATTAACACCGAAGTTGTCCTGGAGATACTGAACAACAGAAGCTGCACGGAGAGCAGAGAGGTCCCAGTTGTTACGGATGTTCTTCATCTTGGCACTTGTTGTGCTTACAGGCACGTTATCAGTGTTACCCTCGATGAGTACATCGTAATCCTTGTAGTCCTGGATAATCTTGGCAATCTTGCTCAAAGTCTCCTTAGCACGGCTGTTCACCTCATAGCTACCGCTCTGATAGAGCATGTTGTCAGCCAAAGAGATGTAAACCACACCCTTCAATACCTGAACGTCAACTTCCTTCATCTCCTCACGGCTGAGTGAGCGGGTCAGGTTGTTGGTCAATACCATGTTCAGAGAATCGCTCTTGCTCTTCACCTCAACCAAATGACGGATGTACTGGTTGCTCTCATTGATCTGGTCAACGAGCTTCTCGATGCTAATGTTGTTCTGATTAGCATTTGTCAAACTCTTGTCGAGAGCACTCTGCAACTTAGCGTAGTCGCTCTTTGCAGTAGCGAGCTGCTCCTGAGCTGCAGCGAGACTAGCCTCTGTAGCAGCCAACTTCTCCTTTGTATCTTGGTAATTGGCAGTCAACTCTCTGTTTTCTGTCTGGCAATTCTGAAGATCCTTCTTACTAGCGCAACTTGTTGTCAACAAAGCTGCTGCCATCAAAACCATTGCAAAAATCTTAGTCTGTTTCATATTCCTATTTTTATTTTCAGTTATTAAATATACATTTAAATGTTACACACGCTTTCACGGTGCAAAGTTACTTATTAGACCCGAATAAACATCATTTGTCAAAGCGTTTTAGACATTTTTAACCACAAAATCAATATTTTGTAGTTTTTTACAAGGGGAAAGCATTAACTAACTATAAAAATACGAGCAAAGGCTTTGTATTTCCAAAATTTAGCGCTATCTTTGCAACCGAAAGAAAAATAAATACATTAACATAATAAAAAGAGAAATAGTATGATTCTTTTTTTCAGAACTCCATCTAAGAGTGTGATTGCGACCGAGATTG
>OLFZ01001168.1_pt1 | contig 24139 bp, 15 predicted proteins | sample 1604861 | NCBI WGS metagenome assembly OLFZ01 (sample SAMEA3888895, study PRJEB22519) | human gut metagenome | biome: human gut; feature: human-associated habitat; material: faeces | place: Denmark | collected 2011 | reverse complement strand
AGTAGAAGTCATTATATTAACAATATATAACATAAAAGAGAAAAGTTAGCTCATAGTTAACTTTTACCATGTATACTTATTGCAGTTTTCGATGAATGAATTTGTATAAATATACTAAGTCACATTATCAAGGCAGAATGTATAAATATGCATTATTGAGAAAAATTGGAATTTCAGCGCAAAGAAAACAGTAAACAGATTTTACAAAACAACATCTTCTTCTTGTTTATCTCGGTCATCAATTTCACATAATGAAAGCCGTCAGCGAAAGCAAACCGTCTTGCCACATCGACATTTATTTCTTTCTTTCCGTCTCATCGACGCAGGAAACGGCGGATGGCAAACCAGAAGTAGAATGCCAAGAGGACATAACCCACATAATATAGTGTGCAGAGACTGAAGATGATGTAATCGACTGCACAGACTCCGACAAGACCTCCCAGATACAGGATGGCATCGCCAAGACTGAGACGATGCTTTACCTCGTCGAGACAGGCCAATGCCAATATCAATATCGCCCAAACAGACGCCAGGAAGAATCCCAACACACGGGGTACGGCAAAGGGATTGAGAGTGGGATGAAAATAGAAATGACGCCACATCTCGGGTGCAAACAACTGGATGGTGGCATAGAAAGCCGCTGAGAGCGACACCATCAGCACCAATACCGTAGGATATGGCGAGTCGATGTCGTTAAAATGAACGATGTGCGCATTGCTGTGGGATATCTTGCGCAGAAGATAAGCCACAGAAATCAACACGATGACGATCATGAAGATGAGCAGGTGGGTGTTGCTGAAGATGAGGATGAACTGAGAGATGGGATCGTCGGGGACGACACGGGGCAACAGACGGGACTCGTGTGTCCAGCCAAACTCATTCTCCTCGGTGGCCAACTGTACCCATACGGAGTCTTCTGCGTCCTGGGGAATGATGCGTATGTCGGAAACGACCAGCAGACAGTGCTTCCTGACGGCAAAGGAGTCGATGCGCAGATGGTTGACATACTCCTCCGGCTGCTGACGTATCAGCATGAGTGAGTCGGAACTGACTACAAAGTTGTATTTGTTGGTGTAATGATGCGTGGAGGAAAACGAGATGGAGTCGAGTTGCCGGTCGCTGTACTCTATCAGGGCGGCATGCTGAACCTTGCCACCATGACGATGATAGCAACCGCTGAGCAGCAACAGCATGCCCAACAGACAACAGGTAATCCATGTATTTCGTTTTACTTTGCTCATATATCTTTCTTTTTTCAACGCTCAGAATACACATTCATCTGACATTCGTTGCAGGCAAACTGGAGGCGGAACTTCCTGCCGTCGCCCAGACGAAGGAAGAGCGGTTCCTTCCACGTGGGCTTGCGCCCTCCCCGCTTCACACAATAGCCCAACGAATAACGCAGACAGTGGCGGCACTGCATCAGCAGAACCTCCTCCTGCCGCTCTGCCCCGTTGCGCAGCTCGAAGGCATAGCCTGGCTTCGCCATGCCGTGTGCCTGATAGAAAGAGCGGGCACTCTGATTGGCAATATTGTAGAGATAGCTGTACTTGGCGTATTCCGGCTGCCATGCCTTTGCGGGCGATGTCTTGTCGGCGGAAGCCTCAGCATGAGATGCCTCCGGGGCTGCGACGGCACCCGACAGGGCTGACACCAAAGAACGGCGCAGGTCGGTAAGCACACTGCTGGGGATGAAATACTGGTCGGCTGCATTGCGAATCTCCACCTCACGGCACTCATAGATGGTGCCACCCAACTTGCTGAGTTGTTTGATGATATTCTCGCGCTGCGGCTTTTTCGCCATGCTGTGCTCAAAGGCTACGGCTTCGGTAGCCATATATTCCAAGGAAGCATGCAGCTCGGTGTCTCCGCTCACAAATGGGGTCTTTCCCTGCTCCTTGCAGTAATAGGCAGTGGCTGAGAAGCCGCTCACAGTGTTCTCATCGTACAAGTCGAAGAAGATCTTGACAGGAATCTTCCGTTCTGCCGTTCTGCCTGCCAATATCCTGCTGAAAGCGACGTCGTTGTTGCAATAGAGCGCCACTCCGGGACGCAGATGACGAGGCATCTCTAAGGGGAAGAGGCGGTTGCCCTCGGCACGGTTGACACGGAAGCCTTCCAGCTCGCGCTCGTCATTGATGAAACACAAGCCGTCGCCATTGGCAAAACTCGCCACGGATGCTACATTAAAACTGTTGCCGCGCAGCTCTTTCACCTTTCCCACATACTCGCCGATGGCCTTCGGGGTGTCGAAGGAGGTGATGTCCATCTGTCTGCCACGAAGGAAATAATGGGTAAAACCACGGTTGAAAGTCTTCTTCAGGTTGGGCTCGAAAGCATAGCGGGGTCTGCCCAGCGATGGACGCTCATACTCGCCGGGGCGCTGGCGGCAGATGTCGTCGAGGCGCTGGCTGTAGGCTGCCACCACATTCTTCACGTAGTCGGCATCCTTCAACCTGCCTTCAATCTTGAACGAGCAGGCTCCGGCGTCAGCCAAGGCCTCCAGGTTGTCTATCTGGCACATATCCTTGAGGGACAGCAGATGGCGCTGATGCTCGATCTCCTGTCCGTCGGCATCGAGAAGGTCGAACTTCATGCGGCAGAACTGGGCGCACTCGCCCCTATTGGCTGAGCGGCCGAAACAGTACTCTGACGCATAGCACACGCCGGAATAGCACACACAAAGCGCACCATGGACGAACACCTCGAGCTCCATATCGGGCACAGCGGCATGAATGGCCTCTATCTCACTGACCGAGAGCTCGCGAGCCAATACTGCCCGATGAAAGCCCAACGACTGAAGCCACTTCACCTTGTCGGCAGTCCTGGTGTCGCACTGGGTGCTGGAATGCAGGAACTCTGTCCACCCGCCCTCTGTCGACAGAGGGCCCTCGCCCTGAAGGGCATAGAACACACCCATGTCCTGCAACAGTAGGGCATCGACACCGGCTGCCTGCAACTGCTGAATCATCTGCAGGGTGTCCCTGATCTCGGAATCGTAGACTATGGTGTTGACCGTGACATGCACCTTGGCATGAAACTGATGGGCGTAGTCACACAGCTGACGGATATCCTCGATCGAGTTACCCGCAGCCGCACGGGCACCAAACTTGGGTGCTCCGATATATACGGCATCTGCGCCATGGTCGATGGCTGCGATGCCGCACTCTAAATTTTTGGCAGGTGCCAGCAATTCCAAAGTTCTCATTCTTCGCTTTTTCGCTTCTTCGCTTTCGCGCTTACTTGATGTCATCAATATTATAAGGTGTCTCCTGGTATACGTAATAGTTAATCCAGTTGCTGTAGAACAGGTTGGCATGCGCCCTCCAGGTCACCAAGGGCTCCTCGGTGGGATCGTCGTGATAATAATAGTTCTTTGGCAAGTCGACGTCATCACGCTTGCCCAGGTCGCGACGGTATTCCTTGTCGAGTGTGTCGGGAGCGTACTCCAAATGGCCCGTGACAAAGAACTCCCTGCCGCCACGTGCCATCACGATGCTCACACCGCTCTCGGGCGACTCGGCTATGATGTCAAGCCCCGGCACCTTCTCGATGTCCTCGCGTCGCACCTCGGTATGGCGGCTCTGCGGCATGGCGAACCAGTCGTCGAAGCCACGGAAGATAGGCAGCGAGGGGTCGAGGGATTTCTGTCGGAAGATGCCAAACATCTTCTTGCTGAGTGGATGCTTGGGTACGCCATAGAAATGGTAAAGTCCTGCCTGCGCGCCCCAGCAGATGTAGAGTGTGGAGGTGACATGGGTACGAGCCCAGTCGAAGATCTGCTGAATCTCGGGCCAGTATTCCACGTCCTCGTACTGCATGGTTTCGATGGGTGCACCCGTTACGATCATGCCATCAAACTTCTGCTTTGACAGTTCGGCAAAGTCTTTGTAGAACATCATCATGTGCTCGATGGGGGTGTTCTTGGGAGTATGGCTCTTCAGTTTCATGAAGTACACCTCTATCTGCAGTGGTGTGTTGGAGAGCAGTCTGACGAGATCGGTCTCCGTTGTTATCTTCAGCGGCATGAGGTTGAGCACTACGATACGCAGGGGGCGAATCTCCTGACTGTGCGCCCTACTCTCGTCCATGACGAAGATGTTCTCGTGCTTCAGCAGCTCTATGGCTGGCAATTTATCTGGCAATCTTAATGGCATGATTCTATTCCTTTCTCTAATTTTGTGCAAAAATACACTTTTTCAATGAGATAATGAAAAAAGGATGCCAAAATTTCTTTCAGCATCCTTCTTTTTATCGATTATTACCAAAGTTCCAGTCGCTCATTCTTAGGAATGAACATCTTGTCGCCCGGCTTCACACCGAAGGCCTCATACCAGGCATCGATATGTGGCAGGGCTCCGTCGACACGCCATTTGCCCAAAGCGTGTGGGTCGTTCTTGACGCGCTGACGTATCTCCTTCTCGGTGATGTTCTGTCCCCATACACCTGCGTAGGCCAGGAAGAAGCGCTGAGCTGGAGTGAAACCGTCCTTGTTCTTGAGGGGCTTCTTGGCGGTGACATTCTTCAAAGCATTGAAGGCTACCATCAAACCGCCATGGTCGGCAAGATTCTCGCCCAGTGTGAAACGGCCGTTGCCATTCAGGTCGGGCAATACCTTGATATTGCTGAAGAAGTCGGCATACATGTCGGCACGCTGATTGAAGCCCTTGGCATCGTCGGCTGTCCACCAGTCCTGCAGATTGCCAGTAGCATCATACTGGCGGCCCTGATCGTCGAAACCGTGAGTCATCTCATGACCTATCACGACACCGATGGCGCCATAGTTGAACGCCTCGTCGGCCTTTGGGTCGAAGAAAGGATACTGCAGGATTCCGGCAGGGAAACAGATCTCGTTGGTGGTAGGATTGTAGTAGGCATTGACGGTCTGTGGAGTCATGTACCACTCGTCTCTGTCGACTGGCTTTCCGGCCTTCTCGGCGATCTCCTTGTCGTTGGCAAACTTGCGGCAAGCCAACACATTCTCGTAGTAACTCTTGGAAGGATCGATGTTGAGCAGGCTGTAGTCGGTCCACTTGTTGGGATAACCTATCTTGACATAGAACTTGTCGAGCTTCTTATGGGCTGCAGCCTTGGTTACGTCGCTCATCCAGGTCTGTGCGTCGATGCGCTCGCCCAAACTGATCTGCAGGTTCTTTACCAGGGTTTCCATCATCTTCTTGGAACTCTCGGGGAAGAACTTCTTGCAGTAGATGCGGCCAAGCGCCTCACCCATCTGATTCTCTACCTGATTGGTGGCACGCTTCCAGAGAGGATAGTCCTCCTGACGGCCACTCATGGTCTTGCCGAAGAAGTCGAAGTTGGCCTCGCGAATCTCATCGGTCAGGTAAGCAGAAGAGCTGCGGATGACACTCCAGAGCATCAGCGCCTTCAGGACAGAGGCGTTCTCGGCTGCCGAAAGCTTGTCGTAGGCTGCAAAGAATGCTGGCTGACCTACAATGAGTTCCTGCATATACTCGCTCTTGATGCCCTCGCCATTGGCCAAGGCCTCGAGAGGTATGTTGGGATAGTTTTCACCGAACTGCTTGAGAGTCATCTTGTTGTAGTTGGCCTGTGGGTCACGAAGCTCGGTGCGGCTCTTGGAAACAAAGGCAAGACTGGTTTCGTGCAGGAAGATGGCCTGTGCATACTGGACAGCATCGGCTGCAGAGAAACCATAGAGCTGGAACATCTTGGCAAGATATGCCTTGTAAGCCTCACGGATGGCCACAGTGGCGGCATCGTTGTTGAGGTAATAATCCTTGGCGCCAAGGGTGAGACCGCCCTGCGAGAGATTGTAGATGTTCTGAGTGACATTCTTCTCGTCGGCAGCGAAACCAGCACCATAGCTTACTCCGAGTCCCATCCAGGCATACTTGATCTGCAATTTCTGCAGGTCGGCCTTGGTTTGGGCAGCAGCTATCTCGTCGAGCAGAGGCTTTACGGGAGCTATGCCCTCCTTGTTGCGGCGGTCGACATCGATCGCCAACTTGTAGAAGTCGGACAGTTTCTGCTCGATACTTCCCTTCTTGTAGCTCTTTTTCTGGAGCTCGCCCAAGATGCTGTTGATACGCTTGTTGTTGTTGTCCTGCAACTGTTCGAAGCTTCCATAGCGGCTGTAGGCTGCTGGCAAAGGATTGTTCTTCTGCCATCCGCCTGTGGCAAACTGATAGAAATCGTCGGCAGGCTTTGTCGTCTTGTCAAGATTGCTCATGACAAGTCCCGACTTGTTTTGTGCGTCTGCACCCATAGGCATGGCTGCTATCATCACCATCGGGATAATCATCTTCATGTTCATAATGTTATAATTATTTGGTTATTGTTGTTTTGTCTGGATTTTATTGTCCTGACACTTCTTCCAGCTCCTCGGAGAGGACGAGCCAGTTGTCGTTCTCCTCATCGAGTTTCTGCATCAGCGAGGTGTACTCTGTGACGAGCTCCATGTCGGTAGCATTCTCGGGCTTCATCAGCAAATCGTCAATCTCCTTCTTGCGTTTTTCCAAGATGGCGATACGCTGCTCGCAGTCCTTCACCGCCTTCTCGGCCTTGCGAATCTTCTTCTGCTGTTCCTTGTGCTCGGCGTAACTCTGCTTCTTCGACGACGCATTGTCTGTTGCGGCAGGCGATGCGTCCTGCTGCTGTGGCTTGGCTGAAGAAGCGCCCATGGATGGCTCGCCCTTGGCAAGGGCTGCCTGGATGGTCTCGGCATTGTGGGCACGCAGATAGTCGTAGATGCCGCCCAGATGCTCGCGTACCTTTCCGCCACCAAACTCATACACCTTGTCTACCAGTCCGTCGAGGAACTCACGGTCGTGGCTCACGATGATGGCTGTTCCGTCGAAGGCCTTGATGGCTTCCTTGAGAACATCCTTCGACTGCATGTCGAGATGGTTGGTTGGCTCATCGAGAATCAAGAGGTTGACAGGCTCGAGCAGCAACTTGATCATCGCCAGTCGGCTGCGCTCGCCGCCACTGAGCACCTTGACATACTTCTCGGAGGTCTCGCCGCCAAACATGAATGCCCCCAAGAGATCGTTCACCTTGAGGCGCATATCGCCCGTGGCCACATTGTCTATGGTCTGGAAGATGGTAAGGCGCTCGTCTAAGAGCTGTGCCTGGTTTTGTGCGAAATAGCCTATCTGCACATTGTGGCCTATCTTCAGCGTTCCTGTAAACGGAATCTCGCCCATGATACACTTCACAAGTGTGGACTTTCCCTCGCCGTTCTTGCCGACGAAAGCCACTTTCTCACCGCGCTTGATGGTAAGGGTGACGTGGTCGAAAACTGTATGCGAGCCATAATCCTTGCGCACCTCGTCGCAGATAATGGGATAGTCGCCACTGCGAAGACAGGGTGGAAACTTGAGGTGCATCTGCTTGTTGTCGACCTCGTCGACCTCAATGGGCACGATCTTCTCCAACTGCTTGATGCGGCTCTGCACCTGCACGGCCTTGGTGGGCTTGTAGCGGAAACGCTCTATAAAGTCCTTGATATCGGCAATCTCCTTCTGCTGGTTCTCGTAGGCTCGCAGCTGCTGTTCGCGGCGCTCTGCACGAAGTACCACATACTCGTCGTATTTCACACGATAGTCCTCTACCCTGCCGCAGGTTATCTCTAAGGTGCGGTTGGTCACATTGTTAATAAAGGCACGGTCGTGGCTGACCAGCACCACCGCCTTGGCACTCTGGGCAAGAAACTGCTCCAACCACTGTATACTCTCTATATCGAGATGGTTGGTAGGCTCGTCGAGAAGAAGCACATCGGGTTTCTGCAACAGTATCTTAGCCAACTCGATACGCATACGCCATCCACCAGAGAACTCACGGGTAGGACGGTCGAAGTCCTCGCGGGTGAAACCCAGACCTGTAAGCGTGCGCTCTATCTCTGCCTCATAGTTCTCGCCGCCCATCATCATGTAGCGTTCATGCTCCTGGGTAAACTTCTCTACCAGTTGGGCATACGACTCGCTCTCATAGTCGGTACGGTCGGCCATCTCTTGCTGCATCTTGTCGAGACGTGCCTTCATCTCTGTGTTATGAGCAAAGGCCTTGCGGGTTTCCTCCTTCACGGTGGTGTCGTCCTGCAACTTCATCACCTGTGGCAGATAGCCTATCGTTGTCTCGTTGGGCACAGCCACAACGCCATCTGTTGGTTTCTGCATACCACAAAGTATCTTGAGCATCGTCGACTTACCTGCTCCGTTCTTGCCCACCAGGGCTATGCGGTCACGGTCGTTGATGACAAAGTTCACATCGTGGAAGAGAGGTTTTACGCCAAACTCGACTTTCAAGCCTTCTACTGAAATCATATTTTCTTATCTCGTTATTATTTTACCGTCACAAAACACTTATTTTCCAAAAAGGCAGCCCTTCATTCCAAGGGCTGCCTCTCTCTATATTATAAATAGGTGTAATTCCAATATAAGTAGCGCTTACTTGATGACGCCTTCCTCTACGAAGACCTCCTTCAGAATTTTCACACCGCGTTCTACCTGCTCCTTGGTATGAGTAGCCATGAGGGCGAAACGTACCAATGTGTCCTGAGGAGCACATGCTGGAGGGATGACTGGGTTGATGAATACGCCACGGTCGTAAGCCTTCTTGGTTACCTCGAAAGTCTTCATAGCATCGCGCACATAGAGAGGAATGATAGGACTCTCTGTCTCGCCAATCTCGAAACCTTCCTCACGGAAACGCTTCAGGGCGTAGTTGGTAACATCCCACAACTGCTCGAAGCGCTCTGGCTCGTTCTGAATGATGTGAAGAGCCTCCAAGGCTGCTGCTGTGGCTGCTGGAGTGTTGGATGCACTGAAGATATAAGTACGGCAAGAATGACGCAGGAAGTTGATGGTGTCCTTGTCTGATGCGATGAAACCACCGATGGAAGCCAGACTCTTGGAGAATGTACCCATGATGAGGTCGACCTCGTCGGTAAGACCAAAGTGATCGCATACGCCACGTCCCTGCTTGCCAAACACACCCAGGCCATGAGCCTCGTCCACCATGATGGAGCAGTTGTACTTGTGCTTCAACTTGACAATCTCTGGCAAGTTGGCCAAGTCGCCCTCCATAGAGAAGACGCCATCGACAACGATCAGCTTGATAGCCTCATGAGGCAAGGTCTTGAGTACGCGCTCAAGGTCCTCCATATCATTGTGCTTGTAGTGCAGCTGGGTTGCAAACGAAAGACGGCGGCCGTCTACGATACTGGCGTGGTCACGGTCGTCGCAGATGATATAGTCATTGCGGCCTACCACACAAGCCAACACGCCCTGGTTGACAGAGAAACCTGTAGAGAAGCACAGGGACTCATCCTTGTGCATGAACTCCGCCAACTCCTTCTCGAGCTGTACGTGAAGGTCGAGGGTTCCATTGAGGAAACGGCTTCCTGCACAACCAGAACCATACTTGTCGAGAGCAGCCTTGGCTGCATCGATAACACGCTGGTCGTTGGTCAAACCCTGATAAGCATTAGAACCGAACATCAAAATCTTATGTCCGTTGATGTCGGTAACTTCCGTCATCTGCTTACTGGTGATCTCACGGAAGTATGGGTACACACCGGCAGCCATATACTTCTGAGGTTCACGATAATTCTTGTATTTTTCTTGTAATTGTCCCATTATGAATAGGTGTACTTTTTATAATTTCTAAGTTTACAGGGTGCAAAGATACAAAAAAGAACTAATATATCGTGATTTTTTCCAAGAAAGTTGATTTTTAGTGTTTTTTTAGGGTCTAAAAAGGCGTTTTTATACTAATTTTATTACTTTTGCAACTGAATATTCATAAAATTCTGTCTAATTAGATGAAGAAGAAGATCGTTTTTATCATGAATCCTATCTCGGGCACGGCAAGCAAAGCATCCATCCCCAACCTGATAGATAGCATTCTGGACAAGGACCGCTTTGAGTACGAGATAAGAACTACGGAAAGAGCCGGACACGCATCGGAAATTGCTTCCGAGGCGAAGGAGGCTCATGTTGACATTGTGGTGGCTGTGGGAGGTGACGGTACTGTCAACGAAGTGGCAAGAGCCATCGTACACTCCGACACAGCCCTGGGAATTCTGCCTTGTGGATCGGGCAACGGACTGGCTCGTCACCTCATGCTGCCCATGAACCTGAAAAAGAGTATTGAGATCATCAACCAATGCGAGATTCACGACCTCGACTATGGGGTCATCAACGGCTATCCTTTCTTCTGTACCTGCGGTATGGGATTTGACGCCTTCGTAAGCATGAAGTTTGCCGAAAACGGCAAACGAGGACCCATCAGCTATGCTGAGAACATTCTGAGAGAAGGACTGAAGTATCAGCCTGAAACCTACACCCTTGAGGACGAGACGGGAACAAAGCAATACAAGGCTTTCCTCATCTCGTGTGCCAACGCATCGCAATATGGCAACAACGCCTATATCGCTCCACAGGCATCGATGAGCGACGGACTGATGGACGTGGTCATCATGGAGCCTTTCGATGTACTGGAGGCTCCGCAGGTAAGTTTCGATATGTTCAACAAGACGCTCGACAAGCACTCCAAGATTAAGTCGTTCAGATGCAAAAAGCTGCATATCACCCGCACCAAGTCTGGTGTCATCCATTATGACGGCGACCCGGTTATGACGAGTGCTGACATTGATGTGCACTTGGAGGAGAAAGGCATCAAGATTATCGTCAACCCATTTGCCGACAAGAATGCCCGGAAACCCAACGCCATACAGTCGGCCTTTGCCGATTTCTTCAACGGTCTCAATGCCGTGAGAAGCGACATCAGAGAGCAAGGAAGAAAGGTGGAGGCACTGAGCAAACTCGTGCAGAGCAAACTGAACTTATGATGCTTGACGAAGGAGTTAAGGAGGTTAAGGAGTTAAGGAGTTAAAGAGTTAAGGAGTTAAGGAGTTAAGACAAATGCCTTTAAGGGATTGTTTAATTTCAAGTCCACTTAAGCATTTGTCTTAACTCCTCAGCGACCGCAGGGAGCGATAACTTCTTAACTTCCTTGGAACTCCTTTGAAAACTCCTTTGAAATCTACTTGATATAAAATTCTTCCGTTAACCGGGAATACCATTCCGAACGACTGCCATCCGGCAACTGGAGCACTTCTGTAGACTCCTCAAAGTTGCCCATACGGCTACGGGAGAAGGTAAGAAGAAGCCGTTTGGGAGCCTTGCGCTCCACAGTCTTCACCATACATTTGCGAACAAGCGTAAAGCCCTTATAATAAGCCTCTTCCTCCACCCTACCAAACACTTCTGTGGGTACAACAATCGACAGGAAACCATGTTCCGTAAGCAGACGTCTGGCTCCGGCAAAGAGGTCGGCAAAAGGCAGAGTGTCTGTATGCCGGGCAAGCGAGCGCTTGACATCAGGATTCTTCAGACTGTCGACAAAGAAAGGCGGATTGCTGACGATGGCATCGTAAGGCTGGGAAGACAGAAAATCCTGCAGCGGACAATGACTCACATGCACACTTCCGGCAAAAGGACTTGCCGCCACATTCTCGGCAGCCTGCCTGCAAGCCTCCTCGTCAATATCGATGGCATCGACTACTGACTGCGGAAAACGCTGAGCCATCATGAGTGCTACGAGACCTGTCCCCGTACCTATATCCAGCACCCTGCTGCCTCCCAAAGCCCATGCTCCCAAGAGTACGCCGTCTGTGCCTACCTTCATGCCGCACTTATCCTGCATGATTCCAAAATGTTTGAATTGAAAATCTGCCACCGTTTCTTGTTTTTATTCTGATTTACGCAACTTTCGCTTACCTCAGGAAAAACGCAAACAAGTCTGTTTTATTTTATCATTTTTACAAAAAAATGCCACGAATATATTAAAATATCTATACCAACCCCTCTGAATTCAATAAAAATGACTACCTTTGCACCCTAAAAAGAATTCTAAAAACGAATATGAACAGAAAACAAAATACACAATTTCAAATGATAGCCGATTTTGACGGCGATGCTTCTGTATTGGTGGCAGAAAGAGAATCAGGAGAATACCCTATTCTCTGCACACGCAATCTCGTCATCTTTCCTACCGTTCTGGCACCCATCATCGTGGGAAGACCCCAGAGCGTTCAGCTCGCCCAAAAGCTAATCGAAAATCCAGACAAGGTATTCTGTATCTTCTGCCAGAAAGATGAGGCTACAGAAAATCCCACATCTGGAAACCTCTATAAGACTGGTGTGTTTGCTAAACTCATAAAAACAGTTGAACTGCCAGGAGTAGAATCAGGTAACATAACCATCGTGGTACAGGCTCTTGGCAGATGCCGACTCGAACAGATTACATCAATAAGTCCTTACTACAAAGGACAGGTAACCAGTCTGCCAGAAAAGTGGCCCAACCTGGAAGACGTGCATTTTCAGACGCTGTTGGACACACTACATCAGGAAACAGCCAACTTCATACATGCCTGCGATGATATGCCCAATGAGGCTGAATATGCCCTCAACAACATATCCAACCCCATGATAGCAGCCAACTTCATCTGCAGCAACATGCCTTTCAGCATAGAGGACAAGATGGAGATGCTGGAGAAAGACAACCTCAGCGACCGTCTTTACATCGCTCTGAAAGCTGAGCACAAAGAGCTGCAGCTGCTGAGCATACAGTCGGACATCAAGCAGAAAACACGCTTCGACCTCGACGAACAGCAGAGAGAATACTTCCTGCAGCAGCAACTCAAGAACATACGCGAGGAACTGGGGGGAGACGAGAAGAATCCTGAGCGAAAAGAACTGACTGAAAAGGCCAAGAACAAGAAATGGAACGAGGCTACAGCCAAGGCGTTCAATAAGGAATTGAACAAGCTCGAAACCATCAACCCACAGAGCCCCGACTACTCTATCCTCGTCAACTACCTGCAGACCATGGTAGACCTGCCTTGGAATGAATACACTCAGGACAACCTGAGCCTCAAGCATGCCAAGAAAGTTCTCGACAAAGCGCACTATGGCATGGAAAAGGTTAAGGAACGTATCTTGGAATACCTGGCTGTAAGATCGCTGCGAGGAGACCTGAAGAGCCCTATCCTCTGCCTCTATGGCCCTCCAGGAGTTGGCAAGACAAGTCTTGGAAAGAGCATCGCCGAGGCGATGGGCAGAAAATATGTGCGTATGTCATTGGGCGGTCTGCACGACGAGTCGGAGATACGAGGACACCGCCGTACCTATATAGGAGCCATGCCCGGGCAAATCATCAAGAACATTCAGAAGGCTGGAAGCAGCAACCCTGTATTCATCCTCGACGAGATAGACAAGGTGACACAGAACACCATCAACGGAAACCCGGCATCGGCTCTGCTCGAAGTGCTCGACCCAGAACAGAACAATGCCTTCCACGACAATTATCTCGATACAGACTACGATTTGTCGAAGGTGCTCTTCATTGCTACTGCCAACGATATCAGCAGTATTCCACGTCCGTTGCTCGACCGTATGGAGCTCATCGAGGTGGGCGGATACATCATCGAGGAGAAGGTGGAGATAGCCAAGCGACACCTGGTGCCACGCGAACTGAAGAATACTGGTCTCGACAAGTATGAGCCCAAGATAAAGTTTACCAAAGCTGCCATCGAAGACCTGATAGACCACTATACACGCGAAAGTGGAGTGCGCCAACTCGAGAAAGCTATCAACAAGGCTTTGCGCAAGATGGCATACAAACTGGCATATACCGAAGAACTGGAGAAACCTACTATCACTCCTGCTGAGGTGGAAGAGCTGTTGGGCAAGCCTATCTTCACACGCGACATCTACCAGGGAAACCAATATGCTGGCGTGGTAACAGGACTGGCATGGACATCGGTAGGAGGAGAAATCCTCTTCATAGAAACCTCGCTCAGCAAGAGCAAGGCTGCCAAACTCACCCTGACAGGAAACCTGGGCGACGTGATGAAGGAATCGGCGGTCATTGCGCTGGAATATGTCAAGGCGCACGCCGACCTCTTGGGCATAGACTATCGTATCTTCGAAAACTGGAACATCCATATCCATGTGCCCGAGGGAGCTACTCCTAAAGACGGTCCTTCTGCTGGTATCACCATCGCTACAAGTATCGCATCGGCCCTGACACAGCGCAAGGTGCGAAAGAACACAGCCATGACAGGAGAGATAACACTTCGTGGAAAAGTTCTCCCCGTAGGTGGCATCAAGGAGAAGATTCTGGCCGCCAAGCGAGCCGGCATTACCGATATCGTGATCTGTCAGGACAACAAGAAAGACATTGAGGAGATTCCTGAGATCTATCGCAAGGGAGTGGAATTCCACTATGTGGAGAATGTTGCCGATGTATGGCACTTCGCGCTCACCGACGAAAAGGTGGAACATCCCATCGATTTCACGATTCCCGAGGATGCGAAGAAAGGAGAGTGAGAAATCAATATAAACAAGAAGAATGAAATTCGAACTACAAGTTACAGATAAAGCCAGTGATGCACGCACAGGCATCATCACCACCGACCACGGACAGATAAAGACTCCTATCTTTATGCCTGTGGGAACTGTCGGATCAGTGAAAGGTGTGCACTTCGAGGAACTGCGCCAACAGGTTAAGGCACAGATCATCTTAGGCAACACCTACCACCTATACCTACGACCAGGACTCGAGGTCATCAAGGCCGCAGGCGGACTGCATGGCTTCAACGGATGGGACCGACCCATCCTGACAGACAGTGGCGGATTCCAGGTGTTCTCGCTTACAGGCATCCGAAAGTTGCGTGAGGAGGGGTGCGAGTTCCGCTCTCACATCGACGGAAGCAAGCACATCTTCACACCCGAGAACGTGATGGACACTGAGCGAATTATTGGTGCCGACATCATGATGGCGTTCGACGAGTGTCCTCCTGGACAAAGCGACTTCCAGTATGCCAAGAAGAGTCTCGAGATGACACAGCGTTGGCTCGACCGCTGTGTCAAGCGCTTCAACGAGACCGAACCCCTGTACGGATATCAGCAAAGCCTCTTCCCCATCGTGCAGGGCTGCACCTTCCCCGAACTGAGAAGAGAGGCGGCCAAATATGTGGCAGACAAGGGAGCCGACGGAAATGCTATCGGTGGACTTGCCGTAGGTGAGCCCACTGAGGTGATGTACGAAATGATAGAGGTGGTGAACGAAATCCTGCCCAAGGACAAGCCGCGCTATCTCATGGGGGTGGGTACACCACAGAACATACTCGAGGCCATAGAACGAGGAGTGGACATGTTCGACTGTGTGATGCCAACCCGCAACGGACGCAATGCCATGCTCTTCACCTACAACGGAACGATGAACATGCGCAACAAGAAATGGGAAATGGACTTCAGTCCCGTAGACCCTGACGGATGCGACATCGACCGTATCACAACCAAGGCTTACCTGCATCACCTCTTCAAGGCACAGGAACTCCTGGCCATGCAGATAGCAAGCATACACAACCTGGCCTTCTATCTGCGACTCGTCACCGATGCGCGACAGCACATCGAGCAGGGAGACTTCGTGCAATGGAAAAATTCGATCATCGACCAGCTGGGACAAAGAATATAAAGACCACAGGCTGGGAGAACAAACGCAAAGACCACAGACTGACTGGTCGAACAAAAAAAAGACCTATTAAAAGGTCAAAAACATAAAATGAAGACATTTCATCAATTAAGAAAACATCGCAGGCTCTATAAAGCCAAAAGATGGTTCGGACAACACTTTGCTGGGCTCATACACTTCACACAATGGCTCGCAAAGAAGTTGGCCTTCCTGCGTATACTCAGGTTCCTGAACCCATTCAGGTATATCAAGCGCATGGACTGGTACATCATCAAGAAGTTTGTAGGCACATACTTCTTCTCTATCCTGCTGATTATATCGGTGGCTATCGTGTTCGACGTAAACGACAACCTGCCTAAATTCACCGAGAATCATGCACCGCTGAGGGCTATCGTCTTTGACTATTACCTCAACTTCGTGCCTTACTTCGCCAACCTCTTCAGTGCGCTGTTTGTCTTCATTGCCGTCATCTTCTTTACATCTAAGATGGCTGGCAACTCTGAGATTATCGCCATCATGGCATCAGGCATCTCATTCAAGCGGCTGTTGCGCCCTTACATGATTACCTGCATCATGCTCTCGGCCATGTCGTATGCCCTCTCTGCCTATGTTATTCCCTATGGAACGGTGGTAAGACAGAATTTCGAAATCAAGTACAAGAAGAAGAGCAAGAACACATCGGCAGAAAACGTACAGCTGCAGGTGGACAGGGGCGTCATCGCGTATCTGCAGCACTACGACAACCAAAGCAAGAAAGGCTTCGGCTTCTGCCTTGACAAGTTCAAGGACAAGAAATTGGTAAGCCACCTCACCGCCATGGAGGTGCAGTACGACACCATCTCCGACTCCAAGTACCACTGGAAAATAAGAAACTGGAAGGTACGACAGCTCCAGGGACTGAAGGAGCACATCACCAGCGGAGCCGAGAAAGACACCATCATCATGATGGAACCCACCGACCTGGTATACTCCAAGGGACAACAGGAAACATTTACCAGTCCTGCACTGAAGGATTATATCTCCAAACAGATCAACCGAGGTTCGGGCAATGTGGTGCAATACCAGGTGGAATATCACAAGCGAATTGCAGCCTCATTCGCCTCATTCATCCTTACCATAATAGGTGTGTCGCTCTCGTCGCGCAAGCGCAAAGGTGGAATGGGAACATCGCTCGGCATCGGACTGGCACTGAGTTTCAGCTACATCATGCTGCAAACCATCTCTGCCACATTCGCCATCCAGGACAACTTTCCGCCTATGCTGGCTGCCTGGATGCCCAACTTCCTCTTCGCATTCGTGGCATACTTCTGCTACCGCAACGCACCGAGGTAAGTATTAATGATTAATGACAAAAAAAAAGGAAAAAGAAAAATAAGAAATATGTATTTCGACGAATTAGATTTAAATGACAACGTGCTCGATGCGCTCTACGATATGCGTTTCGACACTTGCACCCCAGTACAGGAAAAGTGTATTCCAGAGATATTGAAAGGCAACGACGTAATGGGAGTTGCGCAAACCGGAACAGGCAAAACTGCTGCCTATCTGCTGCCAGTGCTCAGCAAACTCGACGACGGTGGTTATCCTTCTGATGCCATCAACTGTGTTATCATGTCGCCTACACGCGAGTTGGCACAACAGATAGACCAGGCCATGCAGGGCTTCGGATATTACCTGCAAGGCGTAAGCAGCGTGGCTGTATATGGAGGAAACGACGGAAACCGTTACGACCAGGAACTGAAAAGCCTGCGCATGGGTGCAGACGTGGTGATAGCTACACCAGGCCGACTCATCTCTCATATCAGCTTGGGCAATGTAGACCTCAGCAAGGTAAGCTTCTTTATTCTTGATGAGGCAGACCGCATGCTCGACATGGGATTCTCGGAGGATATCAAGACCATCGCAGCCAAATTGCCAAAAACTTGCCAGACCATTATGTTCTCTGCCACAATGCCCGAGAAAATAGAAGAACTGGCAAAGACTCTGCTCAAGAATCCTGTAGAGATCAAACTCGCAGTAAGCAAACCTGCCGAGAAGATACAGCAGAAAGCTTACGTATGCTACGAGACACAGAAGATGGACATCATCAAGGACATCTTCAAAGCTGGCGACCTGCAGCGAGTCATCATCTTCTGCGGAAGCAAGATGAAGGTAAAGCAAGTGGCAGGATCACTGCAGCGTAAACATATCAACTGTGGAGAGATGCACTCTGACCTGGACCAGGCTGAACGCGACAATATGATGTTCAAATTCAAGAGCGGACAAATCGATGTGCTCGTAGCTACCGACATCGTGGCACGAGGCATAGACATCGATGATATCGCATTGGTTATCAACTATGATGTGCCTCACGATACTGAAGACTATGTGCACCGTATCGGACGTACTGCACGTGCCGACCGCGACGGAGTGGCTATCACCTTTGTGAGCGAGGAAGATATCTTCTATTTCCAGCAGATAGAGAAGTTCTTGGAAAAAGAAGTGGAAAAGGTTGCTCTGCCCGAAGGATGCGGCGAAGGACCTGCATACACCAAGCAGAACAAGCCCAGAAAGGCAGGCAACAACAGCGCAAAGAGCAGACGACGCAAAGATCGTGAACAGACTGCACACAAACGCAAACCTGCCTATAAAACTGCCAACCGACCTGAAAAGGCTCAGCGTCGTACAGAAGACAACAACCCACAGGAAAACAGCAAGCAAGGCAACAACCAGCAAGACAACAACCAGCCCAGGAACAAAGACAACAAGAAACAACAGGGCAACGCCAGACAACAGGGTAAGAACGCTCCTCGTACCAAGGATGGCCAGCATCAGGGCAACAGCCAGCAGCAGAACAATGGTGGCAAACCTGAAAACGAGAATAAGCAAAATCGAAACAACCGACGTAAAGGCAATAATCGTCCTGCAAGCGATCAGACAGAAAACAAGTCACGCAACAGACAGGCACAGACTGACAACAAGCCAGGCAGCCAGGACAACAACGGCAAGCGTCGCAATGTACGCCCAGGCAGCAACGGCAGAGGAAGAGGTGTCAGCCAGAAGAAGACTTCTGAAAAATCAACCACACGTAAGGTTACGCCTATCGTAAATCCTCAGAAGAAAGAAAATGTAGTCAAGAAATTCATCAAGCGCATTTTCGGCTTCAAAAAATAACAACTGCTCCAGTTTCTCGTCTACCAGAAGCAAGAAGAAACTGTAGTTGAAAACAAAAAGTATCTTAAGTTACATGCAGATGTTTCTTAAGATACTTTTTTGTTTTAAGATGATCCTGCCAATTACTTTTTTAGCTGCACTTACCTCTATCAGTAACTACTTTGCACCCCTATAGCCATGAATAGTCAACTGTAAATAAGACTAATAATTAAGTAACTGAAGTTTCGCAAAGTGGTTCAAGTACAGGCTAAGGGCTTCTGCCCCTTCTGGGCGTGTGGAACATATTTGCGAAAGTTGAGTAAGTCTACGTGAATTATAAATAAGTAATAACTGAGTCAACTCATATTATCAATAACGAAAAAATAATTCGACCACAGGACAAATCTTCGTTCCATGATACGGAACGGCCGTTCCAAATCACGGAACGGAGATTTTTGTTGCTAAAGCAAAACATTTATACAGCATAAGAGCAAGATTTCTCCAGTATGAAGCCAACATTTCATTGGGACTTAAGGCTGACAACACGAGTAAAGCAACTGAAACAATCAGTTCTCCCTATGGGTGCTGAGTAGCGGCAAACATGATTTAAATATATAAAAAAACAAAAAAAGAATGATTTTTGAGTTTTTTATGTTACTTTTGCAAGTTGAAATGAGAATCAAGAAATTAGATATATTCATCGCGAAGCAATTCGGACTGCTTTTCGTGGGAACATTCTTCATCTGCCAGTTTGTGCTGATGATGCAGTTCCTGTGGAGATACATCGACGAACTGATAGGTAAAGGTTTGTCGGTGGAAGTCATGGCGCAGTTCTTCTGGTACATGGGACTCATGCTTGTACCACAGGCCCTGCCTTTGGCCATCCTGCTCTCTTCGCTTATCACCTTCGGCAACTTGGGAGAAAGTTCTGAGCTGACAGCCATCAAGGCCGCTGGCATCTCGCTGATGCAGGCTTTCAGGTCGCTCATCATCATCACGGTTCTTGTGATGGTCAGCTCGTTCTACTTTCAGAACAACATCGGACCCAGCTCCAACATGAAGCTGGCACAGCTTCTCATCTCGATGAAGCAGAAGAGTCCTGAGTTGGAAATCCCTGAGGGAATCTTCTATGACGGAATCCCCAACTGCAACCTCTACGTACAGAAGAAAGACCTCAAGACGGGCAAGTTGTACGGCATCATGATCTATCGCATGACCAACAGCTATGAGGATGCCGCCATTATCCTCGCCGACTCGGGTATGCTGCAGAGTACGGCCGAGAAGAAACACCTCGTACTGAGCCTGTACAGCGGAGAATGGTTTGAGAACATGCAGAGCAGCGAGCTTGCCAACAGCGCCGCAGTGCCCTACCGAAGAGAGACCTTCATCTCGAAGAAAATCGTGCTCGACTTCGACAACGACTTCAGCCTCACCGATGCCAGTTCGCTGTCAAACAATGCCAAGGCGAAGAGTCTTGCCAAGATAGAACATGACATCGACTCCATCAACCAGTCGTACGACTCGATAGGAAGAATGTACCTGGCTGATGCCAGAATAAGATACTATCACCAGCCATTCATGAGCAAGCAAGACTCGCTACAGGCTGTGAAAAAAGCTGCTGCAACAAAGGTGAATATCGACTCTCTGTTCGAGAAGATGCCTACAGAGCGCAGGCTGTCGGTAGTGAACTACGCTTCATCCGACGTGCAGCAAGCCATGAACGACCTCGACTTCAAGAGTATGATCACCAATGTGGGCGACCGACTGATAAGAGACCACAAGATAGAGGCCATCAACAAGTTCACACTGGCGTTGTCGTGCCTCATCTTCTTCTTCATCGGAGCGCCGCTGGGTGCCATCATCCGAAAAGGAGGATTGGGATTCCCTGTCATCATCTCGGTGCTGGTTTTCATCACCTTCTTTATTCTCGACAACACTGGATACCGAATGAGCCGAAGCGGAATTTGGGCTATATGGTTTGGAAAAGGACTTGCCACTGCCGTACTGGGACCTTTAGCGGTATTCGTCACCTACAAGGCAACCAACGACTCGACGGTATTCAACATAGATATGTACAAAGAGTTTATATTCAAGCTTTTGGGAATACGACTCAAACGACATATCTTTGGCAAGGAGGTCATCATCAACGACCCAGCATACACTGAGGACGCCATCAAGCTGAAACACATCAACGAAGATATCGAGGCATACAACAAGGAGCACAGACTCAAGAAATGGCCCAACTTCATCAATGTGTTCTTCAAATATCAGCCCGATCATGAGATAGAGCGCATCAGCAACGAACTGGAAGCAGTGATAGAAGACTTGTCGAATACAAAGAACAAATATATCCTGCACAACATCAACCAGTATCCAGTACTCTCGCCAAAGGCTCACACACGTCCATTCGAACGTAAATGGCTCAATATCCTGGCAGCCCTCATCGTTCCTTTAGGCACTGTGCTCTACCTTAGAATGTGGAGTTTCCGCCTGCGACTGTACAGAGACCTGAAAGCGGTGACGCAGGTGAACAACGACATCATCATGAGGACTAAAGAAATGTAACTATATATATAATAAGGTATCAATTAGAAAATGGAAGACGTAAGATTGAATAGCATAGAAGAAGCCATAGAAGACTTCAAAGAAGGGAAATTCGTTATCGTGGTAGACGATGAAGACAGAGAAAACGAGGGCGACCTCATCATAGCAGCAGAGAAGATTGATGCAGACAAGGTAAACTTCATGCTCAAGCATGCACGTGGCGTGCTCTGCGCACCTATCACCATCAGCCGATGCGATGAGCTGGATCTGCCCCACCAGGTTTCAGAGAACACATCCATGCTTGGAACTCCATTCACCGTCACCGTCGACAAACTCGAAGGATGCAGCACTGGAGTATCTGCACACGACAGAGCTGAGACCATCAAAGCCCTGGCCGACCCCAACTCCACATCCAAGACCTTTGGACGTCCAGGACATATCAACCCTCTATATGCACAAGACAACGGAGTGCTGCGCAGAAGCGGACATACCGAGGCCGCTATAGACCTTTGCAAGATGGCGGGACTCTACCCTGCCGGCGCACTGATGGAAATCATGAACGAAGATGGCACCATGGCCCGCCTGCCACAACTCCTGAAGTTTGCTAAGGAATGGGGTTTGAAAGTCATCTCCATCAAAGACATGATAGAATACCGACTCAAGAAAGAGTCGCTGATAGAAATAGGTGAAGAGGTAGACCTGCCTACTGAATACGGTCACTTCCATCTCATTCCTTTCCGCCAGGCAAGCAACGGACTGGAGCACATGGCCCTCATCAAGGGAGAATGGAAAGAAGACGAGCCTATCCTCGTACGTGTTCACTCATCTTGCGCCACCGGCGACATCCTGGGAAGCAAGCGCTGCGACTGCGGTCAGCAGCTGCATAAGGCCATGGAGATGATCGAGAAAGAAGGCAAGGGAGTACTCATCTACATGCAGCAGGAAGGAAGAGGCATCGGTCTGATGAACAAGATTGCCGCCTATAAGCTTCAGGAAGAAGGCTACGACACCGTGGACGCCAACACCCATCTGGGCTTCAAACCCGATGAGCGCGACTATGGCTGTGGAGCACAGATGCTGCGCCATCTCGGTGTACACAAAATGCGCCTGATGACAAACAACCCCGTAAAACGTGTCGGACTGGAGGCCTACGGACTGGAAATCGTAGAGAATATCCCCATCGAGACCACTCCCAACAAATACAATGAGCGATACCTCAAAACTAAGAGAGACCGCATGGGACATGTGCTTCACCTGGGTTAAACATGGCAGAATGTAACAATTTAGATACAAAAAGTTAAATAATAATATGTTTCTTTCCGCAAAAGAAATAAAATGATTACTTTTGCAGTCGAATTATAAACATTGATATAAATTATGGCACAATTATCAGATCGTCTTAACAGATTGGCACCATCAGCAACGCTGGCGATGTCGCAGAAAAGCAGTGAAATGAAGGCTCAGGGAATCGACGTGATCAACATGAGCGTGGGAGAACCCGATTTCAACACACCTGACAACATCAAAGAGGCAGCCAAAAAGGCTATCGACGAAAATTACTCTCGTTACTCTCCTGTTCCAGGATACCCTGACTTGAGAAAAGCAATTGTTGCCAAACTGAAAAACGAGAACAATCTTGACTATACTGCCAATGAGGTAATCGTAGGTACTGGCGGCAAGCAGTGCGTCTGCAACGCAGTTCTCGCCTTGGTAAATCCTGGTGATGAGGTCATCATCCCTGCACCTTACTGGGTAAGCTATCCACAGATGGTGAAACTGGCTGGCGGTGTACCTGTCATCGTAAACGCAGGTTTCGACCAGGACTTCAAAATGACAGCCGAGCAGTTGGAACAAGCCATCACTCCCAAGACCAAGATGCTCATCCTCTGCTCACCAAGCAACCCTACAGGTAGCGTCTATTCTAAGGAAGAGTTGGCAGCACTCGCTGATGTACTGAGAAGACACAAGGAAGTTTTCGTATTGGCTGATGAGATTTACGAACACATCAACTATGTCGGCAAGCACCACAGCATCGCACAGGAACCTGACATGAAGGAACAGGTCATCATTGCCAACGGTGTATCAAAGGCTTATGCCATGACTGGTTGGCGTATCGGATTCCTCGCAGGTCCTGAGTGGATCATCAAGGGATGTAACAAACTGCAGGGACAGTACACCAGCGGTACATGTTCTGTGAGCCAGAAAGCAGCCGAGGCAGCCTACACACTCGACCAAAGTGCCGTAGAGAACATGCGCCAAGCTTTCGAACGCCGTCGCAACCTCATCGTAAAGTTGGCTAAAGAAGTACCAGGTCTTGAGGTGAACATGCCACAGGGAGCCTTCTATCTCTTCCCAAAATGCAGCAGCTTCTTTGGCAAGAGCACAGGCGACCGTACCATCAACAATTCCACAGACCTGGCTATGTATCTCTTGGAAGAGGCTCACGTGGCTACAGTGGGAGGTGACGCTTTCGGAGACCCTGATTGTTTCCGTATGAGTTACGCCACAAGCGATGAGAATATCGTAGAGGCAATACGCCGAATCAAGGAGGCGTTGGGCAAGCTCAAGTAATCGAAAAGAAACAACAGCAAACGAATAAGAAATCGGTAAAAACGCACAATAAAAGCGTAGAAAACGACTTAAACAACGAGATATTGATTAAATACATTCAATATCTCGTTAAAACTTCTTAAATGCGTTTCGTGTTTTATTTTTAATTATTATCTTTGCCCTTAGTAACAGAAAAAACCAAACTTTGTCTTGACACAAATAAGGTCTACAAAACATTAGAGAAAAAAAATTCAAATAATTTATTAACTAATAATTTAAAAAAAGTAAAATTATGGCAACTACAAAACAAGCAGCCCCAGCTAAGAAGTCTGAGGGCTTTCAGGGAGTAAGAGGCGCATTCTGGATCATCGTGGTATGTGCTATCATC
>OLFZ01001167.1_pt1 | contig 24161 bp, 22 predicted proteins | sample 1604861 | NCBI WGS metagenome assembly OLFZ01 (sample SAMEA3888895, study PRJEB22519) | human gut metagenome | biome: human gut; feature: human-associated habitat; material: faeces | place: Denmark | collected 2011 | reverse complement strand
ATCCATTCCTTAAACCTTCTGGCAATATCAAGAATATCTACCTTTTGACAAGCCATAAAGGAATCTAAGATGCACAGCATCATATCGGTATCATCTGTCCAGTCGCCTCTTTGCCAACGACGACGATGATCATCCTGTACGATTTGTGAATAGTCCTCTATCCCATTAGGATAGAAACGATCCACCTCTTGCTTGGACATAAACTCCGTGCTCAGTCCCAAAGCATCTCCTACAGCTTGCCCGAAGATTGTGCCGAGGAATCTTTCTTTTATAGTTTCATTTTCCATATTTTTTCTATTCATACAACCAACCAATCGTAAAATCATCCATATCTAGCAATAGTACTGTACCGATTACACAGTTACACTTGGTACCGATCCTGCGCTATCATCATATAATTAAGTAAGACAATAAAACATTGTTAGTCAACATAATTAGATAAACAACAACAAACAACACTATATTCACCCAATGATATGAACAATTCCATTTTTTCGCTATTGATTCCAAATCATTAACACACAAATTGAAAGCATACTCAAATGGTAAATGGTAATGTCGAATCATTTTAATGTATAAAAAGACATTCAATACTGCATACAATATCAATATCAACAATACGTAAAAAGACATGAAACTGTAAAAGCGACCTGACATAATCCAACAAACACTTGGGCATATTGCAGACGAAGCCAATACTCCTCCTTGCAGCCACAAATTAAAAGCAACAGAAATTTGCTTGTAATTTAAGCCACAACACTTACCTAGCATCAAAAGAAAAGTGACACAAAGCCCGAAAATGCCCATCACAATCATTCTTACGACATTATATTTTTTCATTTCTATCCAAACCTTTTATACATCATATTCCGACTTGTAACATTTAGTCCTTTCTACCAGGTATCGTTATCTGTGAAAAAATAGTATTTTCATCCCATTCTGGTATTTCTGTCGCATTGATATCAGGCAACAAAAAATCCTCGATATCTGGATATTTTGCCAATATTGCTTCGTCACTAACAGTAAGTCTTGAACGAATCTTTTTGAAGAATTTTACTTCTGTGTATTCTATGCGATTATCAGCTTCAATAGCTTTGATGGCAAGTGATACCAGTAATAACTGCTCTGTTTCGTTCAATTCCACAGAATTTAGTTCTTTAAGATATGATTGCAGAAACATTCCACCCTGCTCATTGATTTCTGTAATCCATGAGTTAAGGTACTTCTCCGAATCAATACAGTTGAAGATGTTGTCTTTTGCACACAAATCTCTAACCAAATTTACTTCTTCTGTAGCAATATCTCCATCACAAGCTATGCAACAGAAAACAGTTTTCAAGTATAATTCTTCTTTTGTCATAATTGTAATTGTTTAAACGTTAAAACCAATATGAGGTCTATCATCTGATTTTTTTATCTTCTCACCATTCATCATAGCCCGAATACGCTCGTATTTGCACAGTTCATTGTTGCTAAGTGAAGGATTCGTGTTTGAAATTGCAGCTTTCAATAACTCCATTGTTATTTTACTATGTTGCCGAAGAGCATTTCGTGAGGCATCATTAACTATCAGTTGTATGTCTGCCGAAACATAACCTTGGGTCATATCAGCTAATTGGGAATAGTCTAATCCAAAATCATAAGGACGTTTTTCAAGGTACAACTTGAATAACGCCATTCGAGCTTCGAAATCAGGCACACCAATGTAATACTTTTTATCCAATCGCCCAGCACGCAAAATAGCTGGGTCTATCATATTTGGATAATTAGTTGCTCCAATAATAAAGACACCTTTTTCTCCCGTCCGATCCATCTGTGCCAACATCTCATTCACTGCACTTCTAGACATTTCATGCACATTCCCATCATCACGATTAGGAACAAGTTCATTCATCTCGTCTATGAAAATCACAGTTGGTGCATTCTCCTCAGCCTCTTTAAACATCTTGGCAATATTCTCTTGTGTTGCATTGACATAACGGCTCTTTAGTGTTGCTGGTGTAATGCACATAAAATTGAATCCAACCTCTTCAGCAAAATGTTTTGCAAAGAAAGTCTTTCCACAACCAGGAGGTCCATATAGTAACATTCCATTTGGTATCGTTATACCATACCGGTTGTATTCTTCAGGATTGTGGAGAGGTTCAATAACTTCTTCACGCATTTTTTGCTTCAACTCTTCCATTCCTGCAACAGCAGCAAAACCTTCACCGTTTTTCTTTATTTCTGTAGAACCAGATGCATCATTTGAATGCGGTTGTGAGAGAATTTTTCGCTTCGTTGATTGACGTTCAATTTTTACTTCACCATCAATAGCCTTTATAAACTCATCGGCACTTTGGAATCTGTCCTCAGTATCATAGCTTATAGCTTTCGCTATCACATTTAGTAATTGATCGTCAAGTTCATATCTGTCTTCTTTTGTCAGTTCCAGTTCTTTGTCTCGTTCTGCCAAAATACGGTCTATGATATCTTGTCCAGCCATTTTTGAAACATCAACAAACCAAGGCAATTCTCCATAAAGAAGATGATACATCATTACTCCAACAGAATAGAGATCTGTCTGAATAGAGCATACTCCCGAAAATCGTTCAGGTGCAAGATAGAAAGGATTCAGTTCATCCAAGTTAGGTTTGGCTGGCGGTTGGTTCAAGAATCTTGCATATCCAAAGTCTATGAGTTTCAAATCTTGCAAATCTCCGACGAGATTGAGGAAAACATTTTGTATCGTCACCTCGTTATGTATAACAGGAATTGGCAACGAATGTAAAAATGATAATGCCGACAATACTGCCTTAGCTATTGTTTTTATCTCATAAACGCTGATTTCTTCATCACGGATAATTCTCTGCGACAAAGTTTCTCCGCTTACAAATTCGGTGACGAACCAAGCATATTGACTTCCGTTCATCATCATATTGTCAGAGTCTACATACTGACAAAGATTATGATGGTGCAACTGTTTGGCAATCTCAACCTCTATCACTCGACCATTATCATCAATCTGATTACGATTGAGTTTTGAATAGTTGATGAGTTTCAAGAAACGAGTTTTGCCACTTGAGTCTTTCACACGATAGGTTTCCGCATAAGAACCATGCTTATGCGGAAACACTACAATGTATGAACCTATTTTTTCGTTCTTCTTGAAGTACATAATCCTACTACTTAAAGAAATATAAATATAATACAGTCAATAAGGAACAACAATGTTACCATACAACCTGATTTTGAATCATTATTTCTCGCTGTTGAAAGTATTTCTTGCATTCGTCGATTACCATTAGCTATATTTCTATTTAACATTGCAAGTTCTTCAACTTTAGGTTTCAAAGCGACAAGTTGAATATGAATATTTTCCGGCAATTCGTAATGCAAGATATTCTCAAGACACAGTATAGCACATTGTGACTCTTTATCCTTAAAGTCCAAGATATCTTGCCTTTCTGTTATTCCATCGTCACTTTTACCTACTTGTTGTGTTAGTATTCCCTGTTGCGACAGAAGCATAAAAGTCAAGGCACAATTGATTTCTTTAGACAATTTATCTCCTTTTGAAATATCATGAAGAGACTTCATGTATTCTAATAGAGAACTAAACGATGTTATCTTATCCATTTTCTATCATTTTTAATACATTATCTAGTGTTGTTGACAAAATGATATTTTGACTACGAATTTTATGTTTATCAAAAATTACCATAATGTCAACATCTTTATCCAAAAATGGAACTAGGGCGGCTTGTGCATCCACACTGCTTATGTACAATTTTTCAAACTGCCGTTTTAATGCAATATCAGTAGGAACTATTATTAAATCATCTATATTCGCTCCGTCCAATTGTTTGCCCAATAAATCTTTATGAGTATCAATTTTTTCTAAAGCTTCTTGTACTCCCATAATACAAACTATTTTAGTAATCCTCCTGCATTAGCCGCTTCCTCATTCGGCATAAGGTCAATAAGGGCACATACTATCGGGTGAAGTTTGTCAACCGATGGCTGATTATTTATTTCTTCCAAGCCTCTATTAACAAGTTGGCGAGCACGCGTCGAGTCTTTCCAACAAATCGTTCCAAAACGATTATGACAATCACGTATAAGCCCCATGCACTGATATACCAAAGTCAAGTGAACAAACAAGCTGCTAATTTGCTCTAGAATTTCTCGCCCTAGCTTTGCGTCTTTCACTCGAATGACGTTATCTACTTGCCCCCGAATTTGGTTCACTAGTAGAGCAGACTTGTCGTTACCTAATTCATTTTGCGCATTTTCCAATCTGTCAAATTCTTCTCGAAGTTCTCTTTCTACACGTTGCCACTCAGTACTATCGTCAAGTTCCTCTATTTTACGTAAGAGTTCCTTTAAATTTGACATAGTGCGCATAGGATCGTTCCTACTTGAAGCCAATTCTTTTACGGCATCAAGTTCTTTGGTCAACTCCTCTACAGAGATACCAGAGGAGAGCAATGCCTCTATACTTCTTTGAGCAGAGCCCAACTCTTTGTTTACCCACATAATAGCATCCTCTGAAGATTCACGCTTACTTAAGTCAAGTTCTTTTTTTACAGTGAAGTCAACAGATGGGAAATATACTTCCATGGTCATCATCTCTGAAGAATCAACATGCAACGTAATTTCCACATTGGAATTTTCAGGGATGAGCTGTTCTACGTCATCACCAGTCACAACCACATTGGATATTTGCGTATTTAATGCAGCTGTTTTTCCTTCGGCTTCTAAGCCTGATACTTGATAAACAGGAATAGACAATACGTCTGTAGAAACTCCAGGGCGCAATGCCTGTGTTGTTTTTCTATCTGGCACAACACCTACGGCTGGCAGAGGTTTATTCTTCTCCAATCCTTTGGCAGGTAAGAAAACACCACGTTTCTTTACGTCATTGTAAACAGCTATACCTATATTGTATGGAAGAGGTGCGGCACCTACTTTGACACCTTGGATAATGGTAAACTCAGAAGGGAAAATCTCAACGGCATTGCCTTGCTGATTATAAGCCTTAACTTTAAATGTATTTGGCTTGCCTTCAAGCAAGAATGCCTCAATGACATTGCCACTTGCATCAACCTGAGTTCGGTCACTTCTCCACGCACCATCTGCACGCTGTAATTCTATCGATAACTCATTAGGGCTATTGTTTCCTGTCTTTTCCTTATCGATGCTGATGCTGACCCATTCAGATGACTCAACAGATGTAGATTCATAACCAACTTGCAGAAACACAATTTCCGACTTTGCTTCTTTTTTAATTTCTGCCTCATTGATATTAGCATCTATTGTAGAAGCATAAAGAGCAGCTCCACGCGCTACTGCAGTCATAGGATTGATACTCGTATCAACATTTGCTGTAATCTCTGCTTTCAACATATCACGAATGATTGGCGAATAGGTTGGACCACCGACAAGAATTAGAGAAGACAGGTCTTTTCCTGTAAGACCATTACGTTCCAACAGTTTCTTACAGATACCAACAGCTTTCTTATATTGCTCACCAACAGCGTCAATAAGTTGATCTTTGTTAATGGTTATTTCGAGATCAATCTCCTCCCCATTATCATCTTGACCCAAATTAAGATTGCGGTCATAAGTAGAATAGTCTGCACTATCTGCAAATGATAATGCTATTCTCATTTCCTCCGCTGGACCTTTAAGTGCATCTATTAAAGCTTTCTTTTTCCATTCTGTAGTTTCATATGAAGAAAGGGCATAGTCCTCTTTCAAACTTGGCATAAGAATTTTATTAACAACGGCTTCATCAAGGTTCTTGCCACCAAGATAGTTATCACCTTCTGTATCAAATACCGTCAATATTCCATCTTCGACCTTTACAAGAGCTGCGTCAAACGTACCTCCGCCAAAGTCAAAGACCAACCATTTGCCATCTTTCTTCTCACTCGACAATCCATACGCCATACAAGCGGCTATAGGCTCTTGTAACAATTCACACTGCTTGAAACCTGCAATATGTGCTGCCTTCATAGTAGCATCCTTTTGGATTGCAGTAAACATAGCAGGTACTGTAATAACAACAGATTTTACAGTTTCATCATTGATAAGACTCTTCAATTCTTTCAATACTTCTGCGGAAAGTTCCTCTGGAGAATAACTATCCTTTGGCATATTCTCATTGGAATATTTCTTATCTGAACCCATTTCACGCTTGAATTCCAAATAGCCACACTCCTTTGGAGGCTCATTCTTGCTCAAAGCTGTAATAGCATCAGAATACACAGAATCCTTTGCTTTCATGCCAATACGCAAGGCACGTTCCCCCTTTTTATTCTTTGAGAAATAAACACAAGAAGGCAATGTGTCCATAAGGTTTTTGGTCTGCTTAATAACAGACTCTCCGTTCTCCATTCTGGCAATAGCCGAGTTTGTCGTACCAAGGTCTATGCCATAGTCTATTTTGATTCTTGCCATAATTATAGTATTTTTAAATGTTTTGACTAACTACAATTTCAGCAGGCTGTATCATCTTACCATTATAATTAACCTGCATTTTTATCATTCCCGTAATTATACGCTTACCTTCTGGTAAACTTTCATCTGGAACGAATCTTGTTTGGAATTGCATACCATCGTTATATTCCTGTCCAAGCAAACTTATAATTTCGTATCCATTAGCACGCACATTGTTTATCATGCGATCCTTGGCTTGAACAAGCTGCTTGTAACCTCTTACTGACTTATCCATCTTTGAAAGGTTCGTCTCTATTCTTGCTATTTCATCCGCAAGCTTTACCACAAGCGAATGGTCAGGTTCTCCAGTTGCCTTGTTTGCTGAAGGCACAGAAGAATCAAGTTGCTTTTGTACTATAGCAAGAAGTTGATTATCTAACTTTATAGATTCTTCTTGCATTTTTGTTTGAGCTGCCTGCAATGCATTTTGAGCCTTACGGACTTCATCTATAGATGTGTCTTTAGACTTGATTCGCTTAACCAAACAGTATACGACAGCTATTATAGCTAAAAGAAATATTACAATTATAAGACTCCCCCATATTGCATATTTTTCTAGTAAGTTACTATTTGCTTTAACTCTATTATCGGTCAAATAGATTTTATTACCCAAATTGTGCTCTATACCATTAAACTTACCAGATAACACATTTATACTGTCCGCTAAGTGGCGTTCGTATAAGAGTACCCCTTGAATTTGCTGATTATTTTGCTCAACATTATTTGATAAGTTTTGTACTTTATTATTTGCCTTTTTCAGTTTTTCACTTAACTCACGCAACTCATGGTCATAATGAGCCTGCTTATTCTGTATTATGATACATTTTTCCTCCAATGAATTAAATTTTTCACTGTCTAAAGCTGATTTTGCATTCACTTGCTGGCCTCCAATAACAAGAACCAACAATATTATAATAGCCTTATTCATATTATTACAGATTGATTAAACCATATATAGTCAAAACTACTAATCCAAAAATCGCACACAACATGACCATACATCCACTTCCCCCACTGGCAGGTGCTCCACCACTAGTTGTATGAAGTGGATTTGAGCGTCTTTCCATCTGCTCAATAGTACTCTTTTGTTCGTCAAAATGCTTTTTAAAGTCTAAAGTCATATCAAAAGGAGCCATTTTGAGAATAGCCAAACTTGCTTTGGATATAGTAGCATAGACATCCCTATTATAAGATGACACCAATGGGGACGATGTAGCATCATTGACTATTGTTATAACACTATTCAATGCCATTGATACTATTCTAGTAGACAGTTTTCTATAATCAACATCACTAACAGAAGAACATTGTTTCACTACACGAAGAGCTCCACTTGTTCTATCTAACAAAGTTGTTATTTTTCCAAATTGTCTTTCACGGGAAAAGCTATCCGTGTACGCCAACATTGTTGGTCTAAGGAAATCATCCAAAGAACTGTCAATCAATAAACTGCCAGAATTCCCTACTGTAGGCTTTTTCGTACCATTAAAGCCATCAATTGCATCATATATCTCTATCATTTCTGTAGAAATTATATCTGAAAGAAGAATTTGCTTATAGATACTTAACAGCGTTTCTCTATTTGACAGATAACGAGTTTTAAAGTTATCATTCTTATCAAATGTATCCATAATCAATGTTGCTTTATATGCAGAGACAAGTACTTGGGCTAAATAAGCCTCTGACTTATCCTTTTGTGCCGCATTTACTTCTTCTATAACATTATGCAGAGCATTCCCAACAACTTGAGTAGACAACTCTATATAGTATTGATTAGAAATACCTAACTTCTGTCTCATTGACACCAACTTTCCCTGCGTTGCCTTCAACAAAGTAACTGCATGGCAAATTTTGTCTGGCAACAAACAGTATTTACGCAATTCCTCATGAATAGCTTTATCTTCTGCAAACACCTCTGCCGGTGGCAAATTATCAATAATCTTTTGAAGGATATCGACATTCTCCTTACATCTGTCTTTTGCCATTTTCCCTATAACAATGCTATTTGCATATTTCTGCAAACTCATGGCTTTGTACGCAGCATCCGGCTCGTCAGAATCATTAAAGTAGTCAATTCCACACTGTAGAATTTCCAGTCCCAGTTTATCTGCAATCATCTGATATTGCAAATCTTTCGTTGAGAGAAAACCTTTTAACTGCAATATGGAATTTCTTGTATTTTTTCTTAAGGTCTCTCCTGCATCGAGTCTTGCATTCGAGCCTTTACCTTTTGATTTCTTTGCGACAGCAATGGCTTCCTGCATGCTATCCACAAGAGGTTTCACCATTTTTTCTGCAATATGATTTTTCCATGAATCATTAGTTATAAAAGGAAGTAGTTTGTTTGCTCCAACTTCCCCACATAGAATATCAAGAAAAGAAAAAGCTAAGTTTGCTGTATCAAAACTTCCACCTGCTCCTACTATTGCAGAAACAAATTGATTGACATTTTGTTTGTTCTCATATAGGTTTATAGCACATTTTATGGCACAATCATAGTTGTTACGTATTAAAGCACACACAATACGATTCTGCAAAGATGAAGCACATTCTCTTTTTTGCCAAATTTCTTCTGCTTTAGCCATTTCACCTGCAAAGAGGTGATTAAAAGCCACCTCATCCAATGGAGTCATCTTTACAAACCAAAATAAGGCATAGAGCATTTGGTCATTTGGCAATGTAAGTTTTGCCTCAGCATCAGTAACTGAGGTCTCTGTACGATTGATAGATGTAAGGTATTGGGGCAAGTCTAAAGGAAAGGTAACAGTTTTACCAACCTTCAAAAATGCTTTCATACGATTATGGTTTGCCAATCTTTCCTTAGTAGGAGAATTTGAATAAACTCCTAACAGACGATATGGATTGTTTTGTAGTATATTCATTCTAATTCCGTTAACAAATAAAGCCAACCGACTCCCTTGTTGACGAAATCCACTCACTAATACATACAAAAAGCGTGGAGCCAGACTGCTGCCCGTTCCACGCTATTAAGGCCTTCGCATTGCCCTGTCTGTCGAAACGAACAACGCTGGAAGCCCCACGCCGATGTAAGTATATAGTACCACCTATCAACTCATTGCTAAATGCTATGAGCCAATAAGGGCTGTATATATGATACATCCCAAGGGGCGTCCCCGTTGCTTTGTTCTTGACAGACATTTGGAAGTTGCGAAGTTCTAATAGCGTCAAAACCAAAGCGTACAGTTACGCCTTTATGTATATATGTCCATCCCACCTTCGCCCAATTGGAGCTTCCAGTAAGGATATGACACCGCAAAAGTAACAATTATTATCGAAACAACAAAACTTTTAGCTAAAAAGTTTCGAAAAAAGTTGTATGAGGGGACACAATAGTAAAAAGGAGAGCTATCTGCGGAGCATGATTTTTCCAACAAAAGGGATGAGGCTAGAAGGAAGTTTAGAAAGAAGTACGCAAGCGATAAAGAACCAACAAATATACGCACGTATAAATCTTTTTTCTCGAAAAAAGTATCAAAGTCTCATTTTTGGGTATAAAATAAGAGTTATATCTTTAATACACAGAACTTTATAACGAATGAGACTTCTCTAAAAATGAAGGGAGAAGTCTCATCGAAGTATCATAAATTAGGGAGAAGTATCATGATTTCTTGCTTGGTATCGAAAAAAAAATGCTTTATTAACTGATAATAATAGCATTTTTAAGGCAATAAACAGGATGTTTTTGCGTTTAGAAAAACAGAATGTTTTATTCTTAAAACTTAAGAAACATGGATGAAAAGGAATTACTGAAAAAGGCTTTTGAGTACGGAAACGTACCTAGCAACATCACCTACTGTTTCACCGAACCATGTCCGATGAAAAACAAATGTATCCACTATCTATCTGCACTCTACAAAAACGAGAAGACTGATAGAGGGGATGCCATCTTCCCAAATGCCCTGAAAAACGGAGAATGCAAGTACTTCGCTCCGCTGCGTGTCGTGAAAATGGCATGGGGATTCGACAAACTCTTTGCCGAAATGAAAGTGAAAGACGCTCCTGCTCTGCGCGCCGAAATGAGAGACTACCTCGGCAGCAAAGGACAATACTACCGATATAAACTGGGACAACTGAAACTCCTGCCGGAACAACAGGTATATATCAAACAGCTCTTCGCCAGATACGGATATAAAGATGTTGAATTCGACCATTTCTCAGAAGAGATTGATTTCACTAAAAGCTAATCTTTTTCTCTGCCCTCCAGATGATCCAGCCATGCCATTTAAGCGGTCCCACAGAGAACACGTGACGGGCTACCGGTGAACACGTGACGGGCTACTAGAGAACAAGTGACGGGCAGCCATTGCCCGTACAATGGGAAACGAGTGCCCAATTTACCAACCAAACTTTGGGCAACGCTAACAAGAGTTTATAGTTAACAGTTAACAAACAAACATCCTAATCAATATATTCAATGAAGGTAACAATCGTTCATACAAACAACAAGAAGCAGCTCCTCGTCAGCACAAAGACGATGGAGAAGTTGCTGCAACGTATCGCAAAAGATGACAGCAGACTTACTGTTACCCATTTCCGCGAATACGTGACCTATATGGAAAGCGGCTACGAATATTACAAGGATATGCCAACATGGATGCACATCTATCCAGCTGCAGAATTCGCCAAAGACGAAAACAACAACCTGAAGATGAAGGCGTGCAACGGTATCCTGATGCTGAAATTCGGAAACATCACGGATGCAGACGGCGTGGAGGGCGTGAAGCGCTCGGTTGCCATGCTGCCTTCTACCTTTGCTGCGCTGGAAGGTGCTGATGGTAAGTCGGTTATCGTATTGGTGAAATTCTGCAATGAAGATGATTTACTGCCTGTTGAGGAGGCGGATGCCGAACGACTGTACTGCATCGCTTACCAGCAGATTCTGCCTGTATATCAGGCGATTGCCAAGGCTTCGGTGCTCACAGACGGACCGAAACCTTCTATAGAAGCGGGCTCAAACCTGTCTTTTGAGCCTTCGATGCACAACAGTTTTATGATGACGCTCGATGCGAAACCTTATTTCAACAATAAGGCGGTAGCGATGAAAATTGACAGCAACATGCACCCTCAGAACCAGGCTTTCAACACGGAAGATAATCAGCAGATGATTCCTGGTTCCGATACTTCGGAAGAAGAAAAGAAAGTTGACAAGAACAGCGTTCGCGAGAATATCATGAGCATGATGCAGCTGCTGAAAAGTAAATATAACTTCAGATACAACACGGTGATGAAATTCGTGGAATACATGCCGAAGGAGAAGGGTTGGTATGGTTTCCAGCCCGTAGATCCGAGAGTGCAGAAGCGCATGACGCTGGAGGTGCAGCTCGCTGACATCCGAGTGAGCATCAAGGATGTCAGAAATTTTCTGGAGTCTGATTATATCAAGAATTATAATCCGATAGATGAATATCTCTTCCAATGCTACGACAAATGGGACGGGAAGGACCATATCCGTGCCTTGGCTCGTACGGTTCCTACCAACAATCCTTACTGGGCAGACTGGTTCTACACCTGGTTCCTGGGCATGGTTGACCAATGGCGCGGCTTTACCCATCGCCAGTATGGCAACTCGGTGGCTCCGCTTCTGATTTCCAAGCAGGGTTACAACAAGAGTACTTTCTGTCGCCGGCTGTTGCCGCCGGAACAGCAATGGGGATATAACGATAATCTGATTCTGTCAGAAAAACGTCAGGTTTATCAGGCGATGGCGCAGTTTATGGTCATCAATCTCGATGAGTTCAACCAGATTTCTCCACAGGTGCAGCAGGGATTTCTGAAGAATCTCATCCAGTTGCCTACGCTGAAATACAAGCCTCCGTATGGCAGTCATGTCATGGAGTTTCCTCGTCTCGCCTCGTTCATCGCCACGAGTAACATGAAGGATATTCTCACCGATCCATCCGGCAACAGAAGGTTTATAGGCGTGGAACTGACGGGACCTATCGACGTGAGAGTGCGTCCGAACTATCAGCAACTTTTCGCCCAGGCGCTGACCGCTTTGCGCAATGGTGAGAAGAGTTATTTTGATGCGGAACAGGTGAAGTTGATCATGAAGAACAACTACCAGTTTGAGGTGGTTGAGCCGATTGACCAGTATTTCCAGCTCTATTTTGATTTGGTTGAGGATGAGGAAGAGGGTGAATACCTAACTGCCGCCGAGATATTCGACTATCTGAAAAAGCAGATAGGTTCATCGCTCAAAGTGAACAGTTTGATGGGATTCGGCAGAAAACTGGCGAACATGAGTGAGTTAAAACATAAGAGATTTGCAGATGGAATGAAGTATCTTGTAAAGAAAAAGTGAAATAATGATACTTCTATGAGACTTTAATGAGACTTCTCGGTTTTGGTACCGAGAAGTCTCATTCTCTTTATCTTATTATCCATCAAGCCTTTAAGTCAATATTTTCAATAGAAAATGAGACTTTGAGACTTTTTTTCTCAAAAAAACTTTTTCACGTAAGAGAAAACTATTATCTTTTAGACAGCATAAAGGAATGTGCGGATGAACCAATAGCAAACGATACCTGCGATGTAACCTACGAAAGCAATCCAGGAGATGTGCTTCATATACCAACCGAAGGTTATCTTCTCCAAGCCCATTACAACGACACCAGCGGCACTACCGATGATGAGCATCGAACCACCGACACCGGCACAATAAGCCAACAACTGCCAGAAGATACCATCCACAGCCATGTCGCCCGTAGGAGCCACAGGATACATACCCATGCAACCTGCTACCAATGGCACATTATCCACGATGCTGGAAAGCACACCGATGATACCCGTCACGAGATAATGGTTGCCATTGAAGACCTCGTTCAAGCCCTGTCCGAGAGCTGTCAACACGCCTACCTCAGCCAAGCAAGATACTGCCATCAAGATACCGAGGAAGAAGAGAATCGTACTCATATCCACACGAGAGAGCAACTTGGTTACTCGCTTCTGAGTGCCCTCCATATCCTGTCCACGATGCAAGCCACGATAGAACACCTCAGTGGCAGTCCACAACACGCCGAGCACCAAGAGGATGCCAACAAATGGAGGCAAGTGGGTGATGCTCTTGAAGATAGGAACGAAAATCAAACCGCCCACACCCAGCCAGAACACAGCCTTGCGCTGACCTTCGGTGAAGTCGCTCACTGCTGCTTCCTTGGATGCAGAAATTTCAGGCATCACCAGCTCACCCTTGAGCATGGTCTGAAGAATGAGCGCAGGAATCACCATGGAGACGATAGATGGGATGAGGATTTCGGCGATAACGCCAGCAGCTGTAATCAATCCCTTGTTCCAAAGCATGATGGTGGTTACGTCACCAATTGGCGAGAAGGCACCACCAGAGTTGGCAGCGATGATGACGAGCGAGGCATAGACCATGCGATCCTTGTGATCGGTGACGAGTTTGCGCAAAATCATAATCATCACGATACTCGTGGTCAAGTTGTCGAGGATGGCTGAGAGAATGAACGTCAGGAAGGCAATGCGCCAAAGGAGTGCCTTCTTCGACTTGGTCTTCATCACCTTGCGAACCCAGTTGAAACCACCATTCTGATCCACGATTTCCACGATGGTCATTGCTCCCATCAAGAAGAAGAGCGTGGTGGCGGTATCACCGAGATGTTCCTGGATGATGGAAGTCACCTTCTCTATCATACCTTCCGCACCACCGGTATAATCAGGGTGCATGAGTTGGAGATACTGCATTGGATCCACCATGTAGAGGGTCCAACAGCCCACGAGCATCAACAAGGCGATAGCTGCCTTGTTTACCTTGGTCAAGCTTTCGGTAGCTATGAGTGCATAGCCGAGCACGAAAACGACGATAATCGAAATTGTTAGTGTAGCCATTACTTTTTTTATTATTAGAATTTGGGGGCAAAGGTACAAAAAGAAAATCAATATCCATCCTTTTCGTCCATGATATTTCAATGCAATCGTTTTCATATTACCATTTGAAAGATTTCGCAGTGGATAAAGTTTCCTTTTCATGGGTTCATTGCGCCCATATTGGCAACACCTCTATTCTGATTCCCTCTCGTTCTATCGTTTGTTGCTGACAGAATGTGATAATTTTGCATTGCTTACAATTTGTTACGGTAGATGCAGCCAAAAGTCCTCCAACCTCTCGCTCCATATTCTCCTCATTCAAAGTCCAGCAAACTTGCACCAATTCCGATACTCGTTCACCTCGCTGTACCACGAAGTCACATTCTTTCTGCTCATAGAAATAAGAAATTTGGTCTTCCTCACCCAAACTCCGCTCCAAATTGAGATATACGATGTTTTCGAGAGCCTTGCCTGCATCCTCACTCTCAGGCAGAAGCACGGCATTGCGCAAGGCGATGTCAGCCATATAATACTTGGCTGGCGAACTGCTTTGCTTCACCATCGACTTGGTATATCGCTGCACCTTGCGAAACAAGAAGATGTTGCAAGCATAGTCGAGCCAAAGATAAAGAGAATCCTTGGCCACCTTCAACCCTTGCGACTTCAAGTCATTATAGATATTGTTGACACTCGTAGGTTTCGTGAGGTTATTCATCATTCGCTTCAAGAAGTACCTCACTACGGAGACGGAAGCCCCAATATGATAATGCTCTATCATATCACGGAAAAGCATCGTGCTGAAATAAGACTGGAGAATCTTCACCTTTTCCGATTTCGTTTGGGCACGAACCACCTCTGGGAACCCTCCTTCATCGCAATAATCACGAAAGGCAAAGGTCATCATCGCCTTACCTTCCTCACTATACTTATCAGCCTCGATTCCCTTGAAACTAAGATACTCCTCAAAACTCAAAGGATACTCTCGATATTCATCTGGCCATCCACGCAAAGCTGAAGCTATTTCCTCAGAAAGCATCTTGGCTGTGCTACCTGTAATAAAGATATGCTTACAATAATTCTTATACACCCTCAGCACAAAGAGTTCCCAACCAGATACCAACTGTATCTCGTCAAAAAACATATACACATCTTGGAGGGAAGTAGTAGGATACATCTCTCGATAAGCTTGAAGGAGTTCATCGAAGTTATCTGGAGTCATGGAGAGAAGATGGATTGAAATGTACTGCGTAGTTCCATATCGTCTTTTTTTTATGTATAGTTTAATAATGTAGCATGAATATGCGATTTTGACCGCAAAGTTACAAACTTTCCTTCTAAAAAGGAAAGAAATCTCCAATTATTTCCTTCCAAAAAGGAAAGATATACTAAAATGTTTCCTTTTCAGAAGGAAAGACACCTCAAAGCAATGACTCATGGGGGCAGAATCTGTTGTAAAAACCGACATTGATTCTGTCATTGCCATTATTTTTATATAAATAATTTGGGTTATTGGATAAATTATATTACCTTTGCCATGTATTTAATTAAATAAAAATACATTATAAATGGCACGAGACAGAATCTATCCTGCTGGAATACAGACCTTCAGCGACATCATAGAGCAAGGAATGGTTTATGTGGATAAAACCGACCTTGTATATCGTATGGTCAAGAAATACAAAAATCAATAAGCCCGCAAGCGCTGCTCTCAAACAGATTGATGACCAAGGCTATATGATTCCATATTCGGCTGACGGCAGAAAGCTATATAAAATAGGTGTAAGCTTTAGTACGAAGACCAGGACGGTTGAGGATTGGGATTATAAGCAACAATCAATATAGAATAAAAAAATAGGGAAACATCAATTATGGCAAATGTAATATTAGAAACAAAAGCTATTGGTAGCATAAAAGGAGTATTTTATGTACCGAGATACCAACGAGGTTATAGATGGACAGAGTCTCAGGTAAAGACTCTGCTCAACGACCTATGGGAAAACTGTAATCAGGAAGTTAAACATGAGTATTGTCTCCAGCCAGTTGTCGTTAGAAAACGTGGAGACAACAACTATGAACTGATCGATGGGCAACAGCGTTTTACCACAACTTTAATACTTCTCTCATATATCAAACAGCAACTACCTATTGTCCAGATAAATTATACTATTGAATATGAGACACGCAAAGACACAACTGCTTTTTTGTCCAATATCAATGAGCAAGATGCAAACAAGAACATTGATTTCTTTCATATTTACAAAGCACATAAGTGTATCAATAATTGGTTAGAAGAGAGCTTTAGTAATGATACGAATAAAAAGCTGACAGCTTTGTTGAACCTTATGGACTATCTCATCAACAAGGTAAAAATCATTTGGTATGAAGTGGGCGAAGATGAAGATCCTATAGCATTATTCACTCGCCTCAACATCGGAAGAATCCAACTGACTAACGCAGAACTGATCAAAGCATTACTTCTCAAAGAATATAATGATGAAAACATTGACAAAAATCGTATTGAACGTTCTATACAATGGGACAATATAGAAAAAGAGCTTCGAAATGACAATGACGAGCTTTGGTATTTTCTTACTACAAAGAGTGCTTCCAATTACCCTACTCGTATAGAATTGCTATTTGATATGATGGCAAGCAAAAAAGATGGAGAAAGAGAGAAGTATTTCACTTTTTTCTGGTTTGAACATAACATCAAGAAGTATGGAGTCAAGAAAGTATGGGAAGAAATCCAAAAGAACTTTCTCCAAATCAAAGAATGGTATGCAGACAACTTTTTCTATCATAAGATAGGGTATCTGATATCCTCAGAAACAATGACTATGATGGAAATTTTTGCAAAGGCAAAAGACAAGCGAAAAAGCGACTTCCGCAAAGAGATAGATAATATGATTGCCCAAAGCATCAACTTCAATCTTAAAGAAGAGGGAACTTATAGTGACTTGAGTTATGATAAAAACTATAATGAAATAAACAAGCTGCTACTTCTTTTCAATGTGGAGTCAATTATCAAAGAAGGTGTATACCAACGCTTTCCATTCAGTAAATTCAACACGGCAGAATGGAGTTTGGAGCATATTCACGCCCAAAATTCACAGGGTTTAAAAAAGAAAGAAGTACAGATGGACTGGATAAAAATGCATTTGGATTCAATTAAGGCAGTATCACAAGATGGGCAGTATGACACCCTCGTCCATGAAATGGAAGATATCATTAACACTGGCAATATCAATGCCAGAAACAACTTTGACGATTTGTTCAGTAAAGTTTGCAATGCTCTTTCCGAAGCAGGGGATGCAGAATATATTCATACCATATCAAATATGGCCTTATTGGCAAAAAGCGACAATGCTGCTCTCAACAACTCCACCTTTGATGTCAAACGAAATCAAATCATAGAAATGGATCAGAAAGGTGCGTTCATTCCATATTGCACGAAAATGGTGTTTTTAAAATATTACACCCCATCAAATGAGAACCAAATCCATTTTTGGGGACAAAAAGACCGTACTGCCTACATAAAGGCTATGGCAAGAGTACTTTCGCCTTACATGCAAATAATCAATAAAACATTTTAAACATGGCTGTAACAGAACTATATACATTGATCAGTCTTTTTAAGACATCAAAAGATAAAAATCTCCCATTGGAGAAAATTGAAATTCCTATCATTCAACGTGACTACGCCCAAGGACGTAAGACACCAGAAGTGACAAGAATCCGTAAAAGGTTTCTTGATTCACTTTATGATGCCCTCACACAAGGAAAGCCCTTGAAACTAGACTTCATATATGGAGATGTAAAAGACAAGAAACTAACCCCATTGGATGGTCAACAACGCCTCACTACCTTATTTCTACTTCATTGGTACATAGCCCGTCATGAAAATATTGATGAGGAAAGGATACAATTCCTCAGCAATTTTTCATACGAAACGAGATATAGTGCCAGAACTTTCTGTAAGTATCTAGTGAAATATACACCAAACTTTGATTATAAAACTTTATCGGACGATATTACAGACCAAAGTTGGATGCCGCTTGATTGGAAACATGACCCAACTATCAGTGCCATGCTAAATATGCTTGATGACATTCATGCAAAATTTAAAAGTACCAGTGACCTTTGGGAAAAACTTGAAAATGGATGCATCTCTTTCTATTTTCTTTCAATCAAAGACATGGGACTTACTGATGAACTTTACATAAAAATGAATTCAAGAGGCAAGCCTTTGACTGAATTCGAACATTTCAAAGCAGAATGGGAAGGTTACATAAAAGCCATCAATACAGATCTTGCAAAAAGAATCAGTCACAAGATTGACATTGAATGGACAGATATGCTATGGCCATACAAAGGAGACAATAATATCATAGATGATGAATTTGTACGTTTTTACAAGTACCTATGTGCCATACTATATTATAAAAAATATCCATTAGAATCAATTCCTGAGGATATTTTCGACCTTACAAAATCTCTGTTTTATGAAAATGCAGATGATGCTAAGGACAATCTTTATTTCATAGAAGAATCATTTGATTGCCTCTGTGGAAGAGACATCCATGCAACATTCGACAAATTTCTAACAAATGAGCCACACGTATCAGGCAAGTCACACATCAACGAGACAATAGACATCTTTGAGCATTGCTGCAATAGCTATGGAGAGCGAAAGACCGAACGTGTAAGAAGTTTCTCCATAGGCAGGATGATAACCCTATATGCATTCTTGCTATATTGGAAAAACAGCAACTCTATCACAGAAACTCAGTTTGCCAAACGCCTCAGAATCATAAACAACATGATTAATGCATCTGAGTTTGAATTACGTGAAGACCGCATGAAAGTTTTACTCGACCAAACTGAAGAGGTCATAGTTTATGGAGAGATAAAAATAGAAGAGAACCGCAATACTTTCAATGGTCTTCAAGTACAAGAAGAATTGGATAAACAGGAATGGCTGCAACAGCATCCAGAAAAAGAAGAAATCCTTCATTATCTGGAAGACCATCCTTTACTTAACGGAGGAATGAGCGTCATTGGTCTTGACAACATTGACTACACTGATAGATTTTATTCCTTGTTCAGTTGCAATAGGGGTTTGATAAACAGAGTCCTATTAACTATTGGTGACTATTCGCTGAAAATTGGTTGGCGTTATCAAATAGGCTCTGCAAAGATAGAAAATACTTGGAAGGCTATTTTCCATACAAACAAAGAGCACATACAAAAGGTTCACGGAATACTTATCCAACTACTGAGCAAGTCAGAAGTGTTCACCGACAATATTCTTCAAGGAATCATAGATGACTACCTTGCAAAAGCAACAGTATATGATTGGAAATACTACATTATCAAGTATGAGTCGATGCGCCCTGAAAAATATGGTATGTATTACTGGTATGACTTTCAAGAGCAAGAAAAAAAATCATATCGTATCATCATGATGATTACCGAAAAAAGTATTGGAGGTAGAAATTTCAACATTTTTCTCAAGACGCTTTACGACCGCTTTAAAGTGGAGTATCCCGACAAGGCGATACGTCTAGGTGAATACGCCTATAGTGGCGATGGTAATAAATTAGAATTGTCTTTTTGCAACAAACTGGCATACTATACAGACCATGAATTTGTCATAGAAGATGCCCACAATACAGAAATTCAGCACAAGATTACGATTCCACAAGACGTGAATACAGGAAGAGACTTAGCAAATCGTATTGAAATCGGATGGAAAGAGATTATTTCATTAAGTAACTAACCCTCTATCCCAAAGAGAGTGTGTGCAAAACTACCACACACTCTCTTCTCTTAATCCTTATCAACAAGTTCCAAATGAAATTCCCAACCATCGCATTGGGTATGTCGAAGTCCGCCAGGAAGAAAGTCATCTTTTAGCACCACAGCCACTTTCATATTTTTTTCCTCTGCCATTTCCAAAACTTATACATTTCCTCATTATCTATGCGAGAATCATAAGTATATATACTACAAGCATCAACTATACGAATAGCATATTGCTTACTATCATCATTGTGCCTCATCGGCAGTACCATCCAGCTTAAACTCGAAGATATAGATAAACTTCGGTGTCTCTATGATACAATCCACACGACCTTGGCTCTGCACCTTCTCCGTATAAACCACATAAGTACTCAACAAGCGAAGCAATAGATAGAAGGTATAATGGTAGTAACGCTCCTTCTCTCGCTCATTATCCTTACGACGCATATTGTAAGGAATGATAGTCAGATAACCACTTTGAAATATCATTGGCAAAGGTTTCTCTACATCTGCACGATAGTCAATAAACTGACTTGGTGTATAGTACTTTCCTGTCATTTCATCCAAATTCTCATGGAAGTGATTGAGCAAACGAATGAGATAAGTAGGAGTACCTGTGCGGAACCAATAGTCCTGCATATCCAACTTCTGGAAAGTATTTAGCAAACTGAAAGGATTATACACGCCCCTCATACGCTTGCTGAAATGATAACCATCAAAACGCTTGCGCAAGAGATCTCTCATTTCCTTTGTTGAACATCCGTATATGTCAGCCATTTCACTGATAGCAGAAGCAAAATATTGGTCAATCTCATCATCCGTAATACCACACAGAGCCTCATATTTAGGAGCCATACTGATGTCGCTTGGTTGATTAAAGTCACTGAACACACTGACTTGGGAGAACTTGGTGACACCTGTGAGCAATACAAACTGCAAATGCTCGTCCGCTACCTTGAAGGTAGAGAAGAAAGCACGAAGCAGATTGCGATTGTATTCCTCATAAGTGATTTCGCATTCCTCATGATTGATGGTATTCTTCAAGTCCATCACATCCAGCAAAGGCTTGTCATATTCATCGATTAAGACCACGGCACGAAGTCCGCTCTGTCGATGCGCCTCCTCGATGATTTTCTTGAATCGCAAACTGAAGTCTGTGATATTAGGCTTTCGCACAACCTTATATTCTTCTTCCCATTCAGAGAGATAAGTATCCAATACCTGGTCAAGAGCATTGGCATTGGCGTATGTACCAATGCCAAAATCGAGATGGAACACAGGGTATGTTTTCCAATCTTTTTCCAGTTCCTCAATGGCAAGTCCCTTGAAAAGTTCTTTCTTGCCCAAATAACAGCTCTTCAGGGTAGAGATAAGAAGGCTCTTTCCGAAACGACGTGGTCGTCCCAGAAAATAGACACACCCCTCATGGGTAAGAGAATATATCAAGTCTGTCTTATCGACATAGACATACCCTTCCTCACGGAGTTTCTCAAAAGACTGTATTCCTATCGGATATTTCATTGTTTACTCCTTTATTTATTCCTATAATTGAATTTAAATGCAAAGCTAAGTTTTTTTTCGGAATCCCCAAAGATTTCAACAACTTTTATAGATAAAGTTATCTAATGGAAATAGACAACAGAGGGCATAGCGCGATTATACTTTGCACCATGCCCTTTACCTATTAGTAATCAATCTATCTAACCTCTGTTAGCCTGTCGCATATTGTTGTCTAGTATAGAGTATGACTATTTGTCCGTCCTCACAACTCTGAAGCCGACATTAGCATAACCTTGCGAGCCATTTCTCACGATGTCCGACTTCTCGCTTCGGCAATCATCACGGTCGGAATCCCAACTGCCACCTTTGATGACGTATAGTCCATTGGCATCAGTAGAAGAAGTCCACTCCCAGCTATTGCCCCAGAAATCTATACCGCCACAAGCACCTATAGTCTGGCTATAAGCATCTACTGCCGTCAAGCCCTGTTCCACATGTCCCGAGTTCATTGCCACATCCTTCGGCATGTGACCTGCTGCAAAGATCCATTCCTCATCGGTAGGAAGACGATAAGCGTGAGCGTTATCTTGGGAAGAAAGCCAGTTGCAATAAGCGATGGCATCCGCTATTGTCACGTTGACTACAGGATAATCGGCTTGAGCTTTATCATATATGAAATCAGGATTGAATGCTGCGTATTCTGCATTGGTTACAGGCGCATATCCGATAATGCTATGCTTGCTGCGATGGATAATGCTCCCACAAAAATACGTAAACGGTCGAATCTTCGTTTTGGCTTCAAAACTATTTTATGTGCTTGACTTGTTTCTTCTGCCGACAGTGACACATTCTCCAAGTTCATGGTTTCAGCCTCGTCCTCCATATCTAACAAGTCATCCTTCACCTCATTCCAAATGTTAGCTTCCATTTCATCGAAGAAGCCTTCAGGAGTTTGGTATGGCATACGCTTTCCAATCTTGTCAAAATCAAATTTTTTTTCCATTTTCTTCTTGATTTAATCGTTTGTCTTCATATACTTCACTATTTTTTCCTTGGCGATATGATAATTTGCTTTTACATTGGCAGGCGTAGAGCCTGTGATGTTGGCAATCTCGTCATACCCCAGTTCGTCATTATAGCGAAGATTGAATGCCAGTTGTTGTTTGGTGGGTAAGGAGACGATTGCCTTTTGCAATTTCACCGCCTCCAAGTCATTGTAATCAACATAGTTCTCTGCCTTCAGCCTGTTGGCCTCTGTCAGCACGTTCTCCAAGGAGAGTTGGTCGCTGTGCCTATGTTGTAAGATTCGCAAAGCCTCATTGGTTGCTATCCTGTAAATCCAGGCTGCCAGTGAGCATTTCTCCTGAAGTTGCTCCAGAAAATCCTTCCCCTTGAACTGACCAAATGAGCGAAATACCCGAATGAAGGTTTCTTGGGCAGCATCTTGGGCATCGTCGTGAGAGACAACCAAGCGCCGAATGTGCCAATATACCACCTGTTTGTATTTCGTCATCAAGAGTCGAAATTCTCTTTCGCCATTTTCTTGCAAGGCTGAAACTATATCCGTATCTTGTAGTGTAATCATGAGATATATGTTTTAGTCTATGTTTCGTGAAAAATGCTATGTTCTTTTTCTCAACAAATAGATTTGTTTCTTTCCATTATAAGTCGAGACGATAGGTTTGCTTTTGTCTGCAGCAAAAGCATCCAACTCTGCCTTGGCCGTCTCTTTCGTCAAACCAGTCATCTTAGAATACTGCTTGACGGTGAACGAACCATTACTCTTCAAGTAAGCCATCGCCATGTTGAAACGCTCCTTCTGATTGAGTCGATTGCTGATGTGAGTGGTTACTACTGGCTTAGCGACAACTGTGACATAAGTTGGATATGCCATACAAGCAGCATGTACTACATGACCATGATATCCATGTCTATGCCAACGCTGTGCATTAGCTGAACCACAAGCGAAAAACATCGCTACCACTACCATTGCTATTTTTATCTTTCCATTTACTTTCATAATTCTCTACATTTTTTATATTAAACCTCTAATTTGTTCTTTCACGCCGTCTTCATGAGCTCATTCTTATCGGACGTTCTATTTGGAAGACCTAGCGAAAACATAAAAGTAAAATTGGAAGCGATATTTTTTTGAAAAAAATCTCACTCCCAATTATAACACAAGCCACAACTCGCTTAAAATAAAGGTACATGCAATAAAATATGAAGCTTACTTCATTGACATCAGAACCTTACTTCATCAGACATCGAACCTTACTTCATCGGGCGATATTCAAGAGCGAAGGCAACACATTGCACATCATCGCATACTTAGGCGAACCATCCAAGCAGATGACAAATATCTTACATTTGGTTTTATAAAGTTACACATTATTATACTAACGACACCACGTATCACAAACAGAAAAAGGCACCAGACAAAGAGTAGAAGATACTACTTTTTTCTTGAATAACCTGTTGGCGGAATTAGTTTAGCGCATATTTAACCCTGCCAATCGGTCTATTGT